>Ga0172377_10002890_pt1 | contig 17632 bp, 15 predicted proteins | sample Pumphouse3metaG_FD_119749 | JGI IMG/M metagenome (GOLD analysis project Ga0172377, IMG submission 119749) | Leachate microbial communities from a municipal landfill in Southern Ontario, Canada - Pumphouse #3 metaG | ecosystem: Engineered > Solid waste > Landfill > Unclassified | place: Canada...
CCTCTATAGTAAGAAGTGCCGAAATGAGGCCCTTCTTCTCGTTCTCTTCGATTTCAGTCGCGCTCCTGACCTGACGGATCGTGTCAGAGTTCGCTGCCATCTGATCCTTGAAAACACCAATCAGCTGGTTCACGGTCCACCACGGATCCATGAGTTCCGGGTGCCTCGGATCAGGATGAAGCTCAGGCTTTCCGCTTTCACCTTCTGCCGCGCCTGATGCCTTCTTGTCCTTGTATGTCCTGTGATCGTCAGCTGCCGCGTCCTCGTGCCCGAGTCCGTCAAAACCCACTTCCCTGTGCAGCTGGACAAAACATCCGAAATTCTGACACAGGCAATCGCCCGCCTTCAGCTTCTCAATATCTATCATGAGATTGTTCTTCTTCAGCTCGATCGGCTCGCCCTCGCGGCCATAACCGTTCTGCTCCCTCAACCTCGAATACCAGATCTCCGAAATCGTGTCACTATGCATATCAATATACTTCATGAAATTGCCTCCTCATATGACCCCGAGGTTGCTTTGGTCAACCTCACAATCGTAATTCTAATAATATCCACGCGGTTGACCTTGCAACCTCGTATGCATAAATGCGTTTCACGCATGCCGTTACCCGCCGAGGTTGGTAGTTACACCCCGAGGTTGGTCGTTACCCGCCGAGGTTGGTAGTTACACCCCGAGGTTGGTCGTTACCCGCCGAGGTTGGTAGTTACACCCCGAGGTTGCGCAGCAACCTCGTATGCAAAAATGTTGCTACGCAACATTTTATGCATTGCCGTCCCAGCAGTACGTGCAAAGTTTGCATCTTTCTATTCCAACTGCATCTATCATATCATCAAGTCTGTGATACCTTAGCGAGTCAAAACCAAGTTCTTTCCTGATTTCTTCCGTCATTGCGCTGTACTCCGCCGAATCAGGATTGCTGTAAGCCTCGAGTTTTGCCTGTGAAGGTTCAGATGTCCCTTCAAGCTTCTCTATCATTCTGCGCGTTATCAGCTCCTTCTCGGAGTTCGAGCGCGAGAAATTCAGGTATTTGCAGCCATACACGAGCGGTGGACATGCCGGCCGGATATGAACTTGTTTTGCCCCGGACTTGTAAAGGTATTCCGTGGTTTCGCGAAGCTGTGTGCCGCGGACGATCGAGTCGTCGATAAGCAGCAGGCGGCGGTTCGCGATCAGTTCGTGGATCGGAATCAGCTTCATCTTCGCAATCAGGTTGCGGCGGCTCTGGATCGTCGGCATGAATGAGCGCGGCCAGGTCGGCGTGTACTTGACGAAAGGTCGTGAATACGGCACGCCCGAAGCATTCGAGTATCCGATTGCGTGCGCGACGCCCGAATCCGGAACGCCCGCGACAATATCAGCTTCAGAATCGCCGCACATCATATCTCGTCTTGCGAGCTCCGCGCCGCAGTTGTAGCGCGTCTGCTCGACGTTGCGGCCTTCATATGTCGACGCCGGAAAACCGTAATATATCCACAGGAATGTGCAGATCTTCATCTCTTTATACGCTGGTGCGACCATTTCGACCCCGTCAGGCGTGATAAAATCGATCTCGCCCGGGCCGAGCTCGCGGTACGGCACATATCCAAGGTTCAGATACGAGAAATTTTCAAAACAAACGCAGTATCCAAGCGTATTCCCGGCCGGGGCATCACTTGTTTTGACTGCTGTCGTGTCACCCGCGTTTGCATCGCCGTCCTTCTCATTTCCATTTTCGTCAAAACTCGGTATGTGGTTGGTCGCGTCGTTCAGACTGTCGCTGACTTTGCGGCCTATTTCGACCGGCGTCCTGCCGTAGCGGTCACGTGCGGCGTAGATTCCGTCTTTCGTCATAACAAGGAGTGTCAGCGAACCTTTGACGATTTCCTGTGCATATCTGATGCCTTCAACGAGCGTGTCTTTCTGATTTATGACAGCCGCGACAAGCTCGGTCGGATTGATGTCTCCGCCGCTCATCTCCAGGAAATGCGAGTTGCCGTTTGCAAAAATCAGTTTTGTGATTTCGTCAATATTGTTGATCCTGCATACCGTCGAAATAGCATATGTTCCAAGGTGCGAGCGAACCATCAGCGGCTGCGGCTCATAATCGGAGATGCAGCCGATTCCAATGTTTCCGCTCATTTCCAGAATGTCTTTATCGAACTTGGGTCTGAAATTTGTTGTCTCTATGTTGTGGATCGCGCGGTTGAAGCCTTTCTCAACATCATATGTCACCAGTCCCGCGCGCCTGGTTCCGAGATGTGAATGATAATCTGTACCGTAAAAAATATCAAAAACGCAATCCTGATGTAGTGCTGCTCCGAAAAATCCGCCCATAAAGACCTCCCTGCCTTTGGTATGCCTGAAATTATGACTGTCCCGTTCCGTAATATGTGGACGTTCCGATATAAACTGTCCCGATCTTTACATAGTTAGAGTCGAAAATTCCAAGATATGTTTTGAACTGATAATCATTAATTTGTTTTGACTCGGGGTAGTATGTAAGCGCGCCTGCGCCGTCATTAGCGTCTGCCGCATCCTCATGCTCTTCAGTATAATCTGATGTGCCCGAAAAGTCGATATTTCCAGCATCTGTTGCTGTGGATGAGTCTGCCGCGTCATCATTATTGTCAGGATCAGTCGCTCTGATTCTTCTGACCGCAACGAATTTCACGGTGAATGTTTTATCAGTCACGTTTCTCCTGGCTTCTATCCTGATCGGAACATCGAGCGAATTCACAAATCTGAAATCCTCGTAGCCCCAGGCGACCGCCGCATCAAGGCCTCCAGGCACGTACTCCACAAGCATGGTATGCGGCCATCTCTCAGTGACTTCCATTCCTGAGATCAGGCAGAGATTGTAAAGCATCGTCGAGATTTTGCAGATTCCGCCGCCTGTCTGCTGCACAACGCTCCCGCCCGCGTAAGCCGTTCCGCTCACGTATCCGTTTTCCGTGGTGCGCTGGCCAAGTGCTTCATTATATGAGAATTCTTCGCCCGGCTCGACCACAACGCCATTGATGAACCTGCACGCCCTGGATGCGTTTATGTTACTCCCGCCGGCCGTCTCAGTGTTGCTGAAAGGAAGCGTGAACGAAGCGAGAACTCTGGGTGAATCAGTGTGAGATGTGGTCGCTGTGCCTGAACCGTCCGATGAATCGTTATCCGCGGGTTCCGTGACTGCGGCTGTGGCATCCGATGAAGCGTCATCCGCGGGTTCCGTGACTGTGGCTGCGGCATCCGATGAATTATATACTGTGGCTTCTGCGACTGTGGATACGCTCGCTTTAGATTCACTGGCTTCGCTACCTGTTGAGATGCTCGCTTCGCTGTCTGCGGATTCACTGGTTTCGCTACCTGTTGAGACGCTCGCTTCGCTGTCTCGAGATTCACTGGTTTCGCTACCTGTTGAGACGCTCGCTTCGCTGCTGAAGTTCTGCCTTGTTGAAAGCACTCTTATTGATAAAGCGATAACTGTCACGCAGGCAATTGCCGCAACTGATCTTGATATATTCCTGTGGCCCCTGCTCTCTTCGCGCCGGCCACTGATTCTATTCCAAAAACCCATTCAAAACCTCTGTCAAAAATCGCATTAATACGCTATTATATGATATTAGTGTCAATAGTAATCAGGTCAGATAAATTACGACTGCCTGCATATTGTAACACGGATTACCGTTATTTCTACACTGGCAACAACAGAAGTGTTGGCTGGTGGTTTCCCGGGAGGCCGTGACCTCCAAAGTTGTGCGATTTTGACTTGTCAGTGCGCTCCGCGCACAATTTCCTGCCGGAGTCAATGTTAGACCGGGAGGCCATTACCCCCGGAGGGCTTTTGGTTTCCCGGGAGGCCGTGACACAGGAACGTAACAATTACCAATTTCACTACACATTAACTCATCACAAATACTCCAAGGGCGGAGGCATATTTCATGCAAATCGGATTCGATAACGACAAATATCTCAAAACACAATCAGAACACATCAGAGAACGCATCAGCAAGTTCGGCGGCAAGCTTTATATGGAGTTTGGCGGCAAGCTGTTCGACGACTACCACGCATCAAGAGTACTGCCGGGATTTCACCCGGATTCCAAGATCACGATGCTCAAGGAGCTGCGCAATCAGGCCGAGGTCATCATCGCGATCAACGCCAATGATATCGAGAAGAACAAGGTCCGCGGCGACCTCGGGATCACATATGACATGGAGCTCCTGCGCCTGGTCGACGCATTCACATCGAACGGTCTCCTCATCGGATCAGTGGTACTGACTCAGTTCGCTGAGCAGCCCTCGGCCATCAGTTACGAGAATAAGCTTCAAACTCTCGGCCTCAAGGTCTATCGCCACTACCCCATCGACGGCTACCCGTCGAACATTCCGCTCATCGTCTCAGACAACGGTTTCGGCAAAAACGATTATATCGTCACTTCCCGTCCGCTCGTCGTCGTGACGGCGCCCGGCCCCGGCAGCGGCAAAATGGCCACCTGCCTCTCACAGCTTTATCATGAAAACAAGCGCGGCATCAAAGCCGGTTATGCTAAATTCGAGACTTTCCCGGTCTGGAATCTGCCGCTCAATCACCCCGTCAACCTGGCTTACGAAGCGGCGACCGCCGACCTCGACGACATCAATGAGATCGACCCCTTCCACCTCGAAGCCTATGGCACGACCGTCATCAACTACAACCGCGACATCGCTGTTTTCCCTGTACTCAGCGCGATTTTCGAAAAGATTCAGGGAACATCGCCCTACAAATCGCCCACGGACATGGGCGTCAACATGGTCGGCTTCTGCATCAGCGATGATGCCGTCTGTCAGGCTGCGGCAAAACAAGAGATTCTCCGTCGTTATTACACCGCCCTCTGCGAGAAGCGAAAGGGCAATGCCGGCGACGGTCCTATAATGAAGATAGAGCTTCTCATGAAGAAATGTGGAATTACGACAGGCGACAGGCCATGCGTGATGGCCGCAAATGTGAAGGCTGAGGAGACAGGTGCTCCGGCAGCCGCCATGCAGATGGATGACGGCACGATCCTTACAGGCAAAACATCCGCTCTCCTGGGAGCTTCATCTGCGCTGCTCCTCAATGCGCTCAAGTATATTGCAGGAATTGATGACAAGATCGAGCTTCTTTCGGCCGACCTGATTTCTCCTATTCAGAATCTGAAAGTCGACCACCTCGGCGGTCACTCTTCACTCCTGCATCTCAATGAGATCCTGATAGCACTTGCACTCGCGTCAGTCACTGACCCGAATGCCAAGAAAGCCATCGACCAACTCGATAATCTTTCAGGTCTTGAAGCCCACTCTTCCGTCATTCTCTCTCAGATCGATGAGGGTGTCTTCAAGAAGCTCGGCATCAACCTCACCTGCGAGCCTCACTACGAAAGCAAGAAACTGTACCATAAGTAAGTAATCAATGCTGGTATGTAAGAAATCAATTCCGGCGTTTCAGAGCTGACGAAAAATTTATATCGTAAACATTTAGATGGCGCGGGTCTTAGTCTTTCCAGACAGATCCCGCGCCACCTTTTTATTGCATCTCGCAATTTCTCAGCATCTCGATGTTTTCCTGCAGCTTACTCTTTCCTGCTGATATCTCTGGCCAGTTCCTCAAACATAGCTTCCGGTGAAACAGGTTTTGCCAGGTGGGCGTTCATGCCGGCCGCAAGGCTCTTATCAATATCCTCCCTGAAGGCATTTGCACTCATTGCGATTATCACTATGGTCTTCGAGTCTTTCCTGTTGAGAGTTCTGATATATTCTGTGGCTTCAATACCGTCCATGACCGGCATTCTTATATCCATAAGAATGGCATCGTAATATCCCGTTATCGACGATCCAAACTTGTTTACAGCCACTTTGCCGTTCTCGGCAATGTCAACGATGCAGCCCTTCTTTTCCAGGAGTCTCTTTACTATCTCAGCATTAATGGTGTTGTCCTCGCAGACAAGAATATGTTTTCCCTTCAATACCTCCATTTCACCAGCCGCGCCGCTTTGCCCGGTCATGGCTTCTGCGCTGCCAATGTCAGTACCGGCAACACCTGCGACTGCACTCTCTGTTACTGCCGCTCCTGCCGCATTTTCGCTGTTCTTTCGATATGTGCATTGAACACGTATTGTGAAGATCGAACCCTCTCCAAGTTTGCTCTTTACTGTAATACTTCCATCCATCGCAACAGCTATCTGACGCGCAAGGACAAGTCCCAGACCTGTTCCTCTTGTATCAGCCGAGTACTTGTTTCTTTCCTGTGCGAACGGAGTAAAAGCATTCTTAACAAATTCTTCACTCATGCCGCAGCCATTGTCACTTATTCTGATCGTAATGAACAGCTTACCTGACTCTGTGGTATCAATGCCTCCCGCGGTACTAACGCGGTGTTTCTCACAATCAAAATCAAGTTTCACATGCCCGCCTTTGTCAGTAAACTTGCAGGCATTATTTAGAATGTTCATCATCATGCGCTCGAACTTTATGGAATCCGCATAGCATTCAACATCACTGAACTCATCAAATGCGGGATATTCGAAAACTATGTTCTTCTTTTCCATCTCAGGACTGATGAGACGAACGCATGTATTCAGCACCTTGCTCAGCATTACCCAGTCAGGTTCAAGTGCAAACTTTCTGTTCTCGATCCGGCTCATATCAAGAATGTCGTTTATTATTCCGAGAAGGTACTCGCTCGAATGATTGATTTCTGTCAGCTCCCTCTTCATGGCCACCGGATCATCAGTCTCGTCCATTGCAAGACTTGTAATGCCCATAATTGTGCTGATAGGCGTTCGTATGTCATGGCTCATATTAGAAAGGAACTCACTCTTGGCGGTACTTGCGGCAGCAAGCTGACGATTCATATCCATCAGTTTTGCCTCATACCGCTTGCGGGCCACTAGATAATACACAATGAAAATAATAATTAAAACTAACACAACTGTCAGAGATACTATCAGATCCCTGTACACATAAATATAGTCTTCAAGTGTGTACTTATAGTTATGGAGGCTTGTATATTTGGTGTACGTGTTCTGAATGTCGCCAATACTGATCAGTTTTATTCCCTTATTTATTATCGAAATAATATCAGAATATTCAGCATTTCCGCCTATGCAGACCGGTGTCTGAATTGAAATGGTGGAGACCAGGCTGATTTTGTCGTATTCAGGCTTCTGCAAAAGATAACTTGCGGATGCACTGTTTACTGCCACTGCATCTACTTCCCCCGCGAGCATTGCTTTGCATGCAGCATCCCAATCCTCATAAGTCCGGACGCTGCAATTGCTGTAATTGGATGTGAACGCCTGTCCCATCCCGACGGCATCCTCTGTGATTCCGATTGTCCAGTTGTCCTTCATAATCGGATCCACACCGCCCACAGATACCGCCGAAAGCGTTGATTCTGTCAGCGAATCAGATGTGACCATGTCTGAAAGCCCATATTTCTTATTGGCCGGCGCTCCCGCCGGAATCTTAAGCTGACAGTCGCCACTCTTAAGCGCCTCGGCCGTTGCTTCGCCATTGGCACAGGCAACATACTCGAATTGAAGTCCTGTCTTCTCAGCTACCTGATTCATCAATTCAATTGCTATACCTGTTACATTTCCGTCTTCATCCTGATATAACATGGGTCTGCGATCTGTCGCCACCGCTACCCTTACCGTACCAATACTGGAAATAAGCTCATAATCAGCCTTTGAAATCGGGTCAATATTGTTTCCTGTATAGTATTCCTGCTCCAGATCTGTCTGAAAATTCGGAGAGGAAATCAGAATTCTCGTCATTGCCTCGTCGATCTTGGATTTGATATCCGGTCTCATCCTGCTTATCATGAAATAATCATCGCAGTAATCAACTCGCGCGATCATTTTCAGCGTTTGATCCTCATGATAAGAGCTCAGAAGTATCGCATCGACAAAACCATTCGCGAGGTCTTTTTTCATCTGATCCTCGTTGTTGAACTCGACAAAATTCGTGTTTACACCGTGCTCTATGGCCCAGCTTGAGTAACGCCTCTTCAGTGTTCCTCCAGTCAGAACACCCACTCTCATTTTGGCTATGAGTTCGTAATCCTCGTATTCTATCGACTCGTCATCTGTGTAAAGCACGGCGTAATTCCCGCCCATTGCCATATCCGAATAGAAGAAATCGCTGTTTATGCCCTGATGAAGCTCTACCGGCGACATCATATCTATCTTGCCGTTTTGCAGAAGCTTCTCAGCTGATCTGTATTATCCGTCAAAACATATTCATACTTCCAGCCTGTTTCTTTCGCAATGCGATTCATATAATCGATATCATATCCGCATAGTTTCCCGTCTTCATCATAATAATATGAACAATCAGAAGTGATGAGCCCGACGCGGATCTGCATCGGATTTCCCGCAGCTTTCCGGGCAGTTCCCGCCGTAGCAGGCACTTCCGCGCGGCAGGTTGCAAAACTCCCCGCGAGCATAAAAACAGCGAGAAAAGATATAAGCCACTTTGTCAGGTATTTATACATGCCCATAGCCTTCTCCTCTCGCTGATTCGTTCATTTCCAATATGCCCCTGCCCAAACTCTCCCTTGAGCTTTCGTGGCAGCCAAAATCAAACAGTCATGTTTACATTCCCCGTCTCTCGTGGGTCCTGTAATACTCTTTCTTGTTCTCCAGCATTGCCCTATCAGCCTCATTTACAAGAGCCTGGACATCCACACCATCGCCTTTATTAGTTGCCGATGCAATACCGGATGATACGGAATAGCCTTTCCGCTGAAGTTCAGCCTGGACTATATCCATATCTGAGCTTACGGCCTCTGCGTTCTGGCTCCATGATAATACAAGGAACTCATCGCCGCCCATTCTGTATATCCTGCAGTTATCAAAATGATTCACGCATGAATCAGCCACCTGCCTTAGCATGTTGTCACCGGCCTGGTGTCCATCTTTGTTATTGAGCTCATGCAACTCGTTCAGATCAATATAAACGGCGTGAAGATTCATTGCCTGTGAACGCGGCGACTGCCCGATGAATTTGTCAAAACTATTTCTGTTCATGACACCTGTAAGCAGATCGACGGCTCCGAGCCGCTTCAGATCCTCCTCTTTCTTGTAGAGAATATAGCGGTAATGGCAGGTCCTGATTCCTGAGAATGTTGCAAAAGCAAAGGATATCAGATACAGGAACGGGAAACGCAGCAAGAAAGTAGTATTGTAGTGATAGATAATGATGGATTTAAAAGGTCCGGTGAAGGTCAGGAACAGGAATACAAGGAAATAAAGACACATGATTATTCCATATCTGAAATCGGCCACCATCATGGCAAGGAACGGCACAAGTATCAGCCACAGCGCTGCAAAACCGTCATTGCCTCCGATTACCACATAACAGGTAAACGTAGATGAAACGGCTATTATAAGAATTATCTGCAGCATAACGACGTCATTTTCTTTTTGTGTGATAAAGTAGTCCAAAAGCAGTAATAACGCGCAGCCCGCCGTTGAAATAAGCATCTTATCTGCATGCTGGAAAACATTGACCGCACTCATGAGCGCAAAGGAAGCAGCGGCGATCAGCGTGAGCGTCGATTTGACCTTCCACTCCTCTTCCTTGTTATGGTCAGTGACAAACTTGTCTTCCCTGAGTATCTGCTTTACTTTATCAACCAAATTATTAATCATGATGTCACCTGTTCCCCTGTTGAAAGCATCATTCCGATACCTGTTTTCCTGTTGAAAAACAAGGCCTGATTCATTTGGAATCAGGCCTCTTTACTATCTATAATATGAAAATTGCATTGTAACCGTCAGGCCCGTTCGGATTCAGTTAAAACTCATCAGAACTTTCCGGCGTCAGCTGCCTGCTGAACAGATACTGCTGTCGAAACAGTCATGCCGACCATCGGGTTGTTGCCGGCTCCGATCAGTCCCATCATCTCAACGTGAGCGGGAACTGAGCTTGATCCTGCGAACTGAGCGTCTGAATGCATACGGCCCATTGTATCTGTAAATCCGTAAGAAGCAGGACCTGCAGCCATGTTATCCGGATGAAGTGTACGGCCTGTGCCGCCGCCTGATGCAACTGAGAAGTACTTCCTGCCCTTCTCGAGTCTCTCCTTCTTGTATGTGCCTGCTACAGGGTGCTGGAATCTTGTAGGATTGGTCGAGTTTCCTGTGATGGAAATATCGACATTCTCCTTCCACATGATAGCTACGCCTTCCTGTACATCATCAGCGCCATAGCAGCGGACCTTCGCACGTGCACTGTCTTTGTCCTTGGAATAGCATGTCTCTGAAAGGACCTTGAGTTCGCCGGCCTGATAATCATACTCGGTCTCAACATATGTGAAACCGTTAACTCTTGAAATGATCTTTGCTGCATCTTTGCCAAGACCGTTAAGAATAACGCGAAGCGGTTTCTTACGGACCTTGTTAGCCTTCTCAGCGATTCCGATAGCGCCCTCTGCTGCTGCAAATGACTCATGTCCTGCAAGGAATGCAAAACATTCTGTCTCTTCTTCGAGCAGTCTCTTGCCGAGGTTGCCGTGTCCGATACCGACCTGGCGGTGATCAGCAACTGATCCGGGGATACAGAATGACTGAAGACCTTCACCGATAGCTTCTGCAGCTTCAGGAGCTGTTCTGCAGTTCTTCTTGATTGCGATAGCAGCGCCTACTACGTAAGCCCACTTTGCATTCTCAAAGCAGATAGGCTGGATGTTCTCTACAAGATGGTAAATATCAAGACCTGCAGCCTCTGTAATTGTTTTGCATTCTTCTACTGAAGAGATTCCATATTTGCCAAGTGTCGCAAGGATCTGCGGCGCTCTTCTTTCATAAGATTCAAATAATTCCATTGTCTACACCCCCTTCTCACTGTTTGCGCGGGTCAATGAATCTGACCGCATCGCCTACGCGTCCATATTTGCCTGATGCCTTTGTAAGAGCGGTATTAGCATCATCGCCGGCTTTGATGAAGTCCATCATCTTGCCGAAGTTGACATACTTGTAACCGATGATCTCATCATTCTCGTCGAGTGCGAGGTCTGTGATATAGCCATCAGTAAGCTCGAGATAACGGGGTCCCTTCTCGAGTGTTCCGTATGTTGTTCCGATCATTGAGCGATTGCCCTTGCCGAGGTCCTCAAGACCTGCACCGATCTGGAGTCCGCCTTCTGAGAAAGCACTCTGTGAACGGCCATAAGCGATCTGAAGGAAAAGTTCTCTCATTGCTGTGTTGATGGCATCGCAGACAAGGTCAGTATTAAGTGCTTCGAGTACTGTAAGTCCGGGAAGGATCTCAGCTGCCATTGCTGCTGAATGTGTCATTCCTGAACAGCCGATTGTCTCAACAAGAGCTTCCTGGATTATGCCTTCCTTTATGTTAAGAGAAAGCTTGCAGGCGCCCTGCTGGGGAGCACACCAGCCTACACCATGTGTGTAACCGGAAATATCTTTTACATCTTTGGATTTGACCCACTTTGCTTCTTCCGGAATCGGAGCAGCGCCGTGATGCACGCCCTGGTGAACGACGCACATATTCTTTACTTCGCTTGAATATATCATTGTAGATCTCCTTTCAGGGATTATTGTGAAACGATCACTATGTGATCAGTGGTTTCTACCGTTGTCAATTAAACCATATTCGACGAAAAAAGTCATCAGATATTACAGACTTTTCGAAACAGGACGCTAAATATACTAAACTCTTCCATCACCCAGAGATTATGCTACGCATAATCTCGCAAGCGTCCACGTTTTACAGGACGCTTAATTTTACTAAACTCTTCCAGCTACCCAGAGATTATGCTACGCATAATCTCGCAAGCGTCCACGTTTTACAGGACGCTTTTTTACTCGTATCGCAGTGCGTCAATGGGATCCATCTTCGCTGCCTTGTTGGCCGGGTAATACCCGAAGAAGATTCCGATGGCCAGTGAAACCCCGACTGCAAGCGCCGCTGAGCTGAATGGAACATACAGGGGCAGGCTCTGCAGCTTGCACGCTATTCCACCTGCGATTATTCCCACGATAAGACCAATTACTCCGCCGAGACTCGTCATAACGATTGCTTCTATTATGAACTGCATCCTTATCGCGCTGTTAGGCGCCCCAAGAGCTTTTCTTGTTCCGATCTCTCTTGTTCTTTCTGTTATGGTCACAGTCATGATATTCATGACGCCAATACCACCGACAAGCAAAGCAATTGCTCCGATGAGCGAGGTAGTCGTTGTCTGCTTCTGCAGTTCTTTTTTGTTCTCCTCGATCATTTCCTTGTCACTGTAAACCCCGATGGATGGACTTTCTTTATCCTTAAACAAAAATGTTACATAATCTTTGATATCTGACGACATACTGATGACGTCAGCTCCTGCCTTGGCCTGAATCGTAAAGCTGGTTACATTTTGTGAATATTCGTCAGTTGCTGCATTTGCAACATTCAGGAAAGGCACAAGCAGATCTGTCGAAATATCCTCTTCCTTAGTTCCGCTTTTCAGGTCATAAGAACTGATTACATAATTATAGACTCCTATGACCGTATAATTCGTGACATCATCTCCATTTGGCACAATGACCTGCTTGCCTATTGCGCTGTCATTGTCGCCGTTAAAGAGGCGCTTTGCCATGAGCGAAGAAATGACAGCAACGTTCGAACCGTTTACAAGCGCATCGTTTGAAAATGTTTTGCCTGCCACCATTTTGACATTGCCTGTTGAAAAATACCCGTTATTCACGCCCATCTTATAGCAATTACTGTATTCAGTATCCATTTTGGCGGGATCCGTGTACGCCTTGCCTCCGTTGGCATAATTGGAGATGCCTATTGCCTCGATCTGATCTCCGAACTTATCAATGAGCTTGGTCATCTGATCTTCTGTAAACCAGTAAACTTCATCAGACCCGGATCCGTTATACACATACACACTTATGTTATTGGCGCCGTTTTGAGCCTGCTGCTTCTCCATTTGTTTTGTGGTGGATGTTCCAAGTGTAAGTATGGCAATGACCGCTGCGATTCCGATGATAACACCGAGCATCGTCAGAAAAGTCCTCATTTTGTTGGCTGCAAGGTTGTGAAGCGCAAGCCTTATATTCTCAAGAATCATGCTACCCTCTCATGTGCAAAACATATAACAAGCGTCAGTCTTTTTCAAGAATTGACTCTGTAGCGGTCTTTCCGTCATCTGTGGCAGTTTTGGCTGCTGCGTACTCATGAGCCTCTGTTCCGGCTCTCTCACCTGTGATGCGTCCGTCCACAAGCGTAAGTATGCGGTCGCACTCCTCCGCCAGTTTATTGGAGTGAGTTATCATAAGGATCGTGCACCCGCGCTCCTCGTGAAGCTTGTGGAAAATATCCATAACAGTCTGGCTCGTCTGCGAATCAAGCGCGCCTGTCGGCTCGTCCGCGAGAATGATAGCCGGATCATTTGCAAGAGCCCTCGCTATGGCAACGCGCTGCTTCTGCCCTCCTGACAGTTCAGAAGGATCATGATTCATCCTCTCCTTCATGCCGACGAGCTCAAGAAGTTCCTCCGCTCTGGCACGCCTTTCTTTAAGCGGCACTCCTGCATAAAGCATCGGCATTGCGACATTATCTAGCGACGATGTCCTTGCTATGAGATTATAAGTCTGGAAAACAAATCCTATCTGTCTGTTCCTTATGTGTGAAAGATCGTCATCTGAAATTTTTGCCACATCAATACCGCGAATGAAGTATTCGCCTGATGTAGGCCGGTCCAACAGTCCAATTGTATTCATCAGTGTGGATTTTCCTGAGCCGGACTCACCGACTATGCATGTGAATTCACCTTCATTAACATTCAGGGTCACGCCATGAAGAACTTCAAGCTCATTCTCTGTGCCGATATAATACGCCTTCTTTATATTATTCAGGCGTATTAATTCATTGCCTTTTCCCTGCGTCGCAGCACTTCCACTGCCGGCATCTGAAGCCGCATCACCGATGACTTCACTGCTGTCAGCTTCCGCCGATGTCTGCTCTTCCACTTCACGGATAATATCATCATCTTTGCTGTTCACACCGGCCTTACTGTCAGCATCATTTCTGCTGCCTGCCTTATCTTCAGTTGTATCTGTCTCTCTCTTTTTGTGAAAAAGCATCAATATACTCCAGTCAGCATGCCAGCTGCGCCGCCAGTTGTCCCGGTGTCTTCACCGTTATCTATGACTGTGTCGCCCTCGTTCAATCCTCCGCCTGTTATCGCGATGTAATAGTCACCCTCTGCACCTGTCTCGACTGCGACCTGCTCAGTCTGACTTGTATCTGAGCCATCCCCGGTAACACGCAAAACATATTTACCGCCCATACCGTCATCGTTTACACATGTTTTGGGCACCGCAAGCGTATTGTAATCGCTGTCAAGAATGAACGATATCTGAGATGACATTCCGATCCTCAGCCTGTCGCCCACGTTTCCGAGATCAATATCAACACGATATGAAGCCGCCTTGCTCTTGGCTGATGATGTTGATGTCTGAGAGCTTCCGCTCGCTGAGTTCGCGGCATCAGTAGTTGGAACCGGTGAAGAGAAGCATACTGTTCCATCAAGTGTCTGGCTCCCGGTAGCTGATGTAGTGACCCTGACTTTTGTACCTTCCTTTATATCGGCGATCTTCGCCTCAGGGATATCGGCCGTCGCTTTCATCGTGTCAGTATTCTGCACGACAATAGCCTGCTGTCCGCTGTATATCTGCCCGTCAAGAACATTTACCGCCGTGACTGTTCCACTTATCGGAGACACGACTTCATTGAGAGATATTTTCTCCTGATACTGGCTTATGTTCTGCTGCGAATCAAGCGTGCTTGTCTCGTTGGCAATCTGCTGTTTTGCCACGGCATCCGCCTGACTCTGCTCCGCCTCATACGTGGTCCTCGAGTTCGTCTGAGCTGTATCAGCCTGATCAAGGAGCGCCCTGTATGTGCTTGTTATTGCCTTATCATTTGTAGAAAGCGTGGACTCGGCCGTCTTCCTTGTAGCAGTGGCTGCATCATATGTGGTCTTCTTAGTTGTCATGTCTGTCTGCGCATTGGTGTAATCGTTCTTGATATTAGCCAGCTCCGCCGCAGCAAGTGTCTGAGCCTTAATGAGATCTAAATACTTGGAATCAGTGCTTGGAGATCCGCTCGTTCCCGCAGATGAAGGGTTCTCAGCAGAATACTTGCTCAGATTATAAGTCGCTGTGTCGCTGTTAGCCGTCAGTGTATCGTATTTGGCTGAAATATCCTGGAATGTGGAAAAGGCCTTTTCATAAGCAATCTTGGCTTTTTCTTCTTCATCAATATAATACTTGACCGCCGCTGACCCTTCTGTGTCATCAACTATCGACCAGTCGACATCATCCGCGCTCTGCTGAAGCTTTCTCGTATCAGTCGCATTCTGCTGCCCTGATGTTTCCTGTGCCTCACCATATTTGCGGCTTGCTGCATTCGTGTCGATTTCGTTGGCGCTCTGCTGAAGTTCCAGCTTCTTCTGCTCAGTCTCAAGTTTTGCCTCGGACTGCGACATATCAAGCGTAAAGAGGACATCGCCCTTTTCCACGGTGTCTCCTACTGCAACATTGACTTTTGATACAACGTAACCTGTCGTGGATCCGCCTTCCGAAGACTCCGCGTTCACAGTCTCTTTGTCATTGCTCGTTATTGAACCTGAAGTCGCATATATCTGCTCAACATCAGTCACGACCGCCTGCGCCGTCATAACGCCGGCCTCTGTCTCCGAGGTCTGCCTGAACCACCTGTCCAGAAGGCTTCCCGGCAAAACATCCTTCCAGAATGTGATCCCGACTACCGCTGCAACTATGCCGACAATAATCAGAATTGTGCGAACCTTATGATGTTTCTTGCCTGTCAGAAAATCTTGTTTTGCCATTTGTTTTGTCTCCGTATATTGGTATTAGTCTATGAATTATGCTGCCCTGGAGCTGCCGACGAAAAGCCTGTTGAGCATTCTGTTGAATCAGGCCCTGATGATTATCATGTGTTGCCCATATTGCATGCTTCAGAACTGTCGCATAAATATTGCTGAAACCGCAAATGACATAGATATGATATCACACGAAACACTACATTTGGGTGTCCATATGATTTTTTCACAATCCGACAGCGTACTATAGTTACTGCCTCGGCTGGAAATTGTGCGCGCAGCGCACTTAATTGACAATAATGAGCGCAAACGAGATTCCCGCAATAACAGCGATCAGCTTCTTAAGTTTTGCTAGCCGCGCGTCATCCCGGTACAGGTGATACTCCTGGAACATCACCCACTCACATATGATCACGACATCTATCACGAACATGAATGAATTGCCGGCCAGCGAGAGAAAACTAAACAGCAATCCCGGTCTGCCATCGACCCCGAAATCAACAATGTCCACTGCAGACCCGATGATCGTCAGCGTCATCGCCGTCACCATAGTCCGGTTCTCAAATGTTTTGACACGAAAGAAATCCCGATTGCACATCATAAGCACGATCAGGATTTCTATTGAAGTTAAGTTCGCGATAACTACCGCAAGCATATTCATTAAATTTCGCCTTCCATATAGTTCTTGTGCGTCCTGTCTGGAGCCTCTTTTCAGCAATTCATTATAAACTATGTTCTCGAGAAAAATAGCAGCGAACACGAAATAAAGGTAACTATCCCAGCGATAAGAGAAATGAAGCCACAACTTTCACCGAGTCTCGTAGTGATATCTGCATGCTAGTATATATACATTGTCTTCTTTCAGCATATATATTAATCTATCCTTTTCGTTGATCCTTCTACTCCAGAATCCGGCTAAATTTCCACTCAATGCTTCAGGTTTTCCAATCCCCCAATTTTCATTCCTGTCAATATCTTCTATCAGCTGATGGATTTTTCTTAACGTCTTTCTGTCTTCGGCCTGCCAATACACATAGTCTTTCCAACCATTATCTGTAAATATCTTATTCATTGGGATCTTCTCCGATAAGATCATGCATTGTAGCATTTCCTTTTTTCAACTGCGCTCTGGATTCCATCAACCAGTCATAGTTTGATTTATTTCCCATAACATAAAAATTCTCCATCATGTTGTTATATGATTCTTCTGACAGCATGACAACGTTTTTGTTATTTTTCCTTGTAACAATCATGGTTTCATAGTCATCAGTAATTTTATCCATGTAAGATTTCATATTATCTCGCAAATTTGTATAATTAACAGCTAACATAGTTTGCCTCCTGTACGGTTTTCTGTACTTCAATCGTACCGTACGGTTTACTGTACGTCAAGCCCAGAGTTTTCAAATGGCCTGTATTTTCTTTGCAAGTATTAATTTAACAGTGCCTGTCACACACTTTTGGCATGTTGTTGATCTATAAATGTCCTATATAGCCGGCATTAGCACATTGTCAAAATAACAGTACGGTTTATTTTGCATTTTTGGTACATACAGCATTATTGTCAAAATAATATGGTGTCTTATTTTGTGGCAGATAGAGTGGGAGTTATTATCCGGATCATTGTGTGACTATGTATTGCAAACCATTCATGTACTTCTCAGGATCTTTTATGTAATGTATTTGCCAACGTATCATTTCTTGAAAGCAGATATACACAATACTGGTTCATACTTATGCCTTCTTCTTTCGAATGCTCCGAAAGTGAGCGATGTAGGCTCTTCGGTA
>Ga0172377_10002892_pt1 | contig 17631 bp, 11 predicted proteins | sample Pumphouse3metaG_FD_119749 | JGI IMG/M metagenome (GOLD analysis project Ga0172377, IMG submission 119749) | Leachate microbial communities from a municipal landfill in Southern Ontario, Canada - Pumphouse #3 metaG | ecosystem: Engineered > Solid waste > Landfill > Unclassified | place: Canada...
ACGCCCATGATGTTCCCGTCGACCATAGATATCGGCTCCAGGGAACCCACGAGCTGACCGGGGAGGTCTTTAACGTACAGTTCTGCGTTCACTATCATTTTTACTCTGCTGAATATCTGCCCCTCGTTAATTATATTATCGTCATCCGTGCGCGAAAAACAGTGGGTACAGATAAAACGGCCCGGAAGGCAGGAATTAGTGGCTTTTTCGGGGCAATAAGGCGTCTAACGTATGTACCAGCAGATGAGCATTCAGATTTTTAATGCACGTTGCTATCATCAGTTCATGGCGTCGTCCCGACGTTTTTCTAGGTAAGTTCCCGCGGGCGGACGCCATACTCGCTTTCGCATGGGCAGAGGGATCGTCCTTTGCTTCGAGGGAGGCACGGGACCGGCCCATATTTCCGTAGACCTGGACAATTAAATTTTGAACCGCGGAACGGACCCTCATGCCCGGGAGTGGTAGATCTGCACGCAGATAACAGCGTCAGGCGATTCTCGGCATCAGAGGAGAAGCCGGGTGCTTCAGATAAGGATGGATGATATGTCCAATAAATTATATACACTTCTGCCAATCGGGATGCGGGTCGGAAATGTACCAGGTAGCGTTCTACGGGAAAGGGGGAATAGGAAAGTCGACCATGGCGGCAAACATATCCGTTGCCCTTGCAGGCAAAGAGATCAGGGTGATGCAGATAGGGTGCGACCCCAAGCACGATTCGACGAGACTTCTTATCGGGGGGAGGATCCAGACGACAGTACTGGACTATGTACGGGAAGTACCGATAGGAAAGAGAAAGATCGGAGATGTGATGATGAAAGGCACATCCGGGATACTTTGCATCGAGGCCGGTGGCCCCGAGCCCGGCATCGGATGCGCGGGGCGCGGAATACTTACGGCATTCGATACGCTGAAGAAACTGGGCACGGACGACCTTGGCGTCGATATGAAGATATACGATGTCCTAGGGGACGTCGTGTGCGGCGGGTTCGCGGTCCCGCTGAGAGGCGAGTATGCCGACGGAATAGTGTTGGTCACATCAGGAGAGTTCATGTCGTTATACGCCGCCAACAACATAATGAAAGGGCTGTCCAACTTCGACACGGGCAGACCCAGATTGGTAGGGATCATACTCAATTCACGCGGGGTGGAAGGAGAGGAGGAGACCGTAAGGAGATTCGCCGAGGCCGCGGGAACTAAGATCATCGCGGTCATCCCCCGCCATAGGCTGTTCTTCGAGGCCGAATCATCCGGTCGCACCGTCCGCGAAATGTTTCCGGATACGGAATTATCAGAAACGATGGATGCGGTGGCCCAGCACATAATCGACGTCCGCGACGGGAAGAGCAGGGCGTCCTTCTCCCATCCGCTCGACGACGACCAGATGTCGGACCTTGCGGCGGGACGCGAAATACGACGAGGGACGCGCATAGAATCGACGCAATCCGGATGTACGGCGTGCAACCCCCGGACGTCTATAAAGGAGTCGAAGATAATGAGCTCCTGTGCTGCATACGGGGCCGCAGCAGCATATCTCAAAATGAACGATGTGGCCGTGGTCCTCCATGGTCCTCTGAGCTGCGCTTATCTTATGGACACTGCACGTGCCAAGGCGGTTCTGGAACTCTATGCCGGCGGAATATACTCCACGGTGCCCAACCACAATCTCAGATGCACGATGATGGACGACGGCTCATCCATATTCGGAGGGGCCGGGAACCTCGAGAGGACTCTGAGGGACACGGTGGAGGAAGGATACAGGAAAATAGCGGTCGTAACAACATGTATGCCCGGTATCATCGGCGATGACAGCCTCACGGTGATCAACAGGGTGGTAGGAGACAATCCCGGGGTCGGCATCGATTACATCCCGGCAGACGGGGACGTCAACGGCGAATTCACAGACGGGTTCATGATGGCCGTAGAAAAAATAACAGAGATGATGGACCCCTCGCTGGAGAGGGAGCGGGGAACTGTGAACATCATAGGCTCCTCCTTTTTCGATATTCATTCGGTCAGGCACCTGAAAGAGATGGGGAAGTTGTTCTCCGCTTTCGGCCTGAAAGAGAACTGCAGGTTCCTGGACGAGACGTCTTCGGAGGCAGTGGCCGGCTTTTTCAGAGGCCACATCGACCTGATGGTCAACGATTCCGCCACTACAAGGGAAATGGCATCCGTGATCGAATCGAAGACCGGAAGGAGGGTGCTGTCCGTGCCGCTTCCTGTCGGTATGCACGACTACGTGGAGTGGGCACGTCAGATGGGGGAGATAATGGGCATGGAGAAGGAGGCTGAAAGAGAGATAGAACGTGCAGAATCTGACCACAGGGAGTTCATCGAGGCCCACGGTCACCGTTTCAGAGGTAGAAAGATAATAGTGATTAACAGGGCGTCGCAGAATATCGATTGGCTCATCGACATGCTCATCGGGCTCGGAGCGGACATCTGCAGGGTAGGTTGTGTTCACAGCCCCCGCAAGTCCGGGTCGAGGTCCGCATCCCGCCACTTGGACATCACTACGCCGGATTACGACACTGACGACCTCAGGAGGGACCTGGACGACATGGACCCTGACCTGCTGATCGGCGAATTTACAGGTCCCGTAGGGAACAGGTGCCGTATAGCCAGGGTAGGAATGGTCGGTATAGGCGTTCTTCCGACCGAAGAGTATGTCGAATACCTGGAAAACATAATGAGGCTTCCCCGGGAGGAAGGCTGGAAAGAAGGAGTGAAAATATGAGGACCCTGCCCGATGGTTTCAACGGCGCCATCATGGCGGTCGAGAGCATAACCGACGCCATAGCTTTTCTCCACGGTCCCGGAGGATGCAGAGTAAGGCACATGGTACATTCAACGGCCGTCTTCCCCCGTGAGGGCCCTGAAGACAAGGCAGGGTACGACATACCGTATTTCTACGGCTACCCGAGGGTGCCGGCGACATATATCGATGAATACGACTACATAAATGGCGCTGCTTACAAAGTATCGGAAGGACTTCCAATAGTGACGTCCAAGAATCCCTCGCTCGTTGTGGTCATAAATTCTCCAGGTGCGGGGCTCATAGGGGACAATCACGAAAAGGCTTTGAGGGACCTTGGACTCGGATCCAAGGTCGTATGTATGGACGAAAATTTGGTATCCATGCCCTTCACGGTCTGCTACGGCCACACTCTGAGGGCCGTATTGGAGAAGATCGGACCGGAAAAGGTCTGCCTGGAGAAGGACACGGTCAACATCATAGGCCTCACTGTCATGGATAAGGACTGGAGGGCGGCCGCGGACGAGCTTCGGAGTCTCGTCGAGTCCATGGGCCTGAAGGTGAAGTCCGTTCCCGGCGCTGGAGCTTCCGTTTCGGAGCTGCGCGACTCCGTAAACGCGGAATACAGTATCGTGGTGTGCCCGGAGGCGTGCGCAGGACTGTCCGAGCTTTACGAATCTTACGGAGTGAAGGTGGTGCGTTCGGAGGCCGGCGCACCCGTAGGGTTCGATGCCACCGAGAGGTGGATAACATCGATAGCCGAGGCGACGGGAGGCGACCCGGCCGCGGCGCTGGAATCCGTCCGCAGGGCGAAGGGCAGAGTATACGAGAAATTCGTCGGCACCAAGTACAATTCGCTGCGCATCAAGGGGATGTCCTTTTCCGCTGCCGGCACCGCATCGGTGATAAGACCGCTGACGGAGTGGCTCTATAATTATCTGGCTATGGCACCGGTCGCGGTATCGGCGGACTCCGGGGCCGATAAAGGCGAGGTCGAGGCGCTCAAGGCGTTCTTGGATTCGGCGGGCTATTCCGAATCTTTCGGCCGGGGACCTGAAAAAGGCTCCGGCGCCGTCTTCTGCGAAGGCATAACTGCAGATACTATGGCATTGAACGGCGGGTGCAGGATCGGGGTGCCCATAGGTCATTCTTCCATGGGCCTCGACGATGTCATCCCCCGTCCGGTGTATGGAGTGCAGGGCGCCATGTACATACTGGACGAGATCCTGCACGGAGTCAGGGGAAGTTGACCCGTTTTTCCGACAATGATAAAAAAACTCCCCCGGGGGCCTCCGGGAGGAAAGGGTTTCAGATCTTTCTCGTCTTCAGGAGATAATAGTCCAAAGCGAAGAATGCCAGGCCGAAAGCCGCCAACACAATCAGGGAGATCCAGGGGAAATCCAGATATCCCGGCATCGCGGCAGCCCTTATGCATTCGCTGGCATGGGTCAGCGGAAGGCAGTACAGCACGCCCTGGAAGACCGGGGACAGAGAAGAAACCGAAAAGAAAGTTCCGCACAGGAATGTCATAGGCAGTATGATCAGGCTGTTGAATGTCGCCAGGCTCTGATGGGATCTGGCAAGCAGCGCCGCCGACATTCCGAGGAAAGAGAACGCAAGGCATGACAATATCACGCATAGCGCAAACAACGGCGATAGCTCAAGTTCCGGAGCCAGAAATAACCCGAGGGCATAGATCAGGACGCAGCTCATCAGTCCCCTCAGTATCCCGAGGACGCATTTTCCGAAGATTATGGCAGGGAGGCTCAGAGGGCACATCATCATTTCGTCGAAACTCTTATAGTAGAGCCTCTGAACGTTCATTCTCGTGGATGTCGACGAGAAGGACGATGAGAGGGAAGAAAGCGCGACTATGCCCGGTATCACGAACGCAACGTACGATACTCCGATATCGGTCGTCCCGGTCCTGAGCCCGTATCCGAACGCGACAAGGTACAGCAGGGGGCTCATGACGCTCATGACCATAATGTTCAGGAAGTTATGCTTGATGAACATGAGGTCTCCCCAGGCAACATAATATGTCTGCATAAGGAAGACGATCATTTCTGTGCCCCCACGCTCTTTCCCGTGAGTTCTACGAATACGTCCTCAAGGTTGATGTTCCTCATCAGTACATTCTCTTCGCTGTCGAGGGATGAAACGAAGGCCTTAGCTTCGTCCCTGCTCTGGAAATACCTGTACTGGGTCCTTTTTTCGGACATGTATTCGACTGCGGTCGAACCCATTGCGTCACATAGCTTTTTGGGCTCATCCAAAGCGATCACCCTGCCCTGATCTATGATGCCGACCCTGTCGCACAGAGCCTCCGCCTCTTCTATATAATGGGTGGTCAGGAAGATCGTGGTGCCCTTTCGGTTGAGGGACCTGACGACATCCCACAGGAGGCGCCTCGCGTTGATGTCGAGACCGGACGTGGGCTCATCCAGGAACAGGACCCTCGGCTCGTGGAGGACGGCGCAGACTATGGCAACCCTTTTCTTCCAACCTCCCGAAAGCGAATCCACAGGCATTTCCAGATATTCATTCAGACCAAAGTAGTCCGAGAGCTCTTTGATCCTCCTTTCCCTCTCCTTCTTCGCCATCATATGGTACATGGCATGAGAGACCATGTTCTCCATTACGGTCAGGTCCTTGTCTAGGGAGATCTGCTGCTGTATGACTCCCATGCGGTTCTTCGCCTCCGTCGGGTCCTTCTTGATGTCGAAACCGTCGACGATTATGGTTCCAGAATCATATCCTGTAAGTGTGGCCACGCACCTGACAGTCGTCGTCTTTCCGGCGCCGTTGGGTCCCAGGAAGCCGAACAGTTCTCCGCGACGGATACTCAGGTTCAAATGATCTACAGCCGTTTTATCCCCGTATTTTTTGACGAGGCCGTCAATAATGATGATGTCATTCATTTAATCAACTCGGGACAAAACATAGTTGGATTATATATCCATATCCTTTACGTATTGAGTTAATCCAGAATATCGATTATTCGATTTGGATGCATAGTCCATCATTGTTAAATACAATTTACATTATGTCGTATTGGATGATACATCCAAGTGATCGAATGGATATGAAAATCAAGATAATTGCAATAGTCGTCGCGGCGGCCGTCGTGGTCGCGGCGATTGGAGCGTATGCACTTCTCAACGACGCGGACGGCGACAACGTCTATGTCGATGCGTCACTGGCGATAATGGGGAACGCCAACGAAGATTCCAGGATCGACCAGGACGACCTTGACATTATTGAAGAAATAATCAGTGGCGAGACGGACCCCGCCGACCATCCATTGGCCGACGCGAATAACGACGGAGAAGTCGACCAGGAAGACGCGGACCTTCTTCGCGACATGATCGACCACAAATACGGAATAACGATAAATGTGGTCTGTTCCAATGCCGATGGGACCCCGTATGTGCAGGATATAACATATCCGCTCAGAAGCACGGTCGTCGTTGGGACGAACCTTCTCTCTACCTGCATCCAGGTAGGCGCGGCAGACTATATTGTCGGCTACACAAAGACAAACTACGGCGTCGCCCATGCACCTGTGATAGATAACGCGACGTGCATCGGAGGATCAATCTTCGATCTGAACACTGACGCCTCAATAACAAACTTCCAGAATCTAGACGCACAAGAGGGGATCGATGCAGTGATCACGATGCCCTCAGTTTCATATCTCAAGACGTCTGCGACATACATCTCCGGCGCGGGGATACCCATACTCAGGATCGATTCCTCGGACGGAATGGATTCTGTCGGCGGAGCGCTCACAATCGGATACCTCTACGGAAGCGAGACCGAGAGCACCTCTTACGAATTCGCCGAGCTCAGCTATGCGGTGCTGGAAGAAATCACCGAAAGAGTGAGCGGATTGGAAGAATCGGAGAAGAAGACCTTCATGGCAATCACAATGGGATACTATATCAGCCAGACCGACTCCGCGTATACAGGGGTCTGCGAGTACGCAGGCGGAAGCACGGTGACGACGCTGGAGGGCACAGGGTCGGTCAAGATAAACGACGGCGACGAGTATTATCTCAACTGGAGCCCCGACCACATAATCAGCTTCAGGACGCTGGATTATTCGATCGACTACACTGATATCACAAGCAACAGCACGAAGACCCCGCAGGAAACATGGGACCAGTATTCCGGTTATTTCGACATGATGGGAGAGTCGTATGAAAACCTGGTGTACATCAACACCAGCATGCCTGTGACATGCAGGATGGCATACATCGCCGAGATATTCTACCCGGACCTCTTCGAAGAGGGATACGGGGACAGCGTGCACCAGCAGTTTGTGGACAATTATATGGGGTATCTCGGGGACTTCGATGTCACCGAGGACATGACCACGACGATAACCTATGCGGACGTGTCATAAACGGGGGCAACCCCCCTCTTTTTGAGAGTGATCACATGGAGATGAAAGCCGTCGATCTGGGTTTCAGGTATTATGAAAATACGATATTGAGCGATGTCAACGTAGACCTCGAAGGCAACAAGATGGTGTCGATAATAGGTCCCAACGGAGTCGGAAAGACCACGCTTATCCACTGCTTCAGTAAGATACTGAAGCCCACAGACGGACGGGTGTATGTAAACGGAAAAGATATCGAAGATTATAAGCTGAAGGAACTGGCCAAAATAATCGCCTACGTCCCGTGCACTTCGCTGGACACATTCCCCCTGACCGTAACGGACACGGTTCTTTTGGGCAGAAACCCCCACAGCAAATGGGGGTCCCTGAACAGGGACCTGGAGAAGGTGCAGGAGACATTGCGGTTGCTGGGGATAGAGGATCTCGCCATGAGACCTTTCAACGAGCTTTCGGCTGGGCAGCGTCAAAAAGTGGTGCTCGCCAGAGGACTCGTGCAAGAGTCCCAGATATTGCTTCTGGACGAACCCACGGCGAACCTGGACATCAAACACCAGATGGGCGTTACCAGATTGCTGCGTGACTACTCGCACAAGCAGGGCATAATGGTGATAATGATCAGCCACGACCTCAACATCGCCGCCAAGTATTCCGACGAGGTCATCATGTTGTACGGGGGGAACATATTCGCCAAGGGGTCGCCGATGGACACGATCAATCCGGAGAACATAGAGGCCGTGTACGGTGTCAGGTCGAAGACCGTCATCAACAACGGTCGGCCACATGTGATCATCGAAGATGACGACGACCCGAAAACAAACATCTGCGCGGGTGCTTGAATTGCCTGACGAAACAGGCCTCGTCGAGGCATACCGTCACAGTCTGTTCCTCAAAGTCGTTTTCATAATATCATGCTTCGCCGCGCTTATGCTGGTCATAGGCTACTCCCTGGCGGTCGGCCAGGGGATCACTGTGTCGGAATCGTACGAGATAATGATGAAACATCTTGCCGGAGAGGCATATCCGCTCAGGTCCGAGATGTGGTGGAAGGACTACTTCATCTGGAACAACGTGATGCCTCGCGTGGCCGTCGGAATCATAGGGGGCTGCGGTCTGGCGGCATGCGGGGCCGTCATGCAGAGCATCATGAGCAACCCTCTGGCCGATCCCTACACCACGGGGATATCTTCAGGTGCCTGCTTCGGTGCGGTGGCATCTCTGATAGCAGGAGTTTCGTTCGCATCGTTGGGCAGCGGATACACAACCGTGACCAACGCTTTCATAGGCGCATTGGTCCCGACCATGATCGTCATACTGATAAGCAGGCGCATAAACGCAACCCCCGCAACACTGATCCTGATAGGGGTCGCGATATCTTATTTCTTCAATGCGGCCGTGACGCTCATGATGGTTACGGCGACCGCCGAGGACCTGCAGGCCGCATATCTCTGGCAGGTCGGAACCCTTACAGGCATGACATGGAGCAGCGTACCGCTGATGCTGGTCATAACGGCGGCGGGTTCCGCCGTGGCGATGTTTTTCTCCAAAAATATGAATCTGCTCACGATGGGAGAGAACAGCGCAAAGAGCATGGGCCTGGACGTTGAACAGTTCAGAATGCTATGTCTGATAATGGTGGCGGTTATGACGGCCGCCATCGTGAGTTTCACAGGCATACTGGGGTTTGTAGGTCTCATATCCCCTCACATCACCAGGCTGGTGATAGGTTCGGACAACAGAGTGGTCATTCCCGCTTCCATGATCGTCGGCGCGCTGATGCTGGTCTCATGCGATCTCATATCGCGTTTGGTGTCAAACATCACAGACATCCCCGTTGGCGTGGTACTGTCCCTGCTGTGCAGCCCGATATTCCTGCTGATGGTGACTGGATTAAAGAGAGGGAGGGGCGTGTACTGATGGCCCATGAGCATGTCTATGGATTCGTGGAGAAGTATTGCCACGAGAATCACAGGAAAATCGTTTTTACAATAATCTGTCTGATACTGGCCGTATTTGTCTTTTTCCTGACAATCTCTATCGGAAAATACGAGCTGTCTTTCGGCGAGTCGTATAGGATATTCGTCGACAATCTTTTCGGAAACGGCCGGGCTACCACAGAGAACATGATCGTCTGGGAATACCGCGTCCCCCGGGCCCTCATGGGCATATTCGTCGGGGCATCGCTGGCAGTGGGCGGCGCGGTCATGCAGAACCTTATGATGAACCCGTTGGCAGAACCGTATACCATGGGCATTTCGTCCGGCGCCTTCCTCGGCGCCGTGCTGTCGATAACATGCGGTATATCGATCATCCCGTTCCTCGGCGGAGACGACGCCACAGTATTGAACGCATTCATCCTTTCGCTCGCGCCGGTATTTCTGATCGTAGCAATATCCAAATTCAGAAAGACCACGCCTACGACCATGATACTGTGCGGGGTGGCCATAATGTACGCATTCAGTTCGGTATCGACGATGCTGATGGTCTTGGCGGACCCCGAGCATCTCTCGGATGCATATTCGTGGCGCGTAGGAGTCCTCGGCAAGGCCTCGTGGGACAGCCTGATGCTGGTGATCCCCTCGATGACGATCCTGATTGCGATATTGTTGCTCTTCGCGGGAAAGATCAATACGATGTCCATAGGGGACAAGGGAGCAATCTCGCTGGGCACGGACCCTTATCGGACCAGGCTCGTCTGCCTGGTCCTGGTCGCGTTGCTTACGGCATTCGCCGTCAGCTTCACAGGCACAATCGGATTCGTCGGCCTCGTGGCCCCGCATATAGTCAGGACGTTTATAGGATCGAACAATACGTATCTTCTGCCGGCATGTGCGGGATTCGGAGGCATATTCCTCCTTGTGATGGACTCAATAGCCAAAGTGATAAGCGAGACCGGGCTGCCTGTAGGCGTCATATCCGCGATGGTCGGGGGCCCCCTCTTCATATATATACTAGTACAGAGGAAGCGCAGGATATGGTACTGATCACCGGGCGTCCGGGGAAAAGCGGGGCAATGGCCCCGTACCCCGGACGGCCACTTATATACAGGCTCAGCGGTCGTTGACCTCTTCGATACGCTCTTCCAGGTCCAGGAAAATCTCCTTCATTTTCTCGAGGGTTTTCGGGTCGGCGTCCCACATGCCCCTGTCGCAGGCCTCCATGAGACGGTTCATCATGTCCATCATGGCGTGAGGATTCTCGTCCTTCATCCATTCCCGCGTATCGTCCTCGAACAGATACTTCTCGGCAAGCTTCTCGTACATCCAGTCATCTACCGTTTCGGAAGTGGCGTCCCATCCGAACGTGTATTCAGTAAGGTTGGCGACCTCTGCAACCCCCCTGTAACCGTGCCGTTTCAAACCCTCTATGAATTTCGGATTTAGCACTTTGCTCCTGAAAACGAATTGGAGCTCTTCTCTGGCGCTCCTCAACCTAACCTTGTCGGGATTCGAACCGTCGCCGATCAAAGATATTGCGTCCTTTTTGCCGTATGCTCTGACAAAGGAGTTGAGCCCTCCGAGATAACTGTATACATCGTCCATGTCCAGGACGTCGATCTCCCTGTCGGGCATATTCTTCACGGTCACGCCGACCTTGGAGAACCTCTTGACGAACTGGTCCTTCATGCTCTCCCCGGTAACGCCACGCCCGTAAGCATAGCTCCCCCAGGCGATGTAGATGTCGGCAAGGTCCTGAACGGTCTTCCAATCGCCGGTCTCCACGGCATGGTTCACACCGGGACCGTATCCTCCGGGCGGGCAGCCGAAAATACGCATTAGCCCCTCCTTTCTCGCTTGTTCCGCCGGTAGTCCTTTCTCTATGCCCTCCACGATATCTTTGCGCAGATTTGCCGCCAGGTAGTTCTCTTCCTCGGACTCGTCCAGGCCCGCAGCTATTTTTACGGCGTCGTCTATCAGGTCTATCAGGTTCGGGAAAGTGTCTCTGAACAATCCTGTGATGCGGACGGTCACATCTATGCGCGGTCTCCCCAGCTCGGACAGGGGGACCGGCTCCAGCCCGACGACCTGCCCGCCGACCTTGGACCAGACAGGCCTTATGCCCATCAGCCACAGTATGTAGGCGACGTCGTCTCCGTTGGTCTTCATGGTATCGGTCGCCCATATGATGAAGCCCACCTCGCGGGGGTAGTGCCCGATTTCATCGACATAACGCTCGACCATCTGGTCGGCCATCTTTTTACCGATCTCCCAGGAGGACGGGGGAGGGACGATGTCGGGGTCGATGCCGTAATAGTTCCTGCCCATCGGAAGTATGTGGGCATTCCCTCTGGTGGGGGCCCCGGACGGGCCCGGGAGGACATAACCTCCGTTACATCCGTGGATGAGGTTGTCCATCTCGTCGGTCATCCTTACGATGTTGACTGACAGGGAATCGCAGATATAGCCAATCGAAGACCCGAGGTCCGGCGACATGCCTCCGGCGGCCTCTTCCGCAAGCTTCAGGCAGCCGTACTTTTCGTATTCTGCGGACCTCATCGCGGCCAGCAGGCCGAGCAGTTCTTTTTCCAGAGAATCGGCAATGACGGAATTCAGCTCGCCCTCCCGGACCTCGGACGGACTGCCGAGGAGGTGGTCCATGCTGTATCCCCGCACCTCCGCAAAAGAATCTCTGAGCGAGGGGACGTCCCCGTTCCGCAACCTCATTATGGAATATATCGTCTCGTCGAGGCGGTCCCCCTCAGGGGCTCTTCCCAATATGTGGAGCCCGTCCCGGATCAACGCGTCTTTGATATCCGTAAGGTATGAGTGCAGATCGTCGAGGCGGTCTTCGAATTCCTCCGCAGAAATGTCTTCGGAGATGCCCAGGTCTCCGAACATTTTCGCTTCTCGTACGCCGTTCAAAACCCGTTCTACAAGTGCCTTTCTTTTTTCGCCGCCGGAATTCCTTGCTTTGAAGAACTCCTGAAGAGCGTTATCGATCGTGGACAGCTCGTCGTACGAGCCCGCCCTTGCCATAGCAGGGCACATGTGGCCAATAAGCACGGCCTCAGAGCGCCTCTTGCACTGAATCCCTTCTCCGGGGTCGTCGATTATGTACGGGTATATGTGCGGAATACCGTCGAGCACGATGTCCGGAAAGCACTTAGAAGAAAGGCCGACACTCTTGCCGGGGAGCCACTCGAGAGTGCCGTGGGTCCCCATATGGAAGACGATGTCCGTCCCGAAGTCGAACTTAAGCCATCTGTAAAACATCAGATATTGATGGGGCATCGGCACCACGGGGTCGTGATAGACGGACTCCATCCGATCGGCCCAAGACCTCAGGGGCTGATAACCGATGAATATGTTTCCGTTCAGCAGGCCGGGGATGACGAATTCGCCGTTTTCGACGCATACCGTCCCGGGAGGCTCCCCCCAATTCTCCTCCATCAGCCGTCTGTTGAAATCTGACAGTTTCGAGTAGTATCGTCCGTACTCCTTCAGATCGGCCATGTCTGCAGCCTTCTCCTTTACCCTTTCGGGGGAAGACCATTCGAGGTCGTTCGTGATATTGTCCAGGATCTCATCGATCAGGGCCCTCCCGTTGAGGGGCACGTGATCCATGGTATAACCCTCCCTGTCGAATCTTAAGAGCATATCATTCACGCTTTCGATCGTGTCAAGGCCCGCCGCGTTCCCTATGCGTCCCGATTCCGGACGGGACTGGTACATAAGGATTGCAACCTTGCGTTCCGAGGCCGGTTTCATAGACAGCTTCGCCCAGCATTTTGCGACGTTGGAGAGATGTTCTATCCTGTCCTCTATGGGAGAGTATCTCTTCGCTCCGCCCAGGCCCCCTTCGTTGCTCCCGATGGGCACGGTTATGATCTGGCCATCGACCTCCGGCCACACCACGCTCATCTTCAGCTCGCCGTTGCTGAGTCCCGAAGCGCTCTCCTCATAGTCCGAAAAACGGCCGCCCACGGTCATGGCCTGTATGACAGGGACGTCCGTCAGGTAATGGTAGAAATTCTGTTCATCGGGAGTGTAGACGCCCGAACAGTCCCTGGAATTGTTGAGCTGCGAGAACGGCGTCGCCATTATGATCGCGTCCGCCCTGCATCTTTTCCCGTCCATGAGGTATTTCTTGACCACCGAAAGGGTCCCGTCGATCCCCTGGGAGCGGCTGACCCTGGTGCTGAAGAAAACCGGTATGACGTTTACGTCTATCGATTCAAGCTTTCTGATGAGCATATCGATATGTTTCTGATTGTCATATATCCACAGATTGGACGTGTAAAGTATCCCGACGGTGGGCCAGCCTGGGACCAGGCGTTCTAGGTATTCTTTCAGCCCCACGTCCCGCGGGCAATCGGGGTGATATGCGCCGTCCTCTCTGCTCTTTATCGGTTCCGGGAAGGCCCCCCCTCCGGTAAGTCTGTTGTGAAGCCACTGGATTATGCCCTTGTCGTTCTCTCCGCCTCTGTTACCGATATATTCGACCAGCAATTTGAAATCCTCATCAGAGCCTTTGAACAGGTCGCGGTACATTAGGCGCACCTCCACGTTCCCGGCATAGATCATTACATACCCCGGGCACCCTGCTAGTACGCTTTCCAGCCGGGCGAACCTCTTCATCCGCGACGGTTCGGCCATGCATCTCATCAATACAAGGTCTGCAACCTTGGACTTGCGTACCAGTTCCTGATATATCATCGGGTCATCGTCCGCATCCTCCCCGTTAACGCAATACAGTTCGACGTCCCATTTTTTCTCTAGGGAAATTTCCCTCACGGCCCCCACCATGTTGTGGGCGTCCGAACTTTGAACCGATATATAAACGACTTTCATAATTTCAAATATTGGATGTATAATCCAATATAAATATATTGAATGTACCAGTTATTTTTTTAATATTTACCATATGAAGGTTTATTATAGGAAATTGGATATATGAGCCAACTAGTTAGGAATTACCATGGATAGATTATTGTTTCCCTTTGTTTCGATAGTCGGTCAAGAAGAAATGAAAAAGGCTCTGCTGCTCAACGTCGTGGACCCGAGCATCGGAGGCGTACTGGTAAAAGGCGAAAAAGGGACGGCGAAATCTACTGCGGTCAGGTCCCTTTCGCGGATACTCCCTTGGCGTAATTCTGTAGAGGGATGTGCTTTCAACTGCGACCCAGCGCTGCCTGGCAGACTGTGTCCCTATTGTAAGGAGAAAGTCTTGCGTGGAAAGGAACTCAGCACCGTGGATGTCAGAATGAGAGTTGTGGAACTCCCCCTGAGCGCCACCGAAGACAGAGTAACGGGCACTCTGGATATCGAACATATTTTGAAGACGGGGGAAAGGAAGTTCGATCCCGGAGTACTCGCACAAGCCAATGGGAATTTGCTTTACATCGACGAGGTGAACCTCCTTGACGACCATATCGTGGACCTATTGCTGGATTCGGCGGCCATGGGAGTCAACTATGTGGAAAGAGAGGGCGTCTCATTCTCGCATCCCTCGAGGTTCATACTGGTAGGAACGATGAATCCGGAGGAGGGAGACCTCAGGCCACAGCTCTTGGATAGGTTCGGGCTTTCCGTCGAGGTAAAAGGGGACAGAGGTACAGAGGAACGCATGGAAGTCGTCCGAAGAAGACTCGAGTTCGATATCAATCCCGAAGAATATACGGAAAGATACAGAATGGAGTCTGAACAGCTGACTTCCAGGCTATCGAAGGCCAGGCAGATCCTTCCGGAAGTTTCAGCGGGCGAAGACATTCTCAGAGCAATAGTGAACATGACGATAAACTTCGGCATCGACGGCCATAGGGCTGACATCACAACGATGAAAGCGGCCAAGGCCAACGCGGCTATGGACGGAAGGACCCGCGTAACCAAGGAGGATGTGAGGGCGGCGGCGCCCCTGGTACTTCCACATCGCATGCGGCGGCGCCCCTTCGAGGAAGAAGCATTTGACAGAGGGGAACTAGAAAAATGTCTGCAGGCGATATGAGCGGGCTCCCCTTCACTGCCATATACGGTATGGAGGGCCCTAAGAAAGCAGTTCTCTGCTCTATGGTCAACCCTCGCATACGCACAGTTTTGATAATGGGATGTTCGGGATCCGCCAAGACAACCCTTTCCAGGGCTACGGGCGCCATGGTGGGAAGAGAGGTCGTGAACGTGCCGCTCAATGTCACAGAGGAGCAGTTGTTCGGCGGAATGGACATCGAGGCCACCCTCAGAGAGGGGAGGCCCGTGGTCCAGAAGGGGATCCTGCACCGGGCAGACGGGAAGATACTGTATGTGGACGACATAAACCTCCTCGACCAGAAGATAGCCGTGGCACTGACCGATTGCGTACTGAGCGGAAGAGTAGTTCTGGAAAGGGAGGGCGTATCTTCCGAATATGGTTGCGAAACGACATTGATTGCAACTATGAACATGCAGTCTTCGGAAATGGGTCCGCATCTGACCGACCGTTTCGATCTATGTGCATACTCTGCTTTTCCTGATGACGAGAACGGCAGAAAAGAGGTGCTCAGAAGGAACATGGAATATCAAACCGGAGAATCGTCTTTCGTTGAAATGTACGCTGAAGAAGATGCTTTGCTAAGGTCAAAGATCGAGAGGGCCCGGGTCATTCTCAATATCACAAAGATGTCAGATGACCTGTTGGGCGTGACCGTCGAGCTGACAGCAAAGGTATGCGCAGAAGGTTTCCGCGGGGATCTGGCAATGATCAATGCCTCCATGGCACTGGCTTCTCTCAATGGGCGTGACGAGGTGATGAGGAAGGATGTGGAGGAGGCGGCGGCCCTGTGTCTAGTTCACCGTCGCAACAATTCTCCCCAACCACCTGAACCTCCTAAGCTCCCTGAACGGCCGGAACAGCAGCAGAGGGAACAGGATGAAGAAAGGGAGCAGCCCAGAGAAGAAGGGCAGAGGGAGGAAAATGATGAGGAAAGACAGGACCAATGTCCCGAGGCGCCGTACGATCAGAGCGAATGTCCCAGATTTGAAGAACCAGGTCCAGAGCCGACTGCAGAAGATATCTTATTCGAAGTCGGAGAGCAATTCAGAGTCATAGATTATCTGCAAGGGGCCGGTCGCAAGGTCCGAAGGACTTCAAGCAGGAAGGGCCGCAGGGTGTCTGCAGAGAGTTCGGACACTACGGGAAGATATGTAGGTTCCAGGAGTCCGGAGGGGAAAGCCCGGGACATAGCGTTCGATGCAACTATTCGCGCCGCAGCGCCGTATCAAAGTTCAAGAGAACACGGGAGTCTGGCGGTATCGATAAATAGCCAGGATATCCGAGAGAAGGTCCGTGAAAGGCAATCAGGATGCACAATACTTTTCCTTGTGGATGCCAGCGGCTCTCTGGGGGTCAGAAAGAGGATGTCGGCGGTAAAGGGAGCAGTCCTCTCCATGCTTCGCGACAGCTATGTCAAAAGAGACAAAATCGGCCTCATGGCGTTCAGGCGCGATTCTGCAGAGATGGTCCTGCAACCGACCAGGTCTGCGGAATATGGGTACATGAAACTGGCCGAGCTGCCGACCGGGGGAAAGACTCCTCTCGGTGAGGCCCTGGTTTCGGCCTGTAATATCATGACTTCGTATTCCAGGTCCCACCCCGGGGAGACATGTCACATAGTGGTCATCACAGACGGTCGCGCTAATGTCCCTATAGATCGGAATGCGGACGCAAATGAAGAAGTGATTAAATTGGCATCGAAAATTTCCATCCCTAATGTAAGTTGGATCGTAATCGACGCCGGTTCAGGATACATCCGCTTCGATAACGCAGAAAAGCTGGCAATCGAACTCGAGGGCACATATTTCAGGTTGGATGACTTAGACTCCGATAGGTTGGCAGACAATATCAGGACGATAATCAGATAATTGTTCCTTTTTAATCTAATCTCTGGTCACATCGGGCAGAGCTCTTAAATAGTGAATCGGAGGCATCAATTGAACCAAAACTTATTGATTTCTTGTTTTTGGCAAATCAGCTTTGAGAATTCTAATGATCGTACATTTCATTCTCAATTCTGTAAGTTAAAGCAGACAATGCGCTCTTAAAAAAACACTGGATTTTGGCGATATAATTCCTACTAATACGATATGCAAACAATAGAATAATATACTGTATAAGTATTCCTAGTTAATAAATAGGAATAATAACAAATGGAGATGATCGGATGAATGGAAAGATCTATTTGGACAACGCGGCGACCACGGAAATGCACCCGGACGTGCTGGAAGCGATGCTCCCATACCTAAAAGCGCAATACGGGAATCCTTCAAGCATACATGGAATGGCAAAGTATGCAAGGGAGGCACGGGAACGTGCCAGAGCGTCTGTGGCAGAACTGATCAACGCCGAGCTGAAGGAGATCTATTTCACGGCCGGAGGAACGGAGTCCGACAATTGGGCGCTGAAATCCGTAGCGTTCGGCAACCGTTCAAAGGGTAATCATATCATAGTATCGAAGATAGAGCATCATGCGGTGATGAACACATGCGAATTCCTTGAGAAG
>Ga0172377_10002894_pt1 | contig 17625 bp, 15 predicted proteins | sample Pumphouse3metaG_FD_119749 | JGI IMG/M metagenome (GOLD analysis project Ga0172377, IMG submission 119749) | Leachate microbial communities from a municipal landfill in Southern Ontario, Canada - Pumphouse #3 metaG | ecosystem: Engineered > Solid waste > Landfill > Unclassified | place: Canada...
CTTCGGTGCGACTTATCAGCAACAGACAGAATAATCCACAAGGGGGTCGAGCCATGGACGTTAAAACAGCCGCCATTCAGGTTTTGAAGCAGGCCGGAATGGAACTGCACGCCAAGGATATCACCGAGCAGATCATGGCCGCCGGTCTCTGGCAATCCGGAGGAAAAACCCCGGACGCCACTGTCAGTGCTAGGCTCTACTCCGACATTAAAAACAACGGAGACAAGTCACCCTTTGTAAAGGCCGGCCCTCGGACCTTCGCGCTTCGGAATTCCGCTGAAATACCGAGCGACGCTGAACCGGTTCCTGTGTTCGTCGAGGACACTCAGAAACCGCCTTCTGTAAATGCTGGTTTCTCCTTCACCGATTGCGCTCAGAAGGTGCTCGAGGAATTCAGCGGCAAAAAGCCGATGCACTACAAGGAGATCACCAAGAAGGCTCTGCAAAAAGGCTGGCTGGTAACAGGCGGTAAAACGCCCGATGCCACCATGTACGCCCAGGTGATCACCGAGATCAAGCGTCAGCAGAAACGCGGTGAGCGGCCCCGCTTCGTTCAGCACGGCCGTGGCTATGTGGGCCTGAGCCAATGGATGGGGCGTGGACTCGCATTCCAAATCGAGCAGCACAACCACGAGATCCGCAAGGTTCTGCGCGCGTGCTTGCTGGGCATGAAGCCCGGTGAGTTCGAAGAGCTCATCTCTCAGTTATTAGCGGAGATGGGGTTTGAGATGGTCGAGGTAACCAAACTCAGTGGCGACGGCGGCATCGATGTCCGGGGCACCCTGGTAGTCGGTGACGTGGTTCGTATCAAGATGGCCATCCAAGTCAAGAAATGGAAGCTCAAGAACAACATCCAAGCTCCGGTGGTACAGCAGGTACGTGGTAGCCTTGGAGCGCACGAGCAGGGTCTGATCATCACCACAAGTGACTTCAGTCCAGGAGCCATCAAGGAAGCCGCCCAGCCAGACAAAACCCCCATCGCCCTGATGAACGGGGAACAGCTTGTCATGCTCCTGATGGGACACGGCATCGGAGTCCATCGCTCAACACCGGATTTGTTCGAGCTCGATGAAGATTTTTCGATGGGAGGGGATGGTGAAATGAGCATGCTTGATTGGCAAACGGAGGGCGCGAAATGATCATTGAACAGATAAGCAAAATCAATACTCATCGTATTTTCCGTGGCTTCGTCTGACCTCAGGGTCTACTAGATTTCAAGGAGAAGAATCTGTTCTATGGGTGGAATAGCACCGGCAAATCAACGCTCTTACATTAAAAAGGATGTGAGAAAGCACCAACTACATAATTTCGTTTGTATCCAATAGTTTAAGCGCATTTGTAGCGCCTCTACAAGACGCTGGTTTTTGGGGTATCCTGTTCCTCAGGCACTCCACCCTTCGTGTTCCGCGCCTGAGGTTACTATATTATGGCGCTTCACGCCATGAGGAGGACATGTTTTTCGTGAAAATTGCAGTTTTCATGCGATTTTATCATTTTTCTTTTTTTGGGATGAAAACCGATTGTTTGAAATCTTGAAATTGTAGTTTGTCTGCTTAATCAGCTTCCTTCTTAGTATTTTTTTTATGCCTTTTGTGCTTCAATGGCTTTTTGGATACAAAGACACAAGAAGACACAGCAAAGTATTGTCTTATCCTTCCTGAGCTAGTATTTACTCTTGGAGCAATTCAGCCAGCACAGCGGCCTGGTTATGCTGCTCGTCTTTGGCTGCATAGAGCAGGGTAAGCGGCCCCTGGCTCAGCTTTTCGCGAAGCAGCTGTAAAAGCTCCGTTTTGTCTTGCAGCTCGAGGCGGTATTTTTGCGCAAACCCGCTCCAGCGCTGCGGCACATGGCCGAACCAGTGCCGCAGTTCGTCGCTGGGGGCAATTTCCTTTAGCCAGAGGTCCAGGGCGGCTTTCTCTTTGCTTATGCCTCTGGGCCAGAGACGGTCCACCAATATGCGGCAGCCGTCGTCCGGCTCGGGGGCCTCGTATATCCTTTTGATTTTCAGCATGGTCTTCAGTTCCGCGGCATGCTTTTCTCCATGTCGGTGGCCTTGGGGAAAAGCATATGGTTTTCCAGGGCTATGTGGCGGTGCAGGTCTTTTTCCAGGTCGCTAAGCTCTTTGAAAAGCAGACGGTATGTATTGCAGGCGTCAGCCGGCGCCTTGAAGCCTTCGGTTTTGGCATGCATGCTGTCCAGGATGGCACCGGCCTCCTCGTGTTCATCGATCATCTGGTCCAGGGGCTGGGACAGGACTGTGAAGCAGGACTCGGGGCGGCGCAGGTTTTGCCGTCTGGCCTGCTGCATGGCCTCGATAAAGGGGAAGAGCACGAGTTCCTCTTTCTGCAGGTGTGCCTCCAGCTCCTGGCGCAGGGTCTTGAACTGCTTGTGCAATCCTTCGAGTTCGGGGTGTGTAGCGCCATGCGCGCGCAGCACCATGTCAAAATGTCGGCTACTCTTCGGCAGGATGTCTTTGGTGAAGGCGTGATGGGTCTCTACGATGTGACGACAGAGCTTGTCCAGCGGCCATGTGCCGTAGTCCGGCGCATGCTCAGTAGTGCCGCTTTGCGGCAGCTCCTGCAGTTGCTTGATTAGCGTCGGCAAATCCAAGTCGTGCTTTTGGCATGATTCCTGCAGAGTGAAATGCCCATGACAACAGAAGTCAAGGCCGTATTGTTCAAAGACTTCAGCGGCGGCCAGGTTGTCGGCCACGATTTTACCTATGGGGAGTTCGGCGTAATTACTCATGATAGCACTCCTTTTTTTGGGTTCCGGCAAGTTGAGGTTGAGTCCGCCCTGTTCTTAAGGTGGACTATATTTGACCGTCTGTCAAATGAAAAGTGCCCGATCCCAGGAATTTAACTCCTCACACGATTGGGTGACCAAGTGATGCACTTGCTATTTAAGGCAATTTGCCGCCCGCTAGCTGATGCCGATAAACAAGGGCCTTGGGCATTCTATAAAGGACACCGACTTGTTGCAATTGACGGCAGTGAGATGACCGTGCGAGTCATCGACTATCAAGTTTTTGACAAGGATCGCAATGTTGTAGGCACAGGCAGGCTGATCACTTCACTTCTGGATGCTGAGCTTTATCCGACTCATGAACTGGTAGTGTTGTACCATGAACGCTAGGAAATTGAAATCGGCTATGATGAATTGAAAACACAGATCCTAGAAGGTGAAATCTAGCAGAGGCAAACAAAACCCGAGAGCGATTAAGAAAAAGACGAGGTTCCCAAAGAAAATTCCCGGCACTAAAACCGTTGTGCGAGACTGGTGCGCCCGATTCGTCCGATGCTACATACCTGGGGCTTTTGTGCCGCCCTGGCATTCGTTTTTATGCTTTTAGGTAAGCTCTGCCGCCAGGGGGCAGTAGCCCGTTTTGGCAGTTTCGTCCCTGGCAGTCTTTGCTTTGGCAGCCCTCGAGCGCCAGGCTCTGCGCACTTAGGTTGAGTATGTGCATATTGCCGCGGTGTTGCCGCATTATTTCGGGCAGGCTGTAGGAGCAGTTGATAAAGACTATGCTCTGTTTCTGCCAAGACACCGAGACGTAAAGCAGGTTGGACTGATGGTAGCGCAGCTGCCATTCGCCTTGCTGGAAAACCCCGAGCTGCTCTTGATAAAAATCCAGCCAGTGTGTAATAATGGCTAGCTCCCGGGCGCTTAGGTCGGTGAGCTGCATGGATAACATGGGCACGCCGACTAGCGAGGCGATCATGTGACGAGAAATATTCACGTCGTTTTCTTCGGGATGCCAGTAGACCGGGTCGGCATGTATGGGAATATGGTCGCCCATGCTGAGACGAATTTGCGCCAGGCGCAAAAGATTATCCAGGAAGTCAAAGGGCACATCGCCGGCACGGAACTGCGTGGCGTGCGGCAGCATGGCCAAGTTGGTGTAGCCCTGGCGGAACTCGATGAGAGCCTCCGGACGCAGGGCGCGGATGCGCCGGCTCATGTCGGCGATAAAGGCCAAGGTGGCGGCGCCGCGAGGCTCGGAAAGGCTGGGATGATGCTGATCGAGAAAATCCACCTTCAGCCCGTCTATGGGATAAAGCTCAAGCAGACGGATGATTCTAGCCAACACTTTTTCAGCGGCCTGGCGCTCTTCGACATTCAGTAGATGGTATCCCTCAAGGTAGGCGGACTCGCAGGCCGCTTTTATATCCTCGTATAGCTGGCTGCGCGCGCCAATAAGGAAGGGCGAGACCCAGAGCAGGTAGCGCAGACCCAGCGCTTGCACACGGCGCACATGAGCCGGAAAATCAGGGAATTTCTGCTTGGAAAGCTCCCAGTCGCCTATATGCTCATACCAGTCTGTGATGGTTTGCGGCGAAACCCGCTTCATGGCGTCAAAACACCAGCCGTCGTCAATAATCAGGGTGCCGAAGCCCAGTTTGGCGGCCAGGGCGGCATTTTCCTCCACCCATGCCTGTGTTACACTGGCGTGAACGGCATACCAGGTGCAGTAGACCGGTTGCCAGGCGGCTGCAGGAAACTCTGGCAGGCTTATATTTAAGCGTTGGCGGTACTCTGCCAGGCATTCAGTCCAGGGTATTTCACGCCGGTCTATAATCAGCTCGAAGCTGCCGCTTTGCGGGGTCAGTCTCAGGCTGACGCAAAGCTCGTAGCAGCCCGCCTCCTGATTCATCAATGCCAGTATGCGGCAGTCGTCATGCAGATTGCTTAGCGCCAGGCTACAGCGGTTTTCTTGTTCGAGGTTGAAAAAACTTAAAAAAGGAAAATAACGCTGCGCCGCCGAATTGCTTTCGATGCGCCAAAACAGCTTGCTTGCAGGCACGCGGCATTCCGGAGTCCAATAGGACTGCATATCTAAAATAGGAATGCTGAAGCGCGCCTCAAAAAGGCCTGCCTCAGAGAAAGAAGGAAGGGGCAGGCGCAACAAGGAACTGCAGTCTTCGTGGCTCTTAACAAGTTTTTCGTTGAAATAAAAATCTATCTTCATTGCTTGCCTTTAAGATTTGCGTTTTAGGTGAAATTAGCCAAACATGACTAATACTGGCACTGTAGCTTTCCTGTGCGGCTAAGCCAGCCCTGCTCTGGAGCGGTACAGCGGTGTCATTAAGCAGAAAAGGAGGATATGATGGCGGCAAAACACCAGAAGACCCTGGAAATCAGCATCCTGGCCTTGGAGTTGAGCTCTTTCCGGGACAAGACGACGAGCAATCACATCATGAATGCCACTCTGCTGTGGCCGCGCCCGGCAATCGCAGCAAAAAAATGCGAAAAGACGGTGTTTTTACAAAACGGGGTTTTTGACTGGCGTCAAGGGAGCTGGTGCGAGCGCATCATGTTCAAGGAGGTCTGCGATTTTCGCTTCGGTCTGCAAATCAACCTGAGTGCGGCTTTAAGCAAGACCGAGATGCTTGAATTTGCCCGTTTCCTGGCCGGCAGAGCCTTGCGGCTGGGAGCCAATGAGCTTGACGATTACATCCCGGCCGGCGACCTGGCAGTGCTGCCGCTGCACTACTTTAGCCAGAGTCTGCTGAAAAGCAAGCCGGCAGAAATTATAGTACAAGGGAATCTAGATTTAGAAATCGAGCAATTTGAACAAAACGAAAGTCTGCAACTGGAGCTGCCGCTTTATTCGGAGCGCGACCTGGTGAAGCGCCAACGCATAGGCGGCAACCGCGGGCCGGTGAAATACAACAACAAGACGCTGTTGCAAAAAGGCGAGCAGGACGGCAAGGCTACAGTGCAAATCACGGTGCTCTAAGCCTAGACCCCGTCCAATAAGGCACACGAAGGGGGGAGGACACGAAGGGACACAAAGGGACACGAAGACACACTAAGGGCTTGTGCGGCACCGCAGGCGCCGCATAAGCCGCTTGTCCCTTTTAGACAAAGACGACTTGGTGCGACTTGGTGTGTCTTTGTGTCCATATTAGCTTTTTTAGCGAAGCCTAATTAACAAAGGAGAAAAGCCCATGTTATGGGAGAAGTTTGCGCTCCGCCCGCCGAGCGGCAGCCGGAGCGCAGTAATATTTACCTGCCCTTAATATAAATAAGCCTAAAGCCAGCCTTGGGGACCTCGAAGCGCAGCTTGTTGCCTCGGGCGCGCAGCTTTTTGTTGCTTTGCAAATCCAAAATGGTCGCAGCTCTAGACCAGGGCAGAACGAATTCGGTCTTTTCATCGGCATTGTGATAGTTGCCCACCAGCAGTAACATTTCCTTGTTCAGCTTGAGGCCGGAATAAAACATCTTGTTATTGCTGCCTTCCGGTTCGAGCACTTCGCCGTCCATGACCAGGTCTTCATAAGGGCGCAGCATGGATAATGCACGGGCGTGATAGTAGAAGTCAAAGGGGCTGTCAGTGAAATCGCCATAGCTATAGTAGGTAATACCGTTAGAGCCATTGAGCAGGGCCTCCAGCACCATAGGCTCCACTTTGTAAGGTTCAAACTCGCCGTAGGTACCAGTGCTTAGCCAGGGGACTAACTTCTTGGTCTTTAGCATTTTGTAATTGTCGCGGATGCGCTTGTGCACATCTATGGCTCTTCCGGCCACATATAGGCTGGGCATAGCCAGGTTGACATATTGCGGATAGATGCGCCAGAAGAATTCGCCGCTGGCCACCGGGTGCCTATTATAGTCTCCCTGTATGGGCACTGGTATATTTGCCTGGGCGGCTCCGCGGCGTACGGCGGCGTCCAAATCGCGCATTTGTTCGACCCGGCAGTCCAACAGGAACTCTTCCAGGGTTTTGCCGCTTTTCTTCAAGGCCTCCTGACAGCGCTGACACTGTGCTGCGGAGGTATTCATGCTGCCCCAGCATTCGATGTCATAATGCACGTAGTCCGGAATGCCGAAGACGACACAGCGTTGCACACGCTCCATTTCCTTCTGGTAGAATTTACCGCGGTAGCTAGGGCAGAGCATACGGTGGCTTTTGCCAGGTATGTCACAGAAAATCTCGCTTCCTTCCTTGTGGCCGCGCATCATCTCGTGAAAGGCCGAGTCATTCATAATGATTTTGAATCCGGCGGCCTTGGCCTCCTCGATGTAGGCGCGCTGCTTTTCATGGCTTTTCACATTCCACCAGCGCGGGAAGCCCGACACGGTATTGAAGCCCAACTTCGGCCAATGGCTCAAGAAATCCGGCCAGTTCATGCCGGCGCCCTCTGACATCCAGGAGAGGCTCACCTGCAGCCGCTCGAAGCGTGGTATCTGCGGCAAGCTAGCCGTCTGTATGGGCAGGGTGTAGCGGAACTGGTCTTTGCCGGCGCTGCGCGCCATACAGTAAGCCGAGAGACCGGGGCTGAGTTCTTTCTCGATTTTCAGAAAGACCGTGGGCAGGCTCAGCTTGTTATTTCTTTCAGTTATATCCAGGCTATAGCGTCTATATTTTTTAGCCTCCAGCTGCAGCGGTTCCCAGGGACACTCATCTCCGGCCAGCACTATGCCCTCAGGCAGGTCCAGCAAGAATACCGCCTTTTCAGTTTTTTCATTTTCACTGCGCAGGTCATTGATCTCGAAATTTTGCGGAGCCAGGACGTCATAGATTATATCCAGGGTTCCCAGCCTGGGGTGCACCAGCAGTCCTTCCAGAGCTATAGTTTCTGACGGGTTGGCATATGCCGCGTTGAAGTCGGCGGTTTCTTTTTCTGCCTTCAGCAGAGCCAGTTCATCACTGAAGATACTGCCGCTGGTTCCCTCGATTTTCAGCAAGACATAGCGCGCCTCGGCATTGATATGCAGCTGGAAGGGATACATCCTAGTGGCATACTGGCTGGCCTGCTCTTCAATATAGTAGGAATTGATAAAATCACTTTGATCGCTTTCCCCAGGCATGAGCTTCAATAAGTTGCGGGCCAGGTGGTAGCTCTGCCCGTCTTGGGAGACATAGGCGCTGAAGGAGCGCGGAAACTGAAAGTTGCCCACCGTGCCGCCCAAGCAGCGGATAACCAGGCGGTCCAGCTTCTGGCTTTCACCCAGGTCCAGCTTCAGATATGCCACCCCGTTGCCGCTGTACCAGCCTACGCTTTGACGATCAAACCAGACCTTGTCATCCTTGCGCTTGGTGAGTTTGCCGTCACAGAGATCGTATATGTCGTTTTCGTCTTTAGTGAGGCGATAGTCCGGGGCGGGCACCAGCTGCAATTTTTTCCCCAGCGCCAGGTTTTCTCCCTGGGTATAGTCATACCATAGCTGCCGGTCTTTCCTGGTTTGTATGTTGCCAGCCTCGCTAAGTGCCTGCGGGATTTGATGTTCAGTCTGTATGTCCAGTCGGTAGGGCAGGGTATAGTAATAGCTGGTGCCGTGTACTTTGACTGCTGAAAGCAGGCTGGCCTTCGCGGACAGGGGCACATTGTAAGCGGCGCTGTCAATAAGAGCTGTGGCGGAATATAGCAGGTCGCCGGCTTGCTGGTCGCCCCTCAGGCCCTTGTCGTTGAGCTTGAGGCTCGGTTCGTCTTGCCAGCGGAATTCCACCAGGTTGGGCAGCAGATAGCAGTCCAGGTCCACCTCGTTTTCTCCCAGTGCGCTTGTGGCCTTGAAAATAAAGCGCAGTTTGTCATCGAGTTGCAGCATTTCGCCGGGCTGTTTTTGTTCGGCCTCGGCATAAAGCCCCTCTTGTATACTTGTCGTCAGCCTGGCTTCGACATAGTCTACCCAGGGGCCTACCTGCTTGCCTTTGCCTTTTTGCCTAAAAGTCAGGCTGCGCTCCGAAGAGCCGCCCTCGGGCAGCAGAAAAGTATTCCAGCCAGGAAACAAGGGTGCCCCATAAGCACTGCTGCCGGAGCCGATCAGCACGGTGACCTCGGCGTCTACGTCCTCGTTCTGCCCCATCAGTACCTGAAGATAGCAGGCCTGTTTGAAAGCCGGCAAGGCCAGGCTGAACTGAGAAATATTGCCTCTGGACTCAGGCAGGGTGGAGAGGCGCAGGGCACCTTCGGCAAGTTGAGGCTCGCAGTTCTGCCATTGCCAGTCCTGCTCCGAAAAAGAACTAAATTCGCAACGCCAAAAATAAGCATCGGCTGCAAGCATATGCAGGCAGACAAGCAAGCAAAAACCGAAAAATAAATGCTGCGCTTTTGGAGAGAACTGAGAAGTTGACATTTTGAACCTTTATGAAAGATATTAACTGGCTATGTTTCTTTAGGGCAAGAGCGCTGGGCGGGGAGGCTGCAGTTGTTAGGCTTCAATTTCGATGCTGTGTCGGCGGCAGCACCAGCACATATAGGTTACGGTGACAAAGTAGGAGGCCGGCAGGCGGCAGCGCGCCCCTAGAAAGACCTCGAGCACACTGGTTTTGCCGCCAAAGCCCATGCAGCCTATACCCAGCGCATTGCATTCCTCGAGCAAGCGCAGTTCCAGGGCGGCCAATTCGGGCTGCTCGCTGCGTTCTCCGATTTTGCGCAAGAGTAGCTTTTTACCTTCCTCGTAGCCGCCATTGCGGTCTGCTCCTATGCAGACTGCCAGCAGGCCTGGCGCACAGCCTTTTCCCTGAGCCTGCCAGACCGCGTCCAGCACGCAGCGCCGCACTCCTTCCAGGTCGCGTCCGGCTCCCAATTGACTGTCCGGCAAGCTGTATTGGATGCCGACATTTTCACAGCCGCCGCCTTTAAGCATGAGCGACACCCGGCTTTTACCTGTTTTTTGCGCCTGCCAGTGGATATTCGGGCAGCCATAGCCCAGGTTGTTGCCGGTGTTTTGGCCCGACAGTGTCTCCACGCAGTTTTGGCGCAATATTCCCAGTTCGGTGGCTTTGACGATGGCGCTTTCGGCGGCCTGCTTGAATTCAAAATAGTCTAATGCCGGCGCGGCTTCGACAAAGAAGTTGAGCATTCCGGTATCCTGGCAGATAGGCCTCTTGTTTTGCCGCGCCAGAGCCGCGTTCTGCAAGATGGTTTCCAAAGCCGCCCGGCTGCTGGAGCCGGGCTGTTCAAGGTCTCGCGCCTTGCGGATAGCCGTTTCTATGTCCTCAGGCAGATCAGTGGCCGCCCGAGTAACCAGTTCAAACAATTGTTTTTGCAAAACACTCACGTGGCAGCCCCCTTCCTGAAAATGGTCTGAAAGTAAACAGGCTGCGGCGTCCGGGCTGAGCGGGTTTTGTCGAACCCGGACGCCGCCGGAAAAATACGGGATATTTAGAGTTTTTCGACCTCGGCCCAGGTGCCGGTTTTCAGCGATTCCAGGGCGGCGCACATCATGGCTTGTCCCTCGAAGGTCTGCTCCATTGCTATGGGGGCTGGCCCGCCGTGGAAGAAGTCGCGTATGCAGCTTAGAAGATAGAAATATAGCCGGCTGTTATCGACATGGAAGAACTCCGCTTTTTTCTGGCTTTGCACGCGTCCGCCATAGCTCCACATGCCTCTGATCGACTCTATCAGTCCGCGTCTTCCTTCGGGGTATACTACGTTTGTAGTTACGCTAACTTCATTCTCTACTGCGAACACCTTTTCCGCTCCGCAGCCCATAAGTCTCTGCAGCATTTCAAAGCTGTGCACTCCGTACCAGATTAGCGATTCGCCGGCCGGTGCAGTGCCCAAGGCTCCAAAGGTCTGTCCCAGCTTGACTTCTTCGCCCTCGAGTTTGTCAATGGCGACAGCTATGGTTGGAGTTAGGGGCAGGCTCGAGCAGGAGAAGACCCTGGCATTATATTTTTTGGCCAGCTCCAATATCTTGCGGCCTTCTTGCAGGCTGCCGGCCAGGGGCTTGTCCAGAAAAATAGGCTTGCCCAGCGGCGCCACTTTCTCGAAGTATGGCAAGTGCAGGGCGGGGTCGTTGATTTCGATCATCACCGCGTCGCAGTCGGCTATGGCCTCATCGAAGCACTCGGTCACTTTGATGCCCCAGGCCTCGAGCTGCTCTTGACGCTTGTCCAGACCCTCCTTGTTCTGAAATGGGGTTTCAAAGCGTTGACAGGCAGTAATAGTAAGCCCATCCACTTTTTTATCGGCAGGCAGGTCCGCTGCCATGCACAGGCGCGGCAACTCCACGCTGTGGCTGGTGTCTAGGCCAATAACTGCTACTTTTAAATTCTGCATTAGTAAAATCCTTTCGATTTGTGAGTTGTGCTGGAAATAGATAAGGAACCAGCGGTATAATATAGCATACATAAAGTAATCGACGTTTTTTCGGACACGAAGACACACGAAGTCACAATGTCGGTAACATACCTTTGCCGTCAGCAGCTCTCAATTTCAGTTGACTACATTTTGTAGTCAACTGGGAACCGTCTTGTTTTAAACGGGCTTTAATTACAGACCAGTACTTTCGCGCATCTTTACAGTCAACCAGGGCGGCGATTATGCCCAGCTTGAAAAACTTGGTACGCCTTTGTGTGACTTCGTGTGTCTTCGTGTCCAAATCCCTGGACTTATTTGGCTCTTTCCTTAAGCTGCTGCAGATACTCCTGCCATTCCACTGGGAGCAAGTGACTTTTTTTATTGTTGCAGTCTTTGCAGCAGGCCACTATATTGCCCTTGCGGCTTTTGCCGCCGCGTATGACTGGCACCAAGTGGTCCATGCAAAGCTCTTTAGGGGGCAGCCGTTTCTGGCAATAGTAGCAAAGCCCCTGTCCGCGCAGATTCTTCCACCATTGCGAGGCGCGCAATTGCCTGGCCTTTTCTCTTTCGCGGCGCACCTGTTCTTCGTCGGCGGGCAGGAAAAAGTGCTCTTCAAAAGCGTCTTCTGGTTCCACTTGATTTTCATGCATTTTTTGCCATTGCCTTGTGGTACAGCGGCCCAACATATTGATTGAGCGGAAATGATGATTTCAAGGCGGCTCGCACGAAGTCATGGGCGCATTTCCAGGCTTCTTTTACCGTGCTGCCTTTGCCCAGCTCCGCCGCGATGCAGGCTGAGAACGAGCAGCCCGCGCCATGCGTCCATTCGGTGTTTATGCGCTCGTCTTCGAGCCACAGGCATTCTTGGCCGTCAAAAAGCAGGTCTGCGGTTTTACCGGGCAGCACTCTGGCCATTTTGATGATGACGTTTTTGCAGCCGCTCTTGTGTATGCGCTTTGCCGCTTTTTCGGCCTCGGCCTTGTTTTTGATCTCATCCATGCCGGCCAGCTGTGCCGCCTCGAAGGAATTGGGGGTTGCCACTTCGGCTATGGGCAGCAGGTAGTCCAGCATGGCCTGGGTGTTTTCCGGAAAAAGCGGTTCACTGGTGCCTTTGCATACCATGACCGGGTCCACCACCAGGTGCTGTACTTTTGCCTCGGCAAACAACTGACCCACGGTCTTAATGATTTCCACAGTAGGCAGCATGCCGGTCTTGGCCGCCGCCACACCTATGCCCGGCAGTATGGTGCGAAACTGGCGCTTGATGGTTTCCAGGTCAACAGGGCTTACCAGATGTTGCCAGTCTTCAGGACGCATGGCCACCAGCACAGTGAGCACAGTCATGCCATAGACGTCGCGTTCCTGGAAGGTCTTTAAATCAGCCTGAATGCCGGCGCCGCCGCTGCAGTCCGAACCCGCCACCGTCAATACTTTTACCGGAGTAAACATCTGCAATGTCCTTGTCTTGTTTAAAAGATTACAAACTGGCCCTAAACAGACCCAACAGTTAATATAACCGGCTGAGGCCAAATTGCCCCGTTTTAGACCCGCCCAAAAAGCTGGTCCGGCAGAAATTTGGACACAAAGACACACGAAGACACACGAAGACACACGAAGACACACGAAGACACACGAAGACACACGAAGACACACGAAGACACACGAAGTTTTTTGAGTTTTTACTTTTAGGCCGGGGTTTAAGTTGTCGAATTAAACCCAGTTGCCCGCGAGACGCTGTTTATTATACGTATTTACTCGGTCAACAGTTATATTATTCAAGTTGCGCCTCAAGCCTATGCAGCTCCGGTTTTATTATTTCGAAAGTTTTTCATGTCCACTTTGCCTAATTTTGATGTTCATACTCACGCTTTTCACCCCAAGATTGCCGCCAAGGTGCTGCGTCAGCTCGAACATCATTACCACATACCGCCGCTTGGCACTGGCGAGCTTTCAGACCTGCTGCCGCGTCTGGCTCAGGCCGGCATAGACCGGGCCTGCATACATTGCGCCGCCACTAGCGCGGCACAAGTCATACCTGCCAACCGCTGGGCACTGTCACTGCAAAAAACGCCCGGCTTGATCCCCTTCGGCACACTGCATCCAGACTATAAAAACATGGCTGAAGAGCTGGAGTTGCTGCAGCGCAAGGGTATCAAGGGCATAAAGATACATCCCGACTTTCAGGGGTTCCGCCTAGACGCTCCTGCTCTACTGCCCTGCTTCGAGGCTATGCAGGATAACTTTACCTTGATGGTACATGTGGGAGACCTGCTGCCGCCGGAGCAGAATCCTAGCTGCCCATTTAAGCTGGCCTATATCAAAAGACTATTTCCGAATCTGAAGATCATCGCAGCCCACTTTGGCGGCTATAGGCATTGGCAGTATGTCTTGCAGGCCTTTACAGGATTGGAGATCTACCTGGACTGCTCGAGTAGCCTATTCACTATAGGCCAAAGCCTGCTCGAGGAAATTTTCCGGAAATGGCCCAGGGAACTGCTCTTGTTCGGCAGCGACTATCCGCTTTTTGACCCCGGAGAGGAAATGAAACGACTGCAGTACCGATTGAAGCTGAGTGACGCGCAACTCCGCCGAATTATGCAAAACGCAAACGCACTGGAGCTGTGCTGATGGCAAAAGTACGCGCAGACCAATTGATGCTGGCGCAGGGCCTCTGTGAGTCGCGCAGCCAGGCGCAACGACTGATTATGGCTGGAAAACTGCGCGTGGGCAGCGACCATGTCGTGCAAAAGCCAGGTCAGCTGCTGCCCGCAGACTGCGAATTGCAGCTCGATGAGGGACGGCGCTATGTGAGTCGAGGCGCATTTAAACTGCTCGCCGCCCTGGAAAAAACCAAACCGAACCTGCAAGGGCTTTGCGCCCTGGACCTGGGGGCCTCCACCGGCGGCTTCTGCGAAGTGCTGCTCGAACAGGGCGTCGAAAAGGTATACGCCGTCGATGTGGGCTATGGTCAGCTGCATGACAAGTTGCGACTAGACCCGCGCGTGATCGTGCTGGAACGCTGCAATGCCAGAAATTTGAACGCCGACATAATACCAGACCGCATTGGCGTGCTTAGCGCTGATGTGTCTTTTATTTCATTGACTAAGGTGCTGCCGCCATGCAAAGACCTATTGGCCGAGCATGCCTGGATTTTTGTCCTGGTCAAACCACAGTTTGAGGCCGAACGTCAGCAGGTGTCCGCCGGCGGCGTGGTGCGCGACCCGGCAGTGCAGCTGGCCTGTGTTGAAAAAATCGCCCGCTTTGCCGAACAGGAGCTGGGCTGGTCCAGCCTGATCTATATACCTTCGCCTATCAAAGGACCTAAAGGGAACCAGGAATACATACTGGCACTCAGAGCACCATAAACTAGAACCCGTGCAAAACAGCCCTTGAACCACAAAAAACACAAAAGGCACACGAAGAGAGAGGACACGAAGAGACACAAAGGGACACTAAGGGCTTATGCGGCGCCTGCCCGTTTTGGTTTGTTGGGAAAAGGGAACCGGATAAAACAAAAAAACTCGATGAATTCATATGAAAAATGCATTTTTTGAAAGAAATTCTAATTTTTGACGAAGACACAGCAAGCTTTTTGAGCTTTACTTTTAGACTGGGTCTAATTTAATTCTTTCTTTTTATGCTTCCTTTCCCTGCCATAAAACGCGTTATAGCCAGCCAGTTTTCTGCTGCTGAGCCGGTCTTGCTGCTGGACTACTTGGCGCAGCGCTTCAGCTATCTGGACCAGGCCGGCTGGCATGAACAGCTAAAACTGGAGCGCTTGCTAATTAATGGCAGCCCTGCCAAAGCAGAACAGTGGCTTCGACCCGGAGACCAGATCGAGTTCATGCCGCGAACATTGCCCGAACCTGCGGTGTCCTGGAAATTGGAGCAGCTTTTCGATGATGAACGCCTGCTGGTGCTACATAAACCGGCAAACCTGCCTTGCCATCCAAGCGGAGCATTCTTTAATCACACGCTATGGGCATGGCTGAAGCAGATAAAAAAAATGCCAAAACCATATATTTGTAACCGCCTGGACAGAGAAAGCTCAGGCCTGCTGATAGTGGCAAAGAATAAAGCCTGCGCCAAATTGGTCGGCGAGGCTCTGCAAAAGCCGGATACCTTAAGGGTATATCGTGTCTTGGTGCATGGTTGCTTTCCGTCAAGCCTGGAAGCGCAGGGCTGGCTCCTGTCCGATACGCATAGCAGCGTGCGCAAAAAAATGCGCTTCGTAGCATGCAAACAAGGCAAACCGGAAGAAAATGCTAAGTGGGTGCATACCAGCCTGCAATGCTTAGACTATGATGCCGAACGCGATGTCAGTGATTTGCAGGCGATTCTGCATAGCGGAAGAACGCATCAGATAAGAGCCACTCTCTGCAGTCTGGGGTATCCAGTGCTGGGTGACAAGCTCTATGGCCTGGATGAAGGCTGCTTTCTGCGCTTCGCACAGGGTAAGCTAAGCACTGAGGATGAGAAGATACTGCAATGGCCCAGGCAGGCTTTGCATGCATGGAAAATAAAATTACAACTCGCAGACCAGACCACTCCATGTTGCTTCGAGGCAAGCTTGCCCGAAGAATGGCCGCCCTGACTCTTGATAACAAACGCGAAATGTAATAAAACCTCAAAAAACGGAGAATAAACGTGAATTTGAAGCAACGTATGGCTGCCGGACTGCTGTATACCGACCTGGACAGCGAGGAACTGGCCGAAGAACATATGCAATGCCTGGAAAAGCTGCATGACTTCAACCACTCCAGGCCTAGAGAGCGGCAAAAACGTAAAACAATACTGCAGTCTTTGCTGGCAAAGTGCCCAGATGACTTTTACATAGAACCGCCGTTTCACTGCTCATATGGCTACAATACTTATATTGGCGAGCACTTTTACGCTAATTATAACCTGATTATCCTCGATGATGTCAAGGTGGAGATTGGCGAACACGTGTTAATTGCGCCAAATGTCCTACTTAGCGCCAGCGGACATCCCTGTCACCCAGACCTGCGCCGGCATGGCGGACAGTTCTCGCTGCCCATACGCCTGGGGAACCACGTCTGGCTGGGCGCAAATGTGCTGGTCTTGCCAGGCGTCAGCATAGGGGATAACTCGGTCATCGGAGCTGGAAGCGTGGTGAGCAGGGATATCCCCCCAAATGTTGTTGCGGTGGGCAATCCTTGCCGGATAATGCGCGAAATTAACGAGCGTGACAGGGTATATTATCACCGTTACTTAAAGCCAGAGTAGGCGGCGGTAGCTCAAGCAAATTAGCCCCCGTCCATAAAAGAGGGCGGCAGAATTTTGGATACGAAGACACACTAAAACACACCAAGGCATGGTAAGTTTTGTGGTCTTCTGATAATGCGGTTTTTTGGGGTTTTGCATGCAAAGAGATACAGCAAGCGTAAATAGAGCAGGGTTCTTGCCCGATGAGCTGAGCAAATGGCCCGCCTATGACGAAATATTGAAAAACGCCAAAATCTTGCGCAAGGCCACGTCCTGGGGCAATTCCGATACATATGTTTTACGCAGCGTCAGTGGCAAGCAATATCTGCTTAAGAGCTTTGTGCGTCAGCCCTGGCTGGCACGTATAATACTGGGACGCCTCAGTATAAAAAATGAATATAGGCTGCTGCGGCATTTGGAAAAACAAGGCTTTCAGCAGGCTCCAAAAGCGCTGGCCATGCTGAATAAAGATTGCCTGCTAATGCAATATTTTGCCGAGGGCAAAAACCTGCGCAAGAAAGAACGCTACAGTGCAGACAAAAGCCCTGGCCCGGACTTCTTCCACGCCCTAGTGAAGCTCTTGCGCCAACTACACGGCATGGGAATCTGTCATGGTGACTTCCGACGCGCCAATATATTGCGTATGCCCGACGACAGGCCAATCCTGTTGGACTGGTCAACCGCCATGATTAAAAGCGCAAGCCTGCGCTCAACGCTGATGCGCCCCCTGTATAACGCCTTGCGCCGCTCAGACCTCTTTAGCCTGGCCACCATCGTGGCCTCCTACGACGAAAACCTGCTCGATGACGATATGCGCTATTGCTTGCAGCATCAACCCTGGTATCTGAAAGCCGCTCGCTGTCTGCGACAGTCGTTTTATCGACATTTTATCAAAAAAATACGCAAGAAAATCAGGCAAGCCCAAAAAAAGAAACAGCAGGGAAGGGCAAAGCAGCAGTAAAATTCCGCTGTCCTTGTGTGAATCCCTGTGTTTTAATGTCTACATCCTATACCCGTCCAAAAAAAATCGTCGGCAGGATTTTGACAGGAAGGCAGAGCAAGTTTTTTGAGCTTTTGCTTTTTGGTCGGGTTCTACTTAGAACGCGTCCAAAAAGATGTCTGGTAGGATTTTGGACACGAAGATACACTAAAACACACGAAGATACACCAAGTCGCCTTCGTCTAAAATTAAAATTTCAGCAGAAAATTTGCGTTTTTATGCAATTTCATCGAACTTTTCTGTTTTGATCTACTCCATTTTCTCAACAAGCCAAAACGGGCGCCGCATAAGCCCTTAGTGTGTCTTCGTGTCTCTTCATGCCCCTTAGTGTCCTCCCCCTTCGTGTGCCTTTGTGGTTCAAGAGCC
>Ga0172377_10002895_pt1 | contig 17623 bp, 9 predicted proteins | sample Pumphouse3metaG_FD_119749 | JGI IMG/M metagenome (GOLD analysis project Ga0172377, IMG submission 119749) | Leachate microbial communities from a municipal landfill in Southern Ontario, Canada - Pumphouse #3 metaG | ecosystem: Engineered > Solid waste > Landfill > Unclassified | place: Canada...
GAGAAGCTTGGTGAGTTTCGACTAGATGCTGAAAAGGCTGCAGCGGCCTCTGATAACAAGATACTTAAAAAGTATACAACTGGATTATGCAATCGAGCACAGGATGGGTTTGCAACCGCTATCATAGATGGTGTTGTTAAAACCATGACTCCCTCGGATATAAAAAATCCTCTTGATGGTGGGGAAGGAGCAGAAGGGGATAATGAGGGAGGTGAAGGTGGGGCAGGTGAAGATGCACCAAAGAAGTCATTGTTTGATCTTGGTGCAGAGGTGTTTAACTGTACAAAGAACATTGTGACTGATGCTGCTGTGGGGGCTTTAAATGATGTGGCCAATGTGGAAGGTGCCGCAAATGCTGCAAATAAGGCTATCTCCGATAAACTTGATTCTGGCTATGGGTTAGCTCCAACCAACCTTGATAGTGCTGAAAGCAAACAAGCATCCAGCCTTGCTGACAAGATAGCTGAAGCCACCACAGCTGGAGTAGCATCTTTGCTGGCACCAGTTGAGAAGGATCCTGAAAGCGGCAACTCTCCAGGATTTTTAAGCAAGTTGCAAACTGCTGCCACTGCTATGAGTGATAGTTTAACATCCCAAGCAGGACAAGCAGAAGGAGCCATGAAAGCCGATACTAGTGGCGCTGTGGTTGAGCAAGCAACTACAAATGCTATTGCCAAGATGGCAAGCAGTCTTGTCAACCTAGCCAAAGAACCATCTTTGACCAATCTTACAAACACTATGGCAAAAGGCTATAATGACACCATAGCCGGCATTGGCAACACCAGTCAGGCTTTATTAAACACCATGGGCAATGAACAGGCTGGTGGAGGAGATAAAAGTCCCATAGAACCATATTCAACTAATTCATTGGCTGCTGCGATTATGGATAGTGTGTTTAACGGAGCTGCCGAAAAAGGAGATACTGAGGCTGTTGCAAAAGCTGTGGTTGAGGAAAAGATAAGATTTTGTTCAGGATGTGGCTGTTGTTGTAAGGCGGCAAAGACTTGTAGCCAAACTCCAGCAGATGTTATCAACTTAACAGTAGCAGCGGAAGCTCTCGATATGGATTTGAATACAGTTGCCATGAATGATATGAAAACACCTGATAAAGTTTCCAATATTGTGGAGGATCCTATAGCCAAGGCTTTGTCCGACAGAGATGAGATTGAGGACTTTGCTGGTCTTGACATGGAGGCTTATGACCTGACTGAGTTTAAGGCTTTGATAGCCAACGGCACAATGCTCGCAAAAGTGCTGCTTGGAGAGGATGAGTTTAAGCGGTGCATGACTCTCATGCAAGCGCAGGAGATGACTATGAGCACCACCTTAGTGGCTTGATATGCTTGTAACACATAGTGGTAGATAAACTCTACCACTATGTGTTATCTTTTTGTTGTGTGACATTATGCTATACTTCGCTTCTTTTTGATGGAGGAGATTTCTCCTATATATTACATGATAAATAAAAGAAAGCCCCTTCGTTCACGTGGGGGTAGTTCACATGATGAATTATGTGTATTCATTTTTAATTAAAGGAAGCGACATGTGAGTAAACGATATAATGTAAGCGAGGTCGAGGAGCTTGGCAGACTCATCTCGAACAAAGTAGGATATTATAATGAGTTGCTGGTGTTGAACTATACCAGCTTTGATATTGCCGTGGTGGATCATAACAATGATAGACATGTCATACCAGGATGCCCAATATATACAGGCATCACCAACGAGGTTCTTATAGAGAATAGAAAGACCATGGCCCAGACAAAGCCAACAGATTATGGGCCAACATTAGTCTTTCCAGGAGTACGAGTGGTTGTATCAGAGAATGACCTGTCATTAGGTCCAGTATACATTTCTGAACTCAACATAGTCATAGCATCTGCCAGAGACTCAATGACAGTCAAGCATCCTTACGGGTGTGTTGACTATACACAAGCAGCATTGAGGGCCAATCTTAAGTTTGAGCAAGCAGCCGAGGAATCCATACTTGTGTCGATAACAGCCAATGACCCGATGGGCAGTCTAAAAGAACTGTACACCGGGGTAGGTGACAGCATTATAAAGATACCTGTACAACATGAGATAGAGGCTTGTGTAACACCACAACTCGTTTACGCTATAAGGGATCCTGATGGACTGTCCCGGGTTATGACAATAGACATATCGACATTGTCCGACAAGGACAAAGTGCTGTACACCGACAACAGCATCATAAAGTTTGTTACATTGGATGAGGATGAAGCCAACATCATACTTAAGAACTATAAGACATACTCTGTGGAATCAGTCAATAAAAGAGTTGAGCAAGTCAAGGATGAGTATGAGAAGAAGCTGGCAGCCATGAAGCACAGCCATGAGACTGAGAAGGTGGTGATGGAGAGCAACATAAAGAGGCTCAAGGATGTCATACTGGACAAGGACCACCAAATAACAACCCTGGAATCAAAATACAACTCACTGCTGGGAACCTACCAATACATGGATGCTCAGCTTGAACGAAAGAGAGAGGTGGAGATATCGGAAAACAAGAAACGGATAAGCGATCACAACGTCGACATAGCAGAGACCAAGAGCAACACAACAAGAAGGGAGTCGGAATACAAATTATGGCATCTTATCGCAGCGGCAGCAGCGCCCATTGTGACAGGCTGCATAGGGGTACTTATCAAGAAATGGCTGGAATAGGATCCTGGAGGTCCTCATGAACAGAACATGGGCCAATATCCTAATAGGCGGATCCAAGCTCCTTCCTGATTTCAACAAGTATCTTTTAAATGATTTCAGATCTAGCAAGATGAAGGAGATAGTGAATTATCTATGTGTGCTGTTTTCAGAGTCAGTGAAATTGTTTGATGGCAAGCTTAAGTTCATAGGCTGCCAGGAACTGACACCAGACGAATATGTGGAGTATGTCAGGACCAACAAGATATTAAACAGGAAGGTGGAGATACAACGATCCACATTCTCATTATACAGGTTCAACTTTGAGTTTCAAAAGGAGATACACTCCATACACATACAAGTTCCGTTCATGGACCATGGCGCGGTATGGTTGAGCGATACAAGATACTATCCTCTGTTCGCTGAAGTTGATAAGGGAGGACTTCACATAACCAACACCGATGTCATAGTGACTGTTATGCGCGCCAAGCTGCCCTTCAGAAGGGATGAGCAGTTCATGTTTGTGACCAACAAGGACGCGGTGTTTCGTGAGAACGTTGTCACAGCCAAGATACATCAGAGAAAGTTGAGCAGGGTGAAGAAGAATGTCAGACCTCCGCTCATACTGTATAATCTGGTGAAGATGCCGTTCCATAAATGCATGGAATATTATGACTTCAAGCCTGGGGAGATAGACATATCATCCGAGTGTGTTGACCATCCTGAGTACTCGTACATCAGGATAATAGACGACATATATCTCAAGATCAAGGATGTTGTGCTGGAGGACAAATTCAAAAGAAGGGTGATCGCGTCATATCTGATGTGCATGGCCAAATACCCGGATATCAAGAGCATTAAGGATCTGGTGGCCCCGCACTCCATACATTACAAGATAGTGCTGGGCAAGTACACATATCCATCCAACACCAAACCCATGCTGCTGCATGACAACGCTGAGAAGCATCTTGAGACAACAGATGTTCTGCTGGATCCACCAGCCAGACACCAGCTCAAGACGATAGGCATAGAGGCCAATGACATCTATGAGCTACTGAGGATCATATTTTACAACATAGACAATTGGATGGTCGGATATGACCCGATAGATTTATATGAGAAGAAGCTTGGCTCCTTGGAGCAGATCATGGCCCCGCTTATAACAACCATTAACACTAGACAGTTTCGTGTGATCAACAACAAGAAGAGTGAGGGACTGACCTCCAACGTGATAAGGGACTTCTGCGCCAGGGCATCCCAGCACTCATCGTGGTTCTCCAAGACATTCATGTTCAGGGCCAACCCAACCATGTGCAACGACAACATGCTTCTGTCCATAGGAGCTAAAAGATTTAGATCTCTTGAGAACATAGAGCTAAGGGCAACAAGCGCAAGAAAGAAGAAAAACATACCAACAGTGCTGCTGAAAGCGCACCCAAGCCATCTTGTCGTGGAATCCATATTGTCGCTGCCATCATCAGCGCCTATAAGGACCGGTGAGATCAACCCCTATCTTCAAATAGACAAGGATGGAAACATACTCAAGCCCGAGTGGGCTGATAAGATCAACCACGTGTTCGACTGACCATCGATACAAATAGAAAGGAATAAAATGCAATGTTGACAGATCAAGTTGTGCAAGAGCTTAACGCCATAGCGTTGGCAGCTAAACAGGATGTTATAGCCGACTCACCTAATTATAGACACATTGTGGATGCGGCATGGAACAGCATACAGAACTCTCTTTACTCTAAGATTGAGCAATTGACAAACAGCGGTTACAAAACTCTTGACAAATATCAAATACATCGTGACTTTTGTAAAGCTTTATGGGACCAATGCGCTGCCATGCAGCCACCACCGCCACCACCCATGTATCCGATGCAACAGCAATCCGTATACTCCATGCCGATGCCACAAGTCCCACCCATGCCCAACTACATGGGACAAGGGATGTCCTCAATATCAAAACCAGCAAACAGCAACCCATACATGGGAGCATACTCGCCACCCTCAAGACCAGTGGGTGCGACAGTCATGTCCACCGATGTGTTGAATGCCGCCAATGTAGCCAGTCCAACTCCCCCGCCATTGAGGGAGCCGTTAGATACAATAAATGTCACATCATCCAAGAGTCCTGATAATGAGGAAGTATACACAGTGGATGCTGACGTGTACGATGATGATGTTTTATCAGATGAAGAAAAACTTGTAAAGGAGTTGATGATGATGGATGAGAAAGATTACTGCGAAGCCAGTGACATGATTCTGGCCAACCCGGATGATAACATGCAAAAAGTGGTCGTGTCCGAGTCAGAGGATGAGTTCGCCACAATGTACCAGGGTGAGATAAAGTCTCAAGGGTTTGTAAGTCCGGAGAGCGCGTTGATGCATGTTGTTGATAACATCATCCCTGACAATTTGGACAAAACCCAATACTTCATACATGTGGGATATCTCAAGCTGTCAGCCATACGGGCATCCCACTCAGAGGGGATTCGTTGTTTCAAGGCCCTGGGCACAGCACTAGCTGACAACAGTCTCACTACACGCAAGAAGCTTGCCAAGATCAAGGAGATCATAGACGAGTCAGTCAAGTTGGCAGGAGATGAAATCGACGCCCTGGTGACAGGAATGATCAACCAGTATACCTCTAAAGGATATCTGGAGTTTGGAGGGGATCTGCATAATGTGCAGTTTGATGGTCTAACTGACGTCATTAAGACATTGGCATCTTCCAAGCCTGTCAAATATACCATGATCTGGGATAACAAGGAGGTCAAGGAACGTCTTGTTGAGGTTGTGGAGATAGTCTTGAATAAGCTCAAAGGCATCAAAGTCTACAACTTCGAGACTGTGAAGGATCTGCCATTTGTGATGAAAGCTGTTGGAGCTAAACTCTCCGAAGTCGACACCCCCATCAGCAGCATAGAGGGCAAGCTTTTGACACGTCGTCAGAAAGATGCCGACAAGGCGTCGCTGCTGGAGGATCCTTGCTACAGTGAGATCAAGAAATACACGGTACTGGGGTGCATGGAGACTGCTATCCTGACTAACTGCACATTCGATATCTTTGATGTGGACGATGATCCTTCGTATGTCAATATTGTGCCTTTGGAGGTAAGCGCCAATGACATCACCACATTCTTCGAGTATTTCCTGATCAACCATGGCATCAACAAGATCGCCACCAGTATCGCTGATGTGAGCATACGGCACCAGCCGCATGTCACCATCAAGTACAAGATCTACATCGACAATGGAATCGTGAGATTTGTCATGTGACATAGAGACATGAGTATGTGGGGGCTTAAAGACCCCCACATACTCATAGCTTTATTTTTTAGATGTCTATGACTCCACCAGCCTCGAACGCTATGGTTGGTGTGAATGTATCGCCACTATTCTGCAGCTCGGTGCCTATAAAGCAACGATGTTTGGATAGCTGCACATACACCGCCTCTGCGGATGTCGCCTCGGATGGAGCCTCAGTTCCGATGACTACAGGAACTAGGTTGTTGCCCATCCTCAAAGGCTGATCACCAGTCTCAGTGGTTACTGTGTATATGTCACAGCCTGTGTAGAACCCAAGCTCGGAGATAAGAGCCTTATTCAAGTTGCCGTCATATAACACGTTAATGGCTTCTGCTACTTCCGCTCCAGTTACTGGACAGGTTCCCGTTGCCCTGACAAGCAGTCTATTTTGTGACAAAGGAGTCAACCCCCCAGTTGACAATGTGGGAGGGACTGGCATCAGCTTGCCAGCTATGGTTGACGGGTCCACAATATTGAATGTGTCCTCTGCTCCTGACGGAGTCCTTTGGACAATAGTCACCTCTCTGGGATAATACTCTATGAGTTTCAACCAATAGCAGTAGTAATAGTTTCCATCTTTGAATACACGCTCACGCATGCGATATTTGGATCGTTCCTCAGCGGATAAGTCCTCCTCCACAGGAACACATCTGAATGGTATAGGCTCATATAGATCCATGTTGGTCGGCAGTGGTTGGTGTGGTGCTCTGCCATTGCCATCATCAATATTGTAAAAGCCATTAAGCCCTATTCCGAAGTATCTAAGAACTGGAAGGGATGGTGGTGGAATGTCGCTGAGAACATTCCTTTTTGAGTTGATAGTGGTGGCCAATAGTGTCTTGTAGTTGAGATCACTTGCTCCATGAAACTGGTTTAGGATACCCAAAAGCGTGGAGGTTGAGCCATCCACATGAAATACAGATTCCGCCATGATTGCTCCTTTGTGTTAGTTCAAATATTCCCTGACAACTATGTTATTCATATCATTCCACACAGGACGATGATCCTTGGTGTGCTTAGTTGTGCCATCAAGCATGGATATGTAATATTGCCGATTGATGTCGACTTTGGTGGTTTGCGCTGTTGTCACCCGCATAGTATAAGGCACAGCGTTTATGTTTTCTGTCTCCAGAAAAGCGACATTGTAACTGCACATGCTTACAAACAACTCTTTAAGCTTTCTATATCTTGTGTTGACAATATAGTCCGCGTCACGTTTAATGGGATCGTTTATGGGATAGAGGCTCTCTAAGATGGCATTGGATAGTTTGGCATATCCCTCCTTGGGGCTCTTAGAGAGATTGATGTTGCTTATGAGTGACAGTAACACAGGATCAGTTGCGAAGTATCTTTTATACGACTGCCCATTTAAAAGATTTAAACTAACCACATCATTCACCTGCAAAGGGTCGTCATTGTTGCCATTGCATCTAAATGTGTTTGATAGAAAGTCTGACTGCAAATTAGAAGCCGGTATTCCTGCCTCCGCCATCATGGACACAAAGTTGGTCCCTTGGTTATGGATGCTCGTACTAAACGCCTCCACTGAGGAGTATGCGGTTGGGTGTGTGTTAATCTCGTGGTTTATGACATAATGGTCATTTATATTGGGGTTTAAAACTTTGGCAACTTGTGATGGGGTTCTCTTATGTCTTGAGTCATACCAGAAGTTAGGGAAGTCCCAGGCGACACCAGACGAAAATATATTATTCACATGATAAGATATAAAAGGGGAATACATCACCACCTGGTTATTTTTTGTGAACTCCCATCTTTTGTGCTTGGAGTTGTATTGGAATATGGCTTCATCTCCAATCAGCTCGCCACTTGAATCATAGAGTCGCTCCACAATCATCTTTGCGACAATAGCTGGATTCTCAACATTCTCAAATACTTGGTTTACATATGAGGTGATTCTTCCAGTATGGTAAAATGACTTTATCTCATCCGGTCTCCATATTTTATCTAAAGTTGTGTTGACATTTTTAATTATAGTCTTTATATCCGCAGTATGTGTTGTGAACATACCTGACAAGCTGTTGACATTTGAGCTTGTTGATCGTGTCCATATGTTGTTGCTGGTTGTTGGTATATAAGTCCCATCCAGCCCAGGACTGTCCTTGACAAATATGGCATATGCGTTGACCACAGGCTTTAGTATGGACTTGGTATATTTATATCCATGACAAGTGGGGAATGTAGTTGGTAGGCCTTCCCTAATATCGTATTCTTTTTTATATGCCAATGTTATCATAGCCCGGTCTGGAGGATACTCTGGCTCAAATCCTTTCTCCTTTAAGATAGCATACAACATGAGCGCCAATGCCTCATCCGCTGTCATGGTTATGAACATGTCTGTCACTGTTGGCATGAAGGTTATAGCGAACCTCAAACTGTTGGTTGACGATCTGTAGTATATTTGTTGTGTTATGAATCTCGCGTAGAGTGTCTCAAAAACTAGGCTGTGTACAGGCGAAATTATCTCCAAAAGCTTCGTTTTTAGGAGGTTGTGGGGGGTAGTACTGAACCTCTTATTTTGTGCCGATATGGACCTCTGAAACAAGTCATCATCTTGATGTTCCAACTCAGCCTTTCTCTCCTTTTCAAACAACGTCTTCAATGCCTCATACTGGGTAAGTTCATAAGCATTGATGTTGAGATCCACATGAGTACCAGCCACCTTTTCAAGCTCCACCAGCAAATCCTGATAGGACATGCTGTATGCGGCCTTTGTGATGTTTCCCGCATCGATTGTCAACTCATTCAACTTGCCGAACATGGATTCACCTATCCTGTTGGATGTTGCGTTGACTATAGGGGTTGTAGTCTCATTGTAAGGATCCTTCTCATTGAATGAGTCCTGTGTCTGTTGTGTGATAACTTTGTTGTTTAGTCTGATGTTCCAAGGGTGCAATAGAACATATGAGAGAAGCTCTAGCACTCGCTCAGTGCCTTTTCGCTTTAGGAGATATGGAAGATTCTTATATAAAAAGATAGTCTGCTCCCTTGTAAGAAATGTCCGATAATCATCAAACCCATGGGACTTGATATATTCCCACACATGGTAGCTGTGGGCGGCATGGGTCTTTATGTTTTTTATCCGTTGCACATTAAGAGCTAGAAACAACATATTCCACATCACCGCCTCATGGGCTGCAGGATATAAATCCTCAAACGCAAACTCCTTGACAAACCATCTTGTCGATATGTATGACAAAGTGTTGTGTAAGCACTCAACCATGCTTGTCTTCTCATTCTCCTCCAGCACATTTAAATCACTATGCAACAATGCCAAATTGGGTGAGTCTATTATGAAATCCATGGCGGACTTCTCAAACAACCCATACCTATCAAGCTTGTCTGGTATTGGATACAATATGGCTTTTATCAACGCTGAATTATTCGGATGCCTGTCACAGAGTGTATAAAAATTCACACTGGGTATTTTATAGGAGGCTATTGTCTTCACATGTGTCAGTGATGCCATAACTTTCCTGGTTAAGGGGATATCCTCCTGGGTGTCCATGGATGGAAGTATCACAAGATCATTGAACCTTGTGTATATGTCCCTGTTGGAGAAAGTCCTGCCGTTTATGACAGTCTTATCCGACAAGCCAAATCTTATCAAAGCCTGATCGGCTATATAGGGTTGCATATCCTTATACTCAGACATGGACATGGTTGACCGGTCAATTCCAAGTAATGGTTCAATAGCGGATAGATCCTTGAGGACATAATCCCCCATGAGGTTCCTGTAATAAGGATTCAGCTTGGGGTTGTCCCTGACATCATCCCTATAGAAGTCATTCACCCAGGTGTTGAGCATATGGTCCGCCACCATTTCATTCTTTATGGTGACGGTATTAAGGAAATCCAGCAGCTCCCTGACATACATTTTAGTTTGAAACATATTTAATCTCCTAAACAAACAAGGTACATAAAATGGAAGAAACTACAGAAACTAAACAAAGCCCCATAGTTAGAACAGTATCCAGGCTCTTGAAGCTCATGGGTGTGGCGTTCCCCAAGGATGTGCCGGATCCAACACCCATGCAGAATGACAAAGTGACTGATTTCACATATCGGGAATTAAGGCACGTCCCTGGGTTCAACCCAAGTTATGACGATAGGACATTGGATAGTGGCGGCATGGTCGACTATGTCAAATCCATATCCCAAAAATCAAGGTCCTGGTCCAAGGAGGTCAAGAACCTCAAGATCATGGCGCCGGAGATCAATAGAGCCAAAGACATAGTCGTCAGCACAATTCTAAGTCCAACAGATCTTCAAACAGAGAATATCAATATAACTGTTGCAGATACGGGATTGGGTGAGCAGCTTGAGAGTGAGCTCAGCACTGAGCTACAGACATTCTTCAATAAGGAGCTCAAGCTCAGCCGTAAGTTGTCCAAATGGATAGGCGATGCGTTGTTTGAGGTTGGGGCTTCAGCAGTCCTTGTCCTTCCACAGAAGAATCTTGAGACTATTAATAAAGCCATAGACCTGGACTATATCAAATCAGGCGTTGATCCCAACGACCATATACTCAAGGAGCCTCCCTCCAAACCCAACAAGAACATAATCGGCAGCTCTGAGCAACTGCTTCAATCCTGTGAGGCATTGTACACGGTACCAGCTGAGCAATTGGAAGTTATGGTTGAGGATGTCAGCAACCAATACTTGGAAACACTAGTAGCTGAGTGTCCAAGCGCTGCATTGGAAAATATGTCAACCTTGAAGTCATCTGTGAAGGATACTACTTCCCGCATAGCCAATATGATCAATGGCAACAAGAACTGTGTGATGTTCTCCAAGGACCCGACATTTCTAAAGGCCACGTCCAGCAGACTGGAGACTAAGTTGTCGGAACTTACCAAGGATGTGGAGAAGCAGTTCCTGTTCAACACATATAGGCCTACGTTCCTAGTGGGGGTTGATAGAATGCCTGGCAAGGAGGAGCAACCTATCACCATGACGATCCCCTATCACTCCATAGTGCCTGTGACTGTCCCCAACTCGCCTGAGATGCACATAGGGTATTTCATAATAGTCGATGAGTGGGGAACTCCTCTGCATGAGGACTATTATGACGCCACAGCATCAGGAGGAGGCAAGAAGATGTCTGAGGCTGGAACCCAGGCCATTCTGGGCAAACCTCAGGCTTCGGCATTATCCAATCTTGTTACTGAGACAAGTGAGTTTGAAGCCGCCACTACTATCTTCGGCATCATGCTTAGACACATGATGGATAACAAGTTGAATGAATTTGGACTGGCTGGTGCCAGTGTCAACTATCGTGACGCCATATCAGCATCCTTGTTCAGACAACTGCTTCATAAGAAGCGGGTCGGCATGGTGTTTGTGCCTGAGCCTCTTATGCTGTATCTTTGTTATGACTACAATGACAACGGCACAGGCAAGTCCTGCATACAGGATCATGAGATCATAATAGCCTTGAGGAACATCCTTGTAATAGCGGGTGTCATGGCGGCCACTGAGAACTCCATAGACAAGAAGAGGATAGAGGTGGCTGTGGATGAGAAGAACGCCAACATAGAGCAGACGCTCAACATGGTCCGCAATGCCTTTGTGGAGAAGAACATGCTGAGGTTTGACAACAACCCGCATACTATTCAAAGGGATCTTGTCCAAAAGTCTATGACGATATTCCCAAGAGGGGTAAGAGGGCTGCAAGACGCTCTTAATGTATCCACAGAAAGGGCACAAACCAACTCCATAGAGCCTAATGATGTTCTAATGACTAAACTCACAGACCTTCTTGTGATGAACCTTATAGCGCCAGCAGCCTCTTTAAATAGGACTGCTGATGAGGAATTCTCCCGGTCTGTGGCAACCACCAACTTATTCTTCAACAACCAGATAAGAGATCTGCAAACTGTAACCGTGGAAGGAGCCACTAAGTTTGTAAGGTTATATTCCAACTATTCCGATCTTGTATACAAGAAGATATACTCCATGCTTGAGGCCTCTGAGCTTAAGCGTGTGACAAAAAGGAAAGTGAAGGTATCCCCAAGTGTTCAGGACAGTACTGGTGATATGGACTTGGACACAAACAACACTAATGACGGCAAGGATGAAAAGGAGCGTGAGCATATATTGATAGAGCCACAAGTCAAGAAGGACATCAAGACCAACACCGACACCATAGACGCAAATGTACTCAAAGTCATAAACAATATATCTGTCACACTTCCAGCTCCAAGGATAGTTGTAGACAAGGCGCACTTTGAGGAAATCCAGGGCTACATAGGAACCCTTGACACCATCTTGCAGTCAGTGTATGCCGATGAGATGTCCATGGATATCGATGCATATGCCAAACCTCTTAAAGTGCTTAGGGCTGCTATCAAGGATGAGATGATACGGGAGTATGTGAAGTCCATAGGCTTTCAAAGCACATACAACCTTCCTCCATTGTCAGAGGTGTCTCCCACCAGTATGGAAGAAGCATTGCTACATCTTATTAATGTGGCCAAAGGCATGGATAATATCCACAAACATATTGGCCAAGTCGTTCTTCCTGAACAGGATAGTGGAGGATTTGGTGGAGGTGAGTTTGGTGGAGGAGGTGAAGACTCCTTTGGTGGAAGTGGTGGTAGTGACATGTTTGGAGGTGGAGGGTTTGGAGGTGCTCCTTCCCTTGATGATGAGCCTGGTGGTGATCAACTAGCCACAGGCCCACAAGAGACAGCTGCTCCAGAAGCACCCAGACCTCCAGATACTCCAACAGGAGAAACATCTCTACCTGGAGGATCATTGACATAAAACATAGATAACACATACACGGGGTGGTTCTAAACCACCCCGTGTATGTGAGTCTATATATCTTTTAACGCCAGGTACTTCTGTCAGTGGACTCTTGGGCCAAGCCAAGTTGTCTGATATCAGCAGTAGGATCGTCGCCAAAGGTTGGCGGTGCATAATCATAATTGTGCTTATGAAGCTGGAGCTTCTCAGCCACACGCACAGCCATGCGGCGGATGTATGGGTTATGCTGAACTATGGCGGTTCCAAATGTGACTTGCCGCTCAGGGGCCTTCACATTGCCAAGGGACCGCTCAAGCCCCAAGCTCCCAATCGTTGTCGGATATAAGTTGCTTATGAACGCTGCCGCCAATATCCGATCGGGGATCATGGTTGGATCAAATTGAATAGCCAACAATGATGCCGCATACGCCGACATGGTCCATGCCCCCGGGAATGCCACTCCCGCAGCCGACTGATATACATCGGGATGGGAGATATCCCAGATCCATTTGGTGAAGGTCTCATAGACGATGTTGCCTGAGAGCTCCTGTATGGTCATGTTGGGTGTCTGCGCAGATCTGATGGTCTTCGTCGGTACTGAATGTGTCTGACCGTCATGGCCAACTATCGGGCCTGTCTCGGCGTTAAGTGTGTACTCAACATCGATGCCTTGAATGTTCTTGGCATATGTCTCAATGAGGTTCTTGATGAGAACCCCCATCACAGTTCCACTGTACATCGCCGGGACAGACATCACCACGACAACCGTGGGATTGAATATCAAGGGGGTGGCTATATCCAACGCCGGGGCATTGATACCCAAACCCAATTGCCCACCAGGGCCAGTGGTAGGTTTTGGATTGATCAGTGCTGGGACAGTGTTAGATGTGGCGTGTTTAACCACACCCACCTGCTCACTTGGCGATGCAAAGAACTTATCAAGATCTTTTCTAGTATTGCTTTGATTTGGTATGGACATATTGTTTCTCCTTACTGCTCCTCGGTTACCTCGTTAAAGTTCTCTCTGTTGACCTCGACTTCAACCTCGAGGACGCGGAAGGTGGCTGGGGATGTTATCCGTATGAGCGCCCGTCTCACATAGCCGCGGTTCTGATCCTCCTCAGTCTGATACACTGACACATCAAAGGTATACTTGCCGTTGTAGAGCTTGGTCAACGCGGTGTCCAGATAAGTCTGTAAATCGCTGTTGATAACCTCTGACGGGTCATTCCTGCCAACATGCTGGGCCCAGGCCTGCCGGACAACGTGTTTCGTATAGACGATGGCATCAACGAACCATTGATCCACGAGCACGCTTGTATCAGCACTGTAGACCGAGCGCAACGCCGGATAGAAGATCCTGGTAGTGTCCGCCGCTTGACAGTAGTTCATGCCCTTGTCCCAGACACGGCTTTGTCCAATCTCATCAAAGTTAAGCCAGTTGTATGATTTGAAGTATTCATTGACACTATATTCAAGTCCTCTGGGCTCCTGTGCCGACATGACTGTTCCATTACCGTATTCAGCATGCTTCATGGCGGACCAGAATGTGAACGGAACTATCCCGTTGTATTTATGATCTGCAAGTATGCCAGCCTGCGGATAGATGGCGCATCTGCAGCATTCAGTTCCAAAGACTATGGACTCTTGTTGGAGGATAGCTCTATTGCGAAGCTCCTCACCCAAAAGCTCATCCTCCCTGCGACTGTTGCAAGACAACTGCCCAACATTGGCGACCTGGGTGGCTAACTCAAGCATGATGTCATCCCGAATAGTCAAGAAATCCAACAGCTCAAGTTTGACATCCATAGAGAAGCCAACATCGTAGATGTGGGTGAACGGATATCTGAATTTGTCAACAATGCTTCCGTCCTCAGGAAGTTGTCCACGGAATACCTTGATAAGTGATTCTTCCACAAACTCCTCACTTGTATTGCCGTCATCACCACCAGTTAGATAAATGTATGATCTTTGTTGCAGAAGAACTGCGTCTGGGCTGTTATCCTCATAATCCACCAAGATGTGATCATAATAGTTGCCAATAATATTAACACCATTGACAATATTGACCATCCAGCCTACAGGTGAATCCTCATCAATCTCAAATGGAGTTTCTATGGACGCCGTGCGTTTCACACCTTCAAAGTCCTCGTAGTTTTCAATGTCAATAAACATCAATTGGCCATTGCTGAACTTGTTGGCGTTGTTAAGAGCATACTCAGCTGCCATGTTGCCGACAATCTGCATGTTCTCCTCATACGTGTATATGTTGTATGGAAGCTGGCCAGGAATATCCATGAAGGCTTTGGTGAGAACATTCTCCATGTTGTGGTTGGTCTCATTCACATTGGCGGCAAACGCATTTATGCTTCCCCCCCTGCTCATTATGGGTTGCGGGACAGATGAGTTGAGTTTACGCTCAGCCATTTCAAAGTTATAGAACACACTCTTGAATGTGTTCAAAGTGGTAGTTGAATTCTCATCTTTATTATAAAACAAAGAAAAGGCAAGGTTGTTTCCGTATAAGCCTTCATTGGTGGCCTCCAAAGCCATGATGGGATAGACACCGCTGGTGGCATCTGGTTTAAGATCATCAAGATCAAGTCCATCAGTCTCAGTGTTTATACGCCACTTGATAATCAGGCCTTTTTCAGTAATAGGAACTTCAGCAGTTTGGACCTCAGTCTCAAAAAGAGGGTTGCCGTTATTATCCGTAGCTTGATTGCCATATGCGTCAAGGATGGGAACTTGAACCTCCTGCTCTTCCATGGTGGTTCTGAGAACATATCCCAATTCACGTGATACAGGATCACGTTCCTTAATACGATTGCCATACTCATCAAGCTCATATTGCGGTATGTCTCCTTCGGAGACATGCGCCTCGAGGATGGCCGCGGCCTTAGTGGCTTTGCTGGTGCTGGTAGGATCTGTGTCAGCTACCCGCATAATAAACGCACCATTGGTCTTAAGCGTATAACTAAGAAATAACGAGGACATGCTGAAATATGTGCTGCCTGGTCGGAATGTCTCGGACCCGAATAACTTCTCCGCTGTGGCCAGGTCAGTGCACCACACCGGCTTATTGATATCGCCCTTCTGGGCTTTCATCACGTACAAGGGTCTGTGTACTGGCAAGACCTCATTGTACACCACGTCGTAGATAGAGTTGTCTCTGACATTGACGCGGTAATGAGGAAAGCTTCTTGGTGTACTAGTCATAATACTTTCTCCATTTTGGTTTTCTTTGGAACAATCCTATAGTTTAACACTTGTTGAAAAAGGAAGACTAACCTATGAATAAACCAACCTTGTTCGAGACCCCGTTCGCAGCAGCACGATCCCTTAATAAGGAGCTGCCCCAGGCTGTGGCGTATTTGATAAAATACAACGATATCGTCCATGTGGACCCGGGGTTCATTAATGATATAAACGTCTATTCAAGCACCTCCGCCAGTGTCATCTTCAACAACCTGAAGGCTGATGGCAAGGCCTCCTCTTTCATGTTTTATAATATCGGCCGGGCACCGGATGTGCCCCCCATCCTGACTGTTAACGATATCAGTATCGACGGGTCCCACATACCAGCGGTGTCAGTTCCAAAGAACTTACAGAAATGCTGGGTGAATTTAACTCCTATTATATCACAAAAAGATTCATATAATGGGCGCATAAATGTCACTGACACCACAGAGCTGGCCAATTTAATGATGCGTGGGGCACTGGTCATGTCATATCACAACACCACTGATTTATGGCTGCCGCCCAACCTCGCTGTCTATGTGATCGAGTTCTATAGCGGAGTCATAGCCAATGCCCTTGGACTTGTATACAACCTTAATCACGATGAACGTCTTTTTGTGCAGACTATGTTTGCTGTATACTATGCCCAATGCCTAGGTGGGACAAACGCCCCCTTGGACATACCTCCTTTGCTCATGCGCTGCCAGTTTCTTGGTTCCGGAGCCAATATAGCGGATAGGATCAATAGCATCAAGGAGCTCCGGCCCAATAATGGAGACTCATACCTGCATCCAAGCATGGCCTGTGATATCATAGCTGAGCGTGGGCCTGAGCGCATGAGGAAGTTTTCCAACGTTTATCTATACAGATATCTGTCTGCAACCGCGATAGACAGTCAGATCATGCTTCTGGCAGTGGACTATCCTCCATACTGGGTCTACCAGATGCTCAAAGTGGCCCACGGATATAAGAACCCGGTCATGTCCAACATGCTCAAGCTGACAGGCACCAAAATAAAGCTTCAACAATTCGCCAAGGATCTGGCTGAGTCTAACATCATTTTAAGGAAACTTGATAAATGAGTTTATCCCCCAATATTCTCAAGGATAGAATACAGGATCATCTAACGGCCTATCTTTTAAAGCATGTCTGGAATCAGCCATACACGGAATACAGGCAGAACTTGCAACTGAGGCTTGTGTCAGACAAAAAGGTTGTCAGTGCTATCAACTTCAACAACCAAAGAGTTGTGCTTCCTGCAAAAGAGTCCTTTTATGTCTTTGAATGCCCCGTGACCCGACTCATAGGCCTATATCCCCTGGCGACAACATGGACGTCATTGGCGGATTTCATAAACAAGACTGGCCTTGACGTGAGAATACATGGCAAATATGGCGAGTGGCTGTACAGAAACCTTATCTATATAAGGGTGGAAAAGAATACTTTGCTGATAGCCATCCATGCCAATATGTACAGAAGGATACTTCCATCCGGGGACCTTACAGAAACCTACATGAGCCTTTATCTCCAACCAGATAGTGTCGGCAAAATTAAAGTGAAGTCCTACAAGATAACCAGCAATGCCAATAAGCTAGATGTATTTGTGGAGAGCGCGAACAACGACATAGTCTATGTCAAC
>Ga0172377_10002897_pt1 | contig 17609 bp, 21 predicted proteins | sample Pumphouse3metaG_FD_119749 | JGI IMG/M metagenome (GOLD analysis project Ga0172377, IMG submission 119749) | Leachate microbial communities from a municipal landfill in Southern Ontario, Canada - Pumphouse #3 metaG | ecosystem: Engineered > Solid waste > Landfill > Unclassified | place: Canada...
ACGCAAAAGAATATTTTAATATTAGGACGTTCGCGCGGGCAGAAAGTAAGAGGTATGCGATACCGACAATTCAGACCTGATTTGATACTTTGCGACGATTTGGAAGATTTGGAATGGGTAAGGAAGAAAGAGAACCGCGACAAAACGGAACGCTGGTTTAAAGGGGAAGTAATACCAGCCCAAGAGGAATTGAAATGTAAAATGATCGTTATTGGAAACTTGCTACACAATGACGCGCTTATGGTAAGATTAAAGAAGCAAGAAGTGTTTAAGTTTATTGAGTTCCCGCTAATTGGCGCGGACGGAAACGTAACTTGGAAGGCAAAATATCCGACGCCAGAAGCCGTTGAAAGGCAGAAGAAAAAGGTTGGCATTACAGCTTGGTTCAGAGAGTATCTTTTAAAAATTGTTTCAGAAGAAGATCAGGTTATCAAAGAAACGGACATACATTACTATCCAAACCATTTGCTTACCGATCTGGACGACTACGGACACCCGAAAATACAAATACTGGACGCGGGCGTTGGTAACGACTTAGCAATTGGCAAGAATGAAACAAACGACTTTACAACTTTTGTAAGCGGTTTGCGGATAAAGGTATTGAATACGGAACTTGAAATTGTAGGTGAAAAGATATTTGTAAAACCAAACCCGATTTGCCAGCGTTTAGGCTTTGACGAAACTATTAAGAAAGCGCAGGACGTCCAAGACTATATGCCGTCAGGAACAAAGTTTTATGTAGAAGGCGTCAGCTATCAGAAAAGCGCAATTGAAACAATGAAAAGTAAAGGCGTTCCCGCCTTTCCTATGAACCCGACAACCGACAAGAAAGCGCGCCTTGAAACCATTTCAGTTTTTATAAAAGACGGAACAGTAATGTTTCCTGAAAAGGGCTGTGAAAAACTATTGGAACAATTGTTAAACTTTGGCACAGAAGAACACGACGACTTAGTGGACGCGCTTGTATATCTGATAATGGGAATGATAAAACGCAGAGTATTTAAGCTTAGTGAACGACCAGACAAAATTTAGAAATAATATAACTTTATGGAACAGACAAAAAGTGGTATAATAATACCAACAAGAAGACCAGCACAATGCCAGTTTTGCGGACAACAAGTTTTTCCACAAAATGAAGTCAACGGCAAATTTCATTTTAAGGACGGAAAAATAATCTGTGTTCAATGCCGTATAATAAAATCAAACAGGAACGCGCGCGGTATGATGTTGGATATTCAAAGGAACTTGCCAAAGGACTTGAAAGAAAAAGAACGGGCAAGACAGAACAGGGCGAACGATCACGCAATACAGGTTGCCATTGAAAGCCAGAAGAACAGCGACGCCAAAATGGACAAGAAAAAAATAATAATACAAATTCCATAAGCTAAAATTAATTTTACCAATATGAAAATTGAACCGCTGAAATTTCCTGATCAGAACGCAATAAGTAGAATTGCCGTTTTGAACAAATATGAAAAGCTTTATGAGAATAAGCAGTTTGAAGTTTTTGGCATTCACGACGTTATAAAAAACCAGTATAAGAAATTGGCTGACCTGATTTATCTTGCACACGCCTTGCCAGCGCGCATTTCTGATTTTTACGGCGACTTTGTGCAAGGAGAATATGACAAAATACGCATTGAGGTAAAAGACAATGACACTGAAAATAATTTTATCAAAGACGTTGTAAAGTCCAGCAAGATAAAAGAAAATATACTTGACTGGGCGACAGACCAAAGCCAGTTTGGTTTTTTTACTTTGCTTGGATTTGTGGTTGAAGGTAAATACAGGGTTAAGGCTATCCCGCAAGATCAATGCTTCCCGCAATCTGACGGAAGTTATATTTTTGCAACCTTTACCAAAGACCCTAATGCTTCACCCGACGACAAACGGCTTTTGTGCCTTACCCACAATTACGAACTTGTAAACGGGCAGGTGCAAATTACAAGGCAGGCTTGGCGCACAAACGAAATGGGCGTTGTTATGGAAAGCTTTGATTATGCAACCCTGTGCAGTTATCTTGGGCAGAACTTGCTAGAATTTGAAACCATTAAAAACTTAAAGCGTCTTCCAGTGGTGCAGGTGGATAACGGAAGGCGTATGAAATACGGTTTTGGAAAATCAGACTACGCCGATATTATGCCCCAACTTGGAGAGATAAACGAAAAGACAACGCACGTTTCAACGGTGATTATAAAAAATCTTGACGCTAAAATGGCTGTGCCTGAAAGCGCGGTTGATCCCGAAACCCATAAACTAAAATCAGAAGAAGCATACGTTGTCAGCAAGGACGACCCCAAACCAGAATATGTGGTTAATGCCAATTCACTTATTGAGGAAACCGACAGCCACATTATGCGCGAACTGAAATTTTTAAGTTTTATTTCCTGTGTCCCAATGAACGAACTTTTGAAAGGCGTTATGCCAGAGCGCGTTGAAGGAATGCGGATAAACCTTTTTCAAGCTATGCGAAAAGCAGAAACGAAGCGCACAAAACTTAAAGTTGGTATAAAAGAAATTTTGGAAATAGGCGGTGAAATGATAGGCAAACCAATTACGGGTGAAATCAATGTAAAACTTAGCGACGTGTTGCCGACTAATGAACTTGAACTGGTGCAGGCTGAAAGCGAGAAAGTAACGGCGGGAATTTCCAGCAAGAAAAGCGCAATGAAAAGAACGGAAGGTTACACCGACGAAGAAGCGGACGCAGAGTTGCAAGCGATCAATGACGAAAATGAAATTGCGGGCGTTAATGACGGCAAGCTTCAATTATAATTAAGATAAAACTATATGGAATTTCCAGAAACAAACCACATCAAGCAAACGCAAGAAAGTTTTGGAAACAATGCCAAACTTCTTGAAGAACAGGCAAAGCTTATAAATTGGAATTTGCTTGTTAAAACTTTTTTCAGATTTTACGCAATGTTCCTTGTCGCGCTGTTCGCGCTTATCGTAACTGTCAGGCTTGCATATAAGATTTTTTAAAACCCTATGACACCAAGAGAAGAAATACAAAAAGCCATTGAAAAAATAGACATAAGCAGGCTTTTAAATGTGGTTGACGAATACGACCAGAACGGCAGGCGCATAATGCTTGAAGCTATTTCAAAACGCCTGACGGATAAGATCAAGCAAACCATAATGAAACAGCTTGGCGCGGAAACCAAAATTGCCGACGAAAAAATACGCCAATGGCTTCTTTCTGAAATACCGAAAATGTATATTGAAGGCGCGAACATTGCCGACAGGACATTAAAGAAATACAACGTTGATATTTTGCAAGACACGCTGACGGTGGAAGCGTTAAAGACCGTTGCCGACTTTGCCCCGCATTTGGAAGTTGTAAACACGTTGCTTTCTGACGCATACCTTGATTTTGGAAATATGATGACTGGTTATCAGAGAGGCGCGGAACATATTTTGAATGACGCAATGAAACTGCAAATGCGCCAAAGTATCGCAATGGGCAGACTGGAAGGACAGGCAGTTAATACCATTGCCAAGAACGTTGCCACAACTTTTCAAAACAGAGGCTTTACGGTTCTGATAGACAGGGGCGGGAAAAGCTGGACACTTGAAAACTATTCAAAAATGCTTACCCGCACGCACATTGTCAGAGCAAACAACGAAGGAGTAATACAGCGCGGAATAGAAAACGGCATTGATCTTGTTGAAGTGATACCACATAGCGGGGCTTGTTCCAAATGCACGCCGTTTGAAGGTAAGATTTATTCATTAAGCGGGCAGTCAGATGTTTACCCACAGCTTACAGAGCAACCGCCCTATCACCCAAACTGTTCACACAACTTAGGTTTGCGCCCTGATCTGCAAGTTGCACAATACCAAGAAGAAGAATAAAAAATAATGGTTGCGTTTTTACATATAAAGTTTTATAATAAAAGTATAAATGTTTGACGACAATTTAAGGTTCGCAAATTACCCGCGCGAAGCGCATAAAAATTTGCACAAGGTTGCAGTTTACCCGCGCCAGAGCGCATAAAAAATTGCATTAAGCTTTAACAGGCAAAACGAAATGAAAAAGACATTGAAGAAAGCAGTTATTGAAACTGTAATTGTGCGCCACAATTTAAACGGCTTTGAAGAAGACGCTGAAAAGTTTGTTGAAATTGAGGGCAAAAAATACGTTCAAGACCCGAACGATCCCGCGAAAGCGAAATTGGGCGACGACGGAAAACCCGTTGAGTTTGTTGAAAAGAAAAAAGACGACAACACCCCTGACGTTTCCAAAATGACTTTGGAAGAACTGGGCGAAAAGAACCCCGCTATCAAAGGGCTTCTTGAAAAAATGAATGGCTTTCAAAGTGCGGAAGAGGAACGCCGAAAGAAAGAAGAAGAAGAAGCTGAAAAGAAAGCGAAAGAGGCAGGCGAGTATGACAAGGTTATTGCCGACAAGGATAAAAAATTATCTCTTGCAGGTGAAGAACTGAAAAAGAGCAAAGAGAATTACGACAAAGCAAAAAACACTTTGCAGGTCATACTTGATAAAGTAACGTCAACAATTCCAGAAGACAAACGCGGATTAGTGCCAAGTGAATTTTCCACAAGGCAGAAGCTAGAATATATTATGGCAAACGCCGAAGTGTTGGGTGCAGATGTTAGCTTGAACAAGGGTGGTGAGGTTAAAAACAATGACAATAAACCAAACCTTTCAGAAGAAGCTACACTTGCAAAAGAGGTTAACGAAATGTTAGCCAAAGAAACACTGACGCAAGCCGAACAAGATATATTGTGGCAGAAATCCGTTAAGCTCAAGGAACTTAGGGCGCAGAACGCTAAATAATTTCCTTAACTTAAAAATGTATGGACTTAGGGCTTAATCTTACCCTGAACGATACTGAAAGTATCCTTGATCCAGAGGTATTGGCAATTAATAAAAGAATAATCCCAAATCAAGCCAAAGAATTTGGTAAAGTATGGGACTTGTTCATTCCAAGAAACAAACCGTTTGAAACGGACGAATACGAAGTTTTGACCAGAAACTTTACCGCGCCAGAAATTAGCGTTACCGCAAGTGGTGCTGGTGCTGACTGGGACACTGACAGCGATATAACCGCGCTTCCTGTTTCAGCAGGAACTATTGACCGTATAACGGTTGGCGACATTTTGCTTGTTGGTTCAGAAGTTGTTGTTGTGAAATCAGTTGATCGCACAGGTAACACTATTGACGTTTATGAACGTGGTGCTGGTGAAAGTGCGGCGGCGGCTCACGGCACTGACGCTTTAACCGCAAAAATTATTGGTTCAGCACACAGGGAAGGTAAAGTTGACGGTGAGGCAATCGCGGAAGGAACTGGCAAGATCACTAACTATTGTGAACTTGTTGAAGAAATTGTTGACCTTTCAAAAGCTAACACAGATCAGGCTAGAAAATACGGCAGAACCGAAGATGTGCTGAAAACAGAAGCACTTGAAAGGGTTGAAGCTAAATTGGCTAGAAATGCGGTATATGGTGTTGCTAGAGTTGGAACGGCTGCAATTCCCGCTATGACCAGAGGCTTCCTGTCTTATCTTGAAAACATTGACGGCGCGTTGAAGACCGCTGTTAATGGTGCTTTCACTGAAACTGCTTTGAAGAACGCATTTGACGACATAAGAAATAAGGGTGGTTTTGCAAACGCTATTGTGATGTCCGTAAAGAACAAACGCGTATTCAACACTTTCACTGGTGCAGATCAGGTGCAAGCGCAAAGAGGCGACAGAGTAGGTGGTATGGTTTTGGACTCTTACCTTGTTGACGGTATGGGTGCAGTTCCAGCAATTGTTGACCTTGATATGCCGAACGACAGAGTGGCTATTATCAACACTGCTAGAATGCAGAAGGGTTGGAAGATCAACGACATATTGCGATTTGTGAAGGAAAACAATGTTAATTCAAGAGAGAACAAACAAACCTTGCAAGGTAAGTATGGCTTCTCTATGGACGGTATTGGTGCAACTCACGAATTGCTGACTGGTTTGACTACTTCCTAGATTTAAACGGGAAGGGTGGTTATATTAACCGCCCTTTCCAGTTTTAAATAAAAGGGAATAAATTATAATAAATTCTTTAAGAAAATTTTATGGCAAAAACTGACGCACAAAAAGCAGAAGACAAGAAGAAAAAAGACCTTGTCAAAGAGCTTACAAAAGAGGGACTTCAACTTTCAGGCGAAGAAACCATTGAAGAACTTGAAGCAAAGAAAGCAGAGCTTGAAGCTAAAAAAAACGGTGGGGGAATGGACACAATTCAAGACAACAAGGAAAACAAAACTGAAAAAGGTTTTGTGTTTGTGTTTATAAAATATCCTTGTTATGTAAGTGATGAAGAACGGGTTGGTGCTGGACTTTATAAAATCAAAGCAGAGGACGTGCCAGAGCGTTTGAAAAAAGCTGGCAAAGACGCTTGTGAAATCTTTGAAAAGTCCATTGATAGCATTTCTCTTGTAGCGGTTGCCAAACACTTTGGAGTTGACCCGAACAATTACAGAGGCGAAGGCGGGGACGTCAAGCTTCTTGCAAGTCTTGTTCAGGAAGAAATGAAGAAGTTTTAATTGGTTAAATTATTAAAGCTATGGGCGCAAATGATACAAGCAGACTTAGAACCAGTATGCAGGTTGACGGCGAAGACAAGAAAGTTGGCGCGACAACCACAGTAAAGGTTCTATTGCAAGACGAAAATGAAAAAGTATTATTCTGTTATGGGACGACTGTCCCGAATGCAGAAGCAGGCTATGCTAAAGGCTGTCTTTTCATTAAGACGGACGCAGGCGCGGGCGTAAAAGGAGTTTATGAAAATCAGGGAACTACAAGCAGTTGTTCTTTTGATGTTATTGGTTCAATTGCCGAAGCAGAAATTGCCAGTAACGCTGTTGTTACAGCAAAAATTGCTAACCTTGCTGTTACGGGTGCAAAAATTGCCGACGGCGCAATTACGGTTGCTAAGATCGCAAACGCTCTTATTAAATACACTGACGTTGAAATCACAGCGCAGGAACTCAAAGCACTTAGGGCAACACCTAAAGAGCTTGTGCCAGCCACAGAAGCGGGCGCGGGTAATGCTATTATTCCGTTTGCGGTTGCTATCCGTTGCGAAGCGGGCGCAGAAGTATTTACAGAAGACGCGGACAACCTTAGCGTTATGTATTCAGGCGGGGCAGAAGTTATTGGCATTGAAACAACTGGACTTATTGACCAGCTAACCGATCAGAGCCGATACCAAGAAAAAGCAGAAGCAGTTATGACACCAGTTGCCAACACTGCAATTGTTTTGAAGAATGGTGGCGACGGTGAATTTGGCGGTAACGCAAGTAATGACGGTAAGCTGTATGTGAGAACTTTTTACCGCGTTATTCCTGTTCTGTAATTGATTTTTGCCTTTGTCCCTATTTTTTAGGGGCAAGGATCAGAAATTAATAATAAAATCTATGGCATACGTCAGTAAAGCAGATATTGAAGCTTTTTCAGGGCTTACAATTTCAACTGCACAGAATACAATTCTTGATACGCTTATTTCAGCCGTTCAGGGATTTATTGAAAAATATTGTGGCGGGCAGTCTTTCAATAAACGTTGGTTTGAAGATAACGACACTGAAAAGACATATTACTATAACGGCAATGACAGTAAGCGTTTGCCTATTGACGATTTACGCACGGTTGTAAGTGTTGAAAACTTTGGCACTGCACTTGAAAAAGATGTTGATTATATCTTGCTTCCATTGAACGCTGAAAACGACGGCGTCCCGTATGAAGCCATTGAACTTATACAGCCTGAAAACAGTTTTGGTAATACCAATTCACGCATTTCACAATTCAACCCGTTTATATTTGAAGTAGGACAGAAAAGCGTTAAAGTAGTTGGAAAATTTGGTTATTCTAAAACCGTTCCCGCTGACATTAAGCTTGCGACGTTAAAGATCGTAAGCGCAATACTCAAAGAAAATATAGACGAAGGAACAAAACAGATAAAATCAGAAAGCTTGGGTGATTATTCAGTAAGCTATGAAACGGTTAAGGAAATTTCAGGAAATATTGGCGCAAATGACATACTGGACAGATACGTTAAGAAACCAAAAATGCCACAGGCAGAATTTAAAAAAATATCCTAAACGCTATGAGCTTTGAAAAACTATTAAATATTACTTGCACAATTCAAAGCAAGACCGCAACACAGAGCGCGACAGGTGCAAAAAGTTTTACTTGGGCAAATAAAGCCACAAGCGTTAAGACTGCAAAAAAGCCAGTGGCAAGTTCAGCCAGAAGATATAATGAAGTTTTGAAGATATACGAAGACCAGTATTATTTTTATTTTCTTCCCGCGCAAAGTATAACCGTTTCAGATCGCATTATTGTTGGCAGTGATACATATACAATTGAAAGCGTTGACACTGATAGCAGAGGACACCACAAACAAGTTTTGGCAACTAAACTGTATCAAGCTTAGAGTATGAAAAGAACATTTGCATTTATAAAAAATGAAGAAGGCAGAATGCAGGTAAAAGCCAAACTAAATGAAAATATCGCAAAATTGGCTGGTGCTGGCGGTTTGCTTGAAACTTATATTAAAGAGTTCACGCCTGTTAAGACGGGAAATTTGCAAGGTTCTTTTATTGGCAGTATGACTGGGTGGGCGAAAGGGCAAGTGGAAACAAATATTGTTTACGCGCCATTTATAGAATACGGAACAGGATCACAAAGCGACTTTCCAGAAGGTTCAAAACACCCCGAAATGAAAGGTATAGCCCCAAGAGCTATGATGAGGAAAGGCGCAGATAAATTATACAAAATGGGAACAGATGTTTTTAAAGACAATTAGTATTTTAAAACAATAAGTGGTATAATAAAAATATGATCGAAGAAGCAATATTTAAAGAAATCCAAAACGACGCCACGCTTTCTGCACTTCTTACAGAGAACGGATTTTTAAACGTTTACCCCGTAAGAATACCTGAAAATTCCAACATTGCTAAAGCGGTTGTTTATAATATCATTACAGAAAATAAGGTTTATCCAAACTTATATATCCCCTTTCTTCAATTCAACTGCTATGCTGACAGTTACGACGACGCCGTAAGTTTGGCAAATGAATTACGCAGGATATTTGGACAGAAGGGCGAATATAAATTGGGCGGGACGTTTGCAGTAAAGTTTATGGATTTTGAAAACGCATTTACCGACTTTGACGGGAACGCAAACAAATTTGTTTCAATCGTTGAAATAAAGTTTAAATATTAAAAGTCAAACATTTATGAAAACTAAAAAAGAAGTGTTAAAAGAGGAAAAGAAAGAGATTAAAAAAGAGGAAGGCAAAGTTACTTTGCGGGCAAAGGTAAACACTTACGCGCCTGACGGTGAAATTATCACGGCAGGAACGGAAATTAAAGTATCGCGCGAGTTTTCAAACCGCGTCAAAGCCGAAGGTAATAACACCTTTGAAGAAGTTAATTAATTTAATTCTGAAAGAATATGCAAACAACTATTCAGAACGCAAGTGCTATCAGGAAAGGGTCAGTGCGGGTGAAAATCGGAAGCGATTTTAATACCCTTGTTGACGTAGGTGCTTTAAGGAAGCCAATTTTGACTTCACTTGCAGAGAACCAGTCAATTAAGTTTGACAATACGGATGAATTGAAAAAGTATGTGAACGGAAAAAAAGTTAAGTTCACATTTGAACTTTGCGAAATCAACCTTACCAACTTGGCAACTTTGGACGCGGGGCTTGTAACTCTTACCCCTGTTAATGGTTCTGCAACCCCTGTAAGTGGCGAAGCGCACGGAACAGGCTGGACGCAAGGAGAGCCGATCAAGATAAGCCACAAGAACGGCGACAATACCATTGTTACTTCTGTAACGGTAAAGGCTGGTGCTAGTTCGCTTGTTGCTAATACTGATTATCGCTTATATGTAGCTGACGGAACGAACGGCGAAAACGGTTATACATACATTACCCCAATTACCGCGCAAGCAACGGCAATCACAGTTGATTATACCTATACCCCAAACGCAAGCAAAAAACTTACCTTTGGCGACAGTGGGACTAAGACTGACAAGGTAATGCGGATTGAGAACGAAGACGAAAACGGAAAAGTATTTAAGATTGACATTGAAAAGGCTTCAAACTTTGAGCCTGTAACTATTACTTTTGCGGGCGATGACGCAGACGACGTTGCAACCTTACCAGTGAACTTTCAAGGTGATATTGTTGAAATAACCGATGAGCAACAGACAACGTAGACAACGGCTTACGACTTATGATATACTGGTAATAACTAACAATTAAAAACAATTATGTTATTACCAGAAATTAAAAGGCGTAAACCAATGTCAGAGGAAACTAAAAAGAAGATCAGCGAAGCGAAGAAAGGAAAACCAAGTTGGAATAAAGGAAGGGAATGCAATTGGGTTAAGAAAAGAATGTTGGAGAATAATCCAATGAAGCTTGAACACAACAAAGAAAGAATGAGAAAAAATAACCCGAACCAACACGAAGGAGAAATTGCGTATAAAAGACCAGATTATAAAGCAGTCCACGCTTGGATAATAAGAGTATTAGGAAGACCGAAACAATGTGAACATTGCAAAAATATAATTGAAAATCCATATAAAATAAATTGGGCAAATATAAGCAAAGAATACAAAAGAGATATTAGCGACTGGGCAAGATTATGTAAAAAGTGCCACGTGCTATTTGATAAAGGGAAAATTAAAATATAAACCTATGGAAACTTTAGATTTGTTTAAGGGAAGAAGGAATTATGAAGTTATCTTGCAAGTCAAAGGCAACAAAAAATTAAAATGCAAGATACCTTGTGAACTTACCGTTGAAGAAACTGAAAGGCTAATGGAACAGGAAGTTATTTTAAGCCAGAGATTTAAAGCGGAAGTGTCAGAAGAAAAAACAGAACAAGATCAGAAGTTGCAAGAATACTTTGAAACTGTATTTGAAATTATTTCAATAATGTTTTCCCGATACCAGCCAGAAATGACGCCAGAGAAAATGAAAAGTCTTTTGACGGAAAAAGAAGCGGTAAAGGTTTTGCAGTTTTTTAAGGAAAAAAGATTTTTACAACTTTTGGGACTTGCGGAAGAAGAAAAAGAAGCAAAAAAAAAACTGAAAGCCCAATGAAGCGTTTGACGGATTTTAGACAGAGCATAACTTTTATGGTTATAAACGGGTTTTCGCTTCTGGAAGTAAGGAAGCTATACATAGACGAATTTATACAATATTACGAAAGTCTTATTGTCATTATGGAAAAAAAGGGTGAGCTTGCAGAAGGCACAAGCAACAGGCTTCATATAAAAGGTGGAGAAGAAACCATAAACGACCTGAAGAAACAATTGTTTAAAATTCAATAGTATGGGAAAAAAGACAACGGTTGGTGAGCTGGTGTATAAGATAACTGGTGACGATAACGAATACAACAAAGTAATCAATAACGCCGATCAGAAGACGGAAGCACTGGCAGGAACAATGACGAAAAGCAAAGGGGCAACCGACGGGCTGGTGAAAAGCCTTGCGGGTGCTTATTTGGGTATTCAGGGGGTGAAAATGATTATGAGTGCAACCGTTGGCGAGGCTATCAAATACGAAGACGCTTTTGCAGGGGTAAGAAAGACCGTGGACGCAACGGACGAACAATTGAACGCACTTAGTGATCAGTTTGTGGAAATGTCAAAGACAATCCCCGTGACCGTTGAGGAACTGGCAAGCATTGGAGAAATGGGCGGGGCTTTGGGTGTGCCAATTGAAAGTATGGCAAAGTTCACTGAAGTCATTGCAGAAATTGGAGTGACAACCAACTTGACCACTGAACAGGCTTCAAATGACTTTGCCCGTTTCGCAAGCATTATGCAATTACCACTTGGCGACGTGGACAGATTGGGTTCAGCAATCGTTGCACTTGGAAATGACGGTGCGTCAACCGAAACGGAAATTACGGCAATGGCGTTGCGTATTGCTGGTGCGGGAAGCACAATTGGACTTACAACCCCGCAAGTTTTGGGTTGGGCGGCGGCTCTTTCCAACGTGGGTATTGAAGCTGAAGCGGGTGGAACTTCCATTTCAAAGATGATGATTGATATTGCTTCAGCCGTAAGTAAGGGCGGAAAAGATTTGAACAATTTTGCCAAGGTTGCGGGAATGAGTGCCAAGGAGTTTGAAAAGAAATACAAGGAAGACGCAAACGGTGCATTGATAGATTTTGTAAACGGACTGAAAAAGGTAAAAGAAGGGGGCGGGGACGTTCTAGCCGTGATCGACAAATTGGGAATAACAGAAGTCAGACAGCGTGACGCGGTTTTGCGTTTGGTGAGTGCTGACGATGTTTTAAGCGACGCAATGGGCGTATCGGCTGAAGGGTTCGACAAGAACAATGCCCTTTCCATTGAGGCGGAAAAGCGGTTTAAAACGACAGCCAGCCAAATTCAGATTTTGAAAAATAACTGGTTCGCTTTATCGCGGGAAATCGGAAACGTTGCACTTCCCGTCCTGAACCAAGCAATCAAGATGTTTATAAACGTGGCAGAAGTTGCCAAGATAGTTGGAACAGCGGTGAAAGCCAGCGGAAATATTATTGGAAACGGAATGGCAATTGGTTTGGTAAAGGCGATGATCAAAGTTGACGACTTTATGAAGAACGTTGTTGACAAGGTGAACGGATTTTTGCAAAGCATTGGTTCTGATACCCGTTACACTTTCAAAAGCATTGTAAGCGACGACACCCGCAACAGCCTTGATTATCTTTGGCAAAATATCGACGACGCACAAAAGAGCGTTCAAGACGCACTTATGAACAGCCGTGACGCAAACGAAGTTTTGGCACAAGCCCAACAATACTTGCAGGACAGCACGGACGACACCACGGCTTCAATGGAAAATTTTGACGACGGACTTGAAAGCAGTGGCAAGAAGTCAACCGAACTGGCGGACAATTACGAAAAGCTGACAGACGAAACCAAAAATCTTTCCAAAAAGGGAACGGAAGCAATACGGGATTTGGCGGAAAACACCGTGCGGGATTTAAAAGCTATTGAAACCAAAATTGCCGAACTTCAAGGAAAGCTGATTGACCTAAAAGAAAAGCTTGCTGAAGACCTTATAAACGAAGATAAGGGAATGGCAGAAAAGTTTGTTGAGGAAGAACAAGCCCTTGCCGACCTGAAGCAAGAACTGGCGGAAAAACAGCGGAAAGCGACAGAGGAAGAAACCCAAAACGCCAAGAACCTTCTGGACATAAAAAACCAATTGGCAATTGCCGAACAGAAGCGGGCAGAGTTCACCGCCGAAACAAGCGAAAGCACGCGAATGGCAAGCGACAGAACCATAAAGAATTTGCAAGAACAATTGGGGGCAACCGATCAGACGGGAAGCGATATTGCAGACCTTCAGGCGGAAATTGCCGTGCGGGAAACAGCTTTGAAAAATGCGGTTGAACTGGAAAAGACTTTGCAGGGTGAAATCACCGAAGCCCGACGTATTGCGGGACTGACCGAACTGGAAAGAGCTATTGAAGAATATGAAGCCAAGAAACTTCAGATACAAAAAGAGTATGACGAACAGGTGGTGCAGGTGCAAAAGGAAATTGATTTGAAGACTACGGAAAAAGACGCACTTATTGACCTTTCACGGCAAGCCCAAGAACAAATTGCAGTCATTCTAAAATTGGGAAACGAACGCTTCCAAGAATTATCCAACGAACGGGTTGCAATCACCGACGCGGAAGTGAAAAAGCAATTGGAATACTACGACAAATTGAATAGTGCAATTGGACGGGCGACTTCAGCCAAGGCGACAACGGAACTTCCACTTCAAGAGCAGTTCGCAAACGGCGGATATGTAAGAAACGGCGGACAGGTGCACCCGAACGAATACGTTATTCCTTCCAATATGGTAAACAGTATGCCTGAACTTATAGGGGCACTGGAAGCGGTAAGAAGCGGAAGAGTGAGCAACACCAGCAACAGCGTTGTAATGAATAACAATATTTCAGAACAGATTGATATGAACGCCGTGCTGAAGGATATGAGCTTTGAACTTAACAAATAAAAATATGATAGGAACGCAATTTGTGCTGACGAACCAAGCGGGCGACAGCGTAACAATCAACGACCATACAACAGACCCCAACAACGTTATTGCCCTTCAGGAATACCCAACTTTTGAAGTGGACATAAAGAACCAAGAAATTCAAAAAGAAGGACAGAACGGAATTTGGGACTTTTACAGTTTCTATGGTAAACGCCTTATTGTTTTTTCAGGCGTGATTGTTGGTGAAGACGAAGCCCACGTTGTAGAGTTGCAGGACAAATTGAAGACCGTGCTGACGCTTCCCGCTGAACCAGACGACAACGACAGCGGAATAATTACCATAACATACACAGACCCGCGGGGGCGGGCGTTACAGACCACGGGCAAGCTTTACAGCCCTATCAGATACAGCCGACGGCTTCAAGAGGCGTTCAAGCTTACTTTCCAGATAACCTTGAAAAGTTCTGACCCCGACATTGTGAACCAAATTGAAACGGACAGTTTGGGAACGCGGGGCTTCTTATCTGGAAGCCTTCAATTGCCAGCAACCTTTCCCGCAAAAATCGCATTTAAAAAAGAAGGCACTTTGGAAATAAACCATTTGGGCAACACTTATGCCCACGTTATAATCACGATCAACGGGGCACTTACTAACCCGCGAATTGAAAACTTAGAAACAGGAAGGTATATGTCTTTCACAACCGTCTTAAACGCGGGGCAGAAGATTGTTATAAATTCAAGTTTGGGCACAATCGTTGACGAAAACGGCGTTGATGTTTCAAGCACGCTGGACGCTGGCAGTTCCTTTATAAAATTGAAGGCGGGCGTAAACAATTTATATCTGACCAGCGACGAAAATATAACTTCCAACCCAATTGCCACAAGAGTATTTCCCGCTGAAGTTTTAGAGGTTGAACACCGCGATACTTATTTATAGAATATGATTATAAAAATCTACAACCGAAGCCGTGTATTACTGACCAACCTTATCAACAGTTCGGTTGTCAGTGATTTTAACGACCTAAAATACAGAAGCGTTGTAAGCGGGGTGGGTGACGCAAGCTTTGTTGTGCGGACAAGTAACGCCAAGGTGACGCAAGCGAACTTTGAAAGCTACAATGTAATTGCCATAACTGAAGACGACGGCACGGTGCGTTGGAATGGGGTTATAATCGAAAAGAGCATAAAGCTAAACACAATCACGGTGAAGTGCTACGATTTATTGCATATTTTAGACAGACGCGTGACCACGGCAGATCTTGCCGTTAGCGGGAACGCCAACACAATTGTTTCAAACCTTTTGAGCACAACAAACGCGGTGGAAAATACGGGCATAAGTGCGGGCGTGATTGACCTTGCGACATACGCCAAGGCGACAATGAACCGTGAAAAAGTTTTAAGTGGTATTCAGGGCATAGCAAATTATGTGGGCGGGCAGTTCCTTTTGAACCCCGACAAGACGCTGGACTTTCAAAGCAAGGTTGGAACGGATTTATCGGCAAACTTGATGTTCAGATTTGAAAAAAACGTTGTTCAACTTTCCAACATTCTTTCTTTCAGCGTGGCGGACATTGGGCGGGAAATTGTCACCAAGACATACGGGGAAAGTGGGGCATTTTCTAGCACGCAAACGGACGCAACCTTGCAAGCAAAATTTGGAACATTGGAAGCCTTTGAAAATTTCAGGGAAAATCAAGACCAGACCAGTTTGGACACGGCAACCGCCAACAACAACACGCCCGAACAGTTCAGCCCCGATATTTCTTTAAGCCCTGAAATCGCAGACGACTTTGAAGCGGGCGACACAGTGAACGTAAAATTGGATAATGGATTTATCGCCCTTGACGGTGATTATCAGATAATGGAAAAGAGCGTGCAGTTGGTGGGAATACAAAAAAATATTAGCGTAAAATTAAATTCCAAGACGGCGGACTTTATGACGGATCTTAAAAAAATGGCACAAAAGATTGATTTGTTAAATTCCAACGTTTAAGGTATAATAAAATTATCAAAATAACCTGAAAGCTATGAACAAAGTATTTTTCTTAAATTCAGATCTGGCGAATTACGGCGAAGAAGAATTTAACTATCTTCAGAAATTCTTGCTGGAAGAAGGGGTGCTTCATACACAGGGGGCGAACTGGAACGACTTTATTGATTTGGAAGTAAGCCAGCACGGGGCGGGTGCAATGAGCGTTGACGTTGCCGTGGGAAATTGTGTGATTGAAACTGTCAGAAATAGCGTAACTTTCAAGGTTTTTGTTTTCAATACCGCCATTGAAAATCTTATTGTGACCGCCAACACCAGCGGGACAGACCGCATTGACGCGGTTGTAATGAAATTGAGCAGGACAACCGAACCAAACGCCCTTATGAACAACGTGGCGATCCTTGCATTGGTTGCGGGCGACGGAATAACCGCATTGTCAGACGGGGACATTCAAACCGCACTTGGGGCGGATTATGACTTTATACGCCTTGCTGATATTACAGTATCAAATAATGAAACCGCAATTCTTGACGTGGACATTGCCGACACGCGGGCAAGAGTGTTGACCACTGACGCTATTCAATACGCACCGACAGTTTTGAAGTTCAGAGTTGTCACGGCAGATCCGACCACGCCCGTTGAAGGTGAGATGTGGTATAACAGCACCGACAACGTAATGAGATATTACGACGGATCAGGTGTAATCAATATGGAAGCGTCAACTTTTACTGGCGGAAATGGTATCAGCCTTGCCAACGGAATTTTTGCCGTTAGCCTTGCCACTGACAGCGGGCTTGAATTTTCCAGTGCGAAACTGAAGGTAAAAGGGGTGCAGAAGATATTAGTTTCTGGTGAAGTTATTGCGGGCGGAACTTTGCCTGTTCCAGTGTATCAGGATACTACAGACGGAGAACTCTATGCTTGTGATGCGAACGTATTGACGAAGCTTAATTTTTTAGGATTTGCGATTTCAAATTCTACAGACGGCAATCCTATCACTCTTCAGACAGAGGGAATAGTCGGAGGGTTTACAGGATTAAGTGAAGGCGTGGAGTATTACGTGCAAGACGCGGTGGGGACGATTGGGACAGCAAAAGGGACTTATACTATCAAGGTAGGAATAGCAATTTCAGAAACAGAGATTTTGATAATAAAAAAAGAACGCAAGTTAATAGAAATAGGAGTGGCTACAGGGACAGCATTAGATTATGTTAATGACACATCAACAGTGATTACTCATTCTCTTGGCGTTATACCAAAGATAATAAAAATCATAGCCACGAGGACTGGTTTGAGTAATAATAATAAGGCGAGCATATCTATTGGAATAGCTAAGGTGGCTAATGATGGCACTGTCAATCTGCAAAGTGTGTCTATGATAAATGCTGAAGAGTCTGATGTTCTTAATACTTCTGCTCAATCTACTGGTATTGCAGCTATAGGAGGAGCAACAGCTGCTAAACAATACGGCTCTCTAGGGACTGTAACTTCTACACAGATGACAATTACTTTCGGTGGGACTGGATATGGAACAATATCTCCTAGTGGAACAATCAAATATCAATGGGAAGTTTATGCAGAATAATCAATCTAAAA
>Ga0172377_10002898_pt1 | contig 17603 bp, 16 predicted proteins | sample Pumphouse3metaG_FD_119749 | JGI IMG/M metagenome (GOLD analysis project Ga0172377, IMG submission 119749) | Leachate microbial communities from a municipal landfill in Southern Ontario, Canada - Pumphouse #3 metaG | ecosystem: Engineered > Solid waste > Landfill > Unclassified | place: Canada...
GGCTTCCAGCCGGTAGTCATGAAGTAGAGGTAGTATTTACTCAAACCAAAACAGTACTTATTGCTAATTTTTTAACAATTTTCGGAGTTATGATGATTTCTTTAGTTGTGATAATGAAAAGAAAGGTTAATAAATTACTCATTAATAATTTTTAGCTTGACTGAGCCAAAATCAAGCTCTCTCTTTTTTTGTTTATATAAATTTTAAAAAAAGCTTTTAAATAATTTACCTTTTGGGTAAACTCTTAAATACTTAATTAACAGAAACACGGTAATTCCCAAAATTAACAAGAACTCCATCGGCTCTTCCCAAAGTGTCTCTCCTGCCCTTGGATTTAAATAAAATCGCTCATAGTTATAAAAAAAGGCGACAGCAAAATAGGGAGAAAGGTACCAATCCGGGATTAAATTACTCAATATTCTGCTGATTTTTGTAGAAAATTGTTTTTTGAGTAGTTTAAAAAACATCCAAGCCGTGCTGCCCAGCAAACCAATAATCATATAAACCCTATAAACCATACCAAATAAAACGTCTATATTGTGAATAGTTAATTCATCTTGTGTGTTTCTCTCAGCTAATTGTTCGGGCGTTTCTATATTCAAAAGTCTCTGACCCCAAGAAATTTCTTCTCCAGCCACAAAAAAACAGCCGATAGCTAAGAATAAAAATAAAATTCCCAAAAAACGCTCTTTTGACCACCAAAATTTTCTCAAAAAAAAGCAAATCAATGAAGAGAGCAGAAATAAAAAAAACTGAGAATATTCAATTAAATGGTCATCTTCAATTAAAAGCCTAAACAATTGATTATTTCTCAAATGAATAAAAAATGATAAGAGCGTTAAATATAGGGGTAAAATAAATAAAGCAATTTTGATATTTCTTTTATTTAAATTAAAAGATTGACCATATGCCGCTAAAGCACTAGTGACTAAAACTAAATAAAAAAGACGTGAATATGACAAAGAAAAAGTTAGTTCTAAATATTGAAAGCCATATTGTCTTTCCAATAACATTAAAAATAAATTAAATCCAGCTAATAAAATAGAAATTAATAATAAGAAATTACTTGTTTTTATATTAAAAAATTTAATTTTTTTCAGTCTTAAAATAATTAATATAGTTAAAGTCAATATTAATAACAGCTTGCTGTCTAAAAATTTCGGCAAAGAAATTAAAAAAGTTTCTGCAATAAGAAATGAATATATTATTGCTATAAAAAAATTAAAAATAATTTTTAAAGTATTAGTCATAGTTAATTTTCTTGCTTATAAATTCTTAAAGAAGATTCTGTCAAAATTCTTTCTAAATCGCTGAGGTCTTTAATAGCAAAATCTCCCCACCAATTTTCTTGATATTCTTGAATCACCGCCGGCTCAACAATAAAATAATTAATCTTTGCTTCGTTTGTAGCTTCTTGCTCTTGGAAATAATTCAATAAATCTTCTTTTTGCACCACATAATTCATTTCACCCCTTTGATATGTAAATTCCTCTGGTAAGGCTTCACCATTTAGTGCCTGCCAAAAATAAAGATATTGATATGAAAAATCATATGTGTCGGGAGCGTAATGATAAGAATTAAATGCATTGTCTTGAGCATCACTCCTGATGAGATTAATTGCTTGAATTTTTGGACTCAGAAAGGAACTAGCTTGACTCAATTGATATTGATCTGTAGAAAAAAAATAACTGACTTTCAAAGATAAAGAAATAAACATCAAGACAAAATATATTGAACGAATGATTTTATTTTGTGCTCTTAAAACATCTCCAGCAAACATGATAAATAAAGGAGTAAGAGCTAGAACATACCAAATATTAAAGTGTAAAAAAGAATAGCCAATCAAAGCTAGAATTGGCCAAAATAAATATTCTGAAATCAGAGTTAATTTAAAGGTATTGTTGGATTTATTAATTTTTCTAAATAAAAAGGCATTAAGTACTAAAATAATAAAAAATAAGAGAGATAAATGGTCAAGCCATTTTCCACTTGGATAATGAGCACTAGGTAAAATTGAGAAGCTAAAATAATCATAGATGGTCTTTAACACAGTTAGTGTTTTAGAAAAACTAAAACTTTGTGTTTGGCCATTTTGCAAAAAAGCAACAACAGCCCTAAATTCAACGAAGTCGTGTCTAAATTCGAAAATGATTTGAGGAAGAAAAGGAATTAAATAGGCAAAAATCAGTATTAGAATTTTTTGCCAATTTAGCTTAATTTGATGTTTATAAAGGCTAAATAAAATCAATATTGGATAAAAAATGGCAAAGGCTGTAGAAAAATGAAAAGCCAAGGAGGCGAAAAAAGACATTAAAAATAGTTCATAATTTTTGGCTTCTTTTTTTTCTTTGAAATTTTTAATTATTATTAAAATTACTAAAGAAATTAAAGTCATGGGAAAAGGATTCCAAGCGCTGGTCGATATCATAATCCACAGTGGAGCGGTTGATATCAAAATTGCTTCTTCTTTACCTAAATAACGATAGGCCAAAATAACCTGCAGTAATATCAAAAAAACCATTGAATAAACTGCTGACAAAGGATGCCAGGCTCCTATTAAAAAACTCGGCAAAATTAGATAATACCAACCCGGTCCAAAATATAAACCAGGAATACTAGTCCATGGTCCAATTAATTTTGGACTTTTATTTAACCACATGTCTAAAACAGCTAATGAATCTTTCCCATGATCAAATTGAAAAGGCACCAAAGCATCTTTAATCAATAAATGACGACTGATAAAAACAATGATTAATAAAAAAAACAAGAATAAATAATGTTCTTTTTTTAAAAAAACTTTTTTGATTTTCTCTATTTTCACAAATTATTCCTAATAGTTTTTATTTCTCTAAGCAAGCGTTTGCCTGAAATTAAGTAAAAGCTTATTGCATAAGTTAAAGCGCTGATGGCTAAACCCAAAAGCACTTTAGTTAAAGATTGAGTCCAAATTGACATGCCTAAAATACCGATCATCACCATCGCTAAAGAAGCAAATAATTGAGCATTAACATTCTGCCAAATATTGACTGCCACATATTTTTTAATCAAGATTACCGATAAAATTGATGTGAATGAAATTAGCAAGGCGGCAAAAGCGACACCATTGTAACCAACGAAGAAAATGAGAATGGGGGTTAAAACCCAGGTTAAAATTGTCCAAAATAACATTAATTTTAAAGTCTGATTAATTTTGCCAATGGCATTTAAAGCATTGAGCAGTGGTGTGGAAATAGCTGCCCACAGCACACTCAGGGTAAACATGATAAAACTGGGCACAGCTGGCTGCCATTTAGCATAACGCTCAAAAACCATAATTAAAGGCTGAATAAATAAACTCATGGCAATTAAAACTGGAAAAATGGCTAAACTAATAAAATAAATTGATTTTTCAATAGCTTTTTTTAAAACATTGGGATGAGCCTGCAATCTTGAAAAAGTAGGAAAGGTCACTGACATCACGTTAGAAACAGTCAAATTATATGGATACATAGACCAATTTTTTGACCACTGTAAATAACCGAATTGATCAAGCGGTAAATAAGCCCCGAGCGCTAAAAAATACAACTGATCTTTAATTCTAGCTAAGAAATCATTGAGTTGAAATTTCACTCCAAAATTTAATAAATTCTTTAAAGACTTTTTGTGAATCGCTAAAAAAGAAATCCAAGGCTGAATGATTTGCATTACCAGCACTCCAATTAAACTACGAGCAATACTGGCATAGGCATAAGATAAAACTCCATAACCCCTCCAGGCCAAAAAAATTAAAATTGCATGAAAAACTAATTGTTCAAAAATTTGCGGTAAAATTAATTTATTAAACTCAAGTTTTCTTGTCAAAATAATTGAAGGTATCGTTTTAAGCGTTGCTAGCGGAAATGAAATAGCTAAAGCCAATAATAGCCAGTTACCATCTCGACCAATCTTTTGCTCAAATAAGCCAAGATAAACAATCAGTAGAACTAGCAAACAAATAAACCAAGACAATATTTGTTGAATAGTAAAGGCTGTTTGGTAGTCTTCGTGAGTGGGCTCTTCTTTCTTCTGAATTAAAGAAGCCGCCAAACCTATATCAGAAAAAAAGATTAATAAGGCAATAATTTGGGTAACAATTCCATAAACACCAAAATCTTCAGGACCTAAAAAAACACTTAAAATTAATGCTGATATGAGGCCAATGGCTTGCAATAAAATGGTACGAATAAAAAATGAAATCACCCCGGTTAGTGATTTTTTCTTAATTTCTCTTAAGTCAGTCTCAGCCAACACTTCATCAAAGTGCTCAACAGCCTCAGTTGCTTCAGCCTTTAACATAGTGTTTATTCTAAAGCTTTTCTCAAGCTTTGAAAATGAGCTCTTTTAAAGTATACTTTGAAAGAGAAATTCTTTTAGAAATTAAGCTTATGAAAAAAAATTTATCGCCAAAAAAAGAAGACATTACTCTGAGCATTGAATACAAAAAACCAAAATTATTTTGGAGAATAGTTTTAGCTTTATTCTTATTTTTTGTGATTAGCATTTTAATTAGCAGCTTTATTGCTTACCGAAAAGTTAAAAAATACCGAGACCAATTTTTAGAAGGAGCAGCAATTAGCCTAGAAAGTTTTGAAAAAACTCTTGAGACGGTGGCTAATGATTTTGCTTTTCTTTCTGAAAATCCCCAAGAAGCCATTGAAGAAAAAACCCTCTTAATTTTGGGCGCTGATCAGCTTGAGGGTCGAAATGGAGGAGCTTTACTTACCGACACAATCCTAGTTTTAAAACTCGATTTGTTAAACAATCAAATCAAAACAGTCTCATTACCCAGAGATCTTTATCATCCTGACTATCAAACACGTATTAATGCTCTTTATTACTATGGCCTAGAAAAAGACCCCAATAATCCTCTCGCCTTCCCCACTCAAGCAATTAGTGAATTGACTAGTATAAAAATTGATCACACTTTAGTAATTGAAATAGAGGCTCTAGAGGAATTGGTTGACTTAGTTGGTGGAGTAGAAATTGCTATTGAGGAAGGTTTTACTGACCACGCCTTCCCAAGAAAAGGTGTTGATGTTTCAATAGAAACTGATCCAAGCGTACTTTACGAGACTGTTGTTTTTGAAGTGGGTCAAGAAACAATGGATGGCAATCGAGCTCTACAATATATGCGTAGTCGCAACAGTGATGGTGATCAGGGTAATGACTTGGCCCGTGGTCATAGACAGCAGGTAGTGCTAGAGGCTCTTTTAGAACAGATTCTCAATCCAAGTTTTTTAATAAATGAGGCAGGAAAAGTTGGCCAACTCTATCGTTTCTATTTAGATCACTTTGATCAATCACTATCAGTTAACGAATCGGCAAAGATACTGATTAGCTACTTAATTATTCATCGCAATGATGAAGAAATTCTTGCTCCAAAATTTATTTCCTTTAGCATTTCTGTATTTCCTGAGGACAAAGAAGGCTTAATTCTTAATCCGCCACTCTGGCAAAGTCAGCGGCAATGGATTTATCGAATTCGTGATTTAGAGGTTTTTCGAGAAACTCTTCAAGATTTTTTTACAAAAAATGAGTTAAACTAATATTGATGTTAAAACAAAGAAAATTTAATCGAATCATTTTTATCTTATTAATTTTTCTAGCTCTAGCTCTTGGTTACTTTCAATCAGCTCTAAAAACTCAGGAGCGTAAATATAAAAATCTTGAAGATCGTTATGTGAGGCTTGAAATGATGATTGGAGCTAGTGAAAGTGCCCAATTAATTAAAGATTCTTATCAAATAATCGATAATCAAGGTTGTTTTATTGAGGATTAATTATGCAAGAAACTGTTTATTATCAGACAGATAAAAAATTAGCTTTAGCTAAAAATATTTATCGCACAGCAATCAAAGGTTTATTTTATCTTAAATACCATAAATATATTGATGAGAGAGGGTTTTTTGCTCAAGTATTAGAACCCACCAGAATTTGCCAACAAATTAATGCCGACTTTAAAATTAAACAAGTTAATTTATCTGTCTCCAAAACTAAGGTGCTTCGTGGTTTGCATGCTGAAAACTGGAATAAATTAATTACTGTTTTAAGTGGCCGGGCTCAATTAGTTGTTGCTGACACTAGAAAAGATTCGCCTACTTATAAAAAATTAGTTTATTTCGACTTTGACGCTGATTTAAATAGTCAATGGGGGGAATCTCTCTACATTACTGCAAAATTGGGCAATTCCATTTGTGCTATAAAAGGTCCCGTATATTATCTTTATGGGGTTGATCAACTTTATCAGGATCGGAAGAACAGCGACGATCAAGCGATTTCTCTTTTCGATCCAGAACTTAATATCAATTGGCCTTTTGCAAAAGAAAAGATGATTGTCTCTAAACGAGATCTAAACAGCATTAGTTTAAAAGAACTTGAAGCAAAGGATTAAGATGGCAAAAACTCTCCTCGTTACTGGTGGCGCCGGATTTATTGGCTCTAATTTCGTTCATTATTGGCTAAAACATCACCCAGAAGATCGAATCGTCAATCTAGATGCATTGACCTATGCGGGTAATTTAGAAAATTTGACAGCGGTAGAAAATAAGAGCAACTACCATTTTGTAGAAGGAAATATTTGTGATCGACAATTAGTTAATCAATTAATGACTGATATCGACATTGTTGTTCATTTTGCGGCCGAATCACACGTTGATCGCTCTATCCTCGATCCCGCCATATTTTTAGAAACTAATGTAATTGGTACCCAAGTGTTGCTTGACGCTGCTCTAAAAAAGAAAGTTGAGCGCTTTCATCATATCTCCACTGACGAGGTGTTTGGCGCTCTAACTCTGGACAGTCAAGAAAAATTTGATAGAAATACTGCTTATAATCCTCACAGCCCCTATAGTGCTAGTAAGGCCGCTGCCGATCATTTAGTTAGGGCGTATGGCGATACTTATGGCCTGCCTTTTACTATTAGCAATTGCTCAAATAATTATGGTGAGTATCAATTTCCCGAAAAAATGATTCCCTTAGCCATCACTAATTTAATTGATGAAGAAAAAGTACCGATCTACGGCGATGGTTTGTATGTCAGAGATTGGCTTTATGTACAAGACCACTGTCGAGGGATTGATGCCGTTTTAGATCGGGGAAAAGTTGGCGAAACTTATTTATTTGGTGGTCTTTATAAAGACGTTAATAATCTTGAATTAATTAAAATGATTATCCACCTTATGGACAAAAATGAGGATGCTATCGAAATGGTCACAGATCGACCTGGTCATGATCGACGTTATAGTGTCGATTTTTCTGCTAGTGAAAAAGCCCTAGATTGGCGACCAAGTCTTGATTTAGAAACTGGAATAAAGCAAACTATTGATTGGTATCAAAATCATCAAGCTTGGTGGCGACCTCTAAAAGAAAAAAATCAGCAATATTTTCAAAAACAATATGCTAAAAACAATGGATAAACAAATAATTTTAGGCACTGGTTTAAATGGCTTAGTTGGCTCAAAATTTGTTAGCGACTTTGCCGATCATTATCAATTCGATAATTTAGATTTGCGAGACTCCCAACGTCCAGTCGACATCACTAATCAGGAACAAGTAGATAGGGTAATTGCTCAATCAAAAGCAAAATTTTTAATTCATTTTGCCGCTTTTACCAATGTGACGGCTGCTTTTGAACAAAAAGAAGATAAAAAAGGATTGTGTTATCAAGTTAATGTTGAAGGAACTCGAAATATTGCTCTTGCTTGTCAAAAATTTAACAAACAGCTAATTCATATTTCAACTGCTTATGTTTTTGATGGGCAGAAAGAAACTTTGTATACAGAGGAAGATCTGCTCTCCCCAATTGAGTGGTATGGTCAAACAAAAGCTTGGGCAGAGGAAATTGTGCAAGCAACTGACAATTTGACATGGACCATTCTGCGCATTGATCAACCATTTCGCTCTGATCCGTTTCCTAAATTAGATGTGGCTTGGAAATTAATTAAGGGGATGCGCGCTGGCAAAATTCATCCACAATTTAGCGATCATTTCTTCGGTCCAAGTTATATTGATGATTTTGCTAAAGTTCTAGACGCAGTTATTCGTTTAAAATTAACTGGTTTATTTCATGCCACCAGTGGTGAACAATGGACTGATTTTGCCTTTGCTCAAGCTCTCTCACAAAAGCTGAAAATTGATTATCAAGTAGAAGCTGGGAGCTTAGCAAAATATTTAAAAACTAGTCAGCGCCCTTACCAAAAAAATACTGCTCTGTCAGTTGAAAAATTAAAATCAGTTTTGGATTTTGACTTAAAATCAATTAATTCAGCTATTAGTGAAATTAGAGCTTAATTCTTAAATAAATTTCTAATCTTTGGGCAAATTTCTTGATTGCTTTTTATAAACTTCAATTTTTTTTGGATCACCAGACAATAAAACATCAGGCACAGCCCAAGTTTTATATTTTGCTGGTCTAGTATATTGTTCTGGACCGGCCAAACCGCTTATAACGTGTGATTCATCCAAACCACTCTCTTCATTACCCAATGCACCAGGAAGAAGGCGAATAAGCGTATCAGCAATCACTGTGGCAGCTGGTTCACCACCTGTAAGCACATAATTGCCAATCCTAATTTCCTCATCAACTAAATATTTAGCCACTCGTTCATCCACTCCTTCATAGTGCCCACAAATAATCGTTAGTTCTGTTAATCGACTCCAATCTCGAGCTATTTTTTGCTTAAATAATTTACCCTTGGCAGAAGTCAAAATAATTTTTTTATTAAGACTTCCTTTTTTTTGCTTAAGACTATGCAGTGCCAAATCGATTGGCTCAATCATCATCACCATGCCCGGACCACCACCAAAAGGTCGCTCATCAGTTGTTTGATGTTTATCTTTGGCAAAATCACGTAAATTAATTACTCGATAATTTACTAGTTTCTTCTCCTTTGCTCTTTTCAAAATCGAAGAATTTAAAATATTAGTAAAATATTCAGGAAAAATAGTTAAAAAATTAATCTGCATCTGTTTCTCTTACTGGCGTTATATTATGCTAATCATTATAATACAAATATAAAATTACTAGGAATCTGAGAAATATGACAATCACAATTATTGGCACGGGTTTTGTAGGAGTAGTTTCTGCAGCAGTTTATGCTTCGCTAGGCAATCGAGTAATCGGTTTAGATATTGATCAAAATAAAATTAATAAGTTAAAAAAAGGTCAAGTACCTTTTTTTGAGGCAGACTTAGAAGAGCTTTTAATTGAACAACAAAAAGCCAAAAGATTAACTTTCACCACCTCTTATCAGGAAGCTATTAGTCAAAGTGAAATTATTGTCATTGCAGTTGGCACTCCTTCTGCACCTGATGAGACTGCTGATTTGCGTTACGTCATGAAAAGCGCTGAGAGTTTAGCCCCATATTTGCAAAAAGATGCTATTGTTGCCATCAAATCCACTGTCCCGCCCGGAACTTTGGAAAAACTAATCAAAAAAAATAAAAAACAAAGTAAAGTTAAATTTTATGGCGCTTCTTTACCCGAATTTCTTAGAGAAGGTAGTGCTGTTTATGACACCTTGCACCCTGATCGAATAGTAATTGGTGCACAAGACGACTTTGTTTTTAAGAAACTAGATCAACTGTATGAGGTATTTAAAGCGCCAATTGTGCATTGTAGCGTTGCTTCCGCACAAATGGCTAAATATACGGCCAACACTTATTTAGCGACTCGTATCACTTTTATTAATGAAATTGCCAATCTTTGTCAAAAAAATGGAGCAGATATTGAGGAGGTCATTAATGCTATTGGACTTGACCAAAGAATTGGTCAACATTATTGGTATCCTGGTTTAGGCTATGGAGGTTCTTGCTTCCCTAAAGATGTAAAAGAACTGGCTGCTTATTCAAGAACTGTGGGTGAAGAAGGCAATTTGATGAATAAGATTAATGAAATTAATAAACAACGAATTTTTGATTTATTAATCGATTTTGAAAAAAAAGTTAATGGTTTTGCTGATAAAAAAATAGCGGTTTTAGGTTTATCTTTTAAACCTAATACTGATGATATGCGAGAGGCTCCAAGCACCAAAGTAATTCCTTATTTAATTAGTAAAGGTGCTTCAATCAAAAGCTATGATCCGATGGCCAATTATGAAGAATTTACTAATGAAAAGCACAAAGAACACCAACAAGTAGCAAACGTCAAACAAGCTATTAAAGGAGCTGATGCCATTTTTTTATTAGTGGAATGGCCAAAGATTGTTAATTTCCCTTTCCCTGAGTTTAAAGAAAAGAGGCCACAAACTATTTTTGATTGTCGTAATCAACTCGATCCTGACGAAATTAAAAAAGCTGGCTATCAATATGTGGGTATTGGAAGGTCTTAAATGGCTAATAAAAGTCAAACTATTTTAATTACTGGTGGCACGGGTTTTGCAGGCAGTCATTTAGTGAAGGCTTTAATTAAACAAGGCTATAGCAATATCCATCTTACTGCTTATCGAGATCAGCCAGGCTTTTTAAATGATTTAATAGGTGGTGACCGCATTCACTCACTTGATTTAACCGATCATCAAAAAACTAAAGATTTATTTAAAAAGCTAAAACCTCAACAAATTTATCATTTGGCTTCTTTAGCTAATGTTGGTAATAGTTTTAAACAAGAACAATTTATTCTAGAAACTCACCTTAAACTACAGCTTAATGTGTTAGATGCTATGAAGGAACACAGTCCTGAGGCTCGCCTTTTGAGCATTGGCACAGCCCTTGAATATCAAGTTAGTGATCAAGCTTTAGATGAAAATGCCCCAATCGGACCCAACAATCCCTATGCTCTATCAAAAATGATTCAAGATTATTTAAGTTATTCTTATAGTCAGAGTGAAAATTTAGATATCGTTCGCGCTCGACCCTTTAATCACATCGGTGAAAGGCAAGCGCTGGGTTTTGCCATTAGTGATTTTGCTAATGAAATTGTAAAGATCGAAAATGCTCAAAGTTCAATAATAAAAGTTGGCAACTTATCTGCTATTAGAGATTTAACTGATGTTAAAGATATGGTGCGAGCCTATATTATCTTGATGACAAAGGGCATCCGGAGCGAAGTTTATAACATAGGTTCGGGAATTGGCTACAGTATGGAGGATATTTTGAAAAAGTTAATTGATTTAGCAGAAATTGAAGTAGAATTAGAAATCGATCCTGAGCGTCTCCGACCCATTGATCGACCAGTATTAATTTGTAACAATAATAAAATTAAAAATTTGGGTTGGGAAACTCAATACACAATTGAGGATACCCTAAAAAGGGTGCTAGATTGGTGGCGCAAGCAAGGCAAAACAGAAACTAAGGAAAGGTAAAAAGATGAAAAAAGCTTTTATTACTGGCATCACCGGCCAAGATGGTTCTTATTTAGCAGAATTACTGTTGGACGAAGGCTACCAGGTTTATGGTTTAACCCGTCGAACTAGCACTCAAAATTTTGCGCGAATTCAAAACATCATTCACAATCCTAATTTGGAATTAATTTCTGGTGATTTAATAGATCAACATTCTCTAAGTTTCGCTCTTAAAGAAATTCAACCAGACGAAGTTTATAACTTAGCTGCACAATCTTTTGTCCAAGCTTCTTGGGAGCAACCTATATTAACCGGTGAATTTACTGCTATTGGTGTAGCTAGAGTTTTAGAAGCAGTCCGTTTTTCAGCACCAAAAGCCAAATTTTATCAAGCCAGCTCAAGCGAAATGTTTGGCAAAGTGCGGGAAGTCCCTCAAAATGAGGATACTCCCTTTTACCCTCGCTCGCCTTATGGAGTGGCTAAGGTTTATGGCCACTGGATTACGGTTAATTATCGCGAATCATATGATATGTTTGCAGTTTCTGGAATTTTATTTAATCACGAATCACCTAAGAGAGGTTTAGAATTTGTCACTCGAAAAATTACTAATGCTGTAGCACGCATTAAACTGGGCAAACAAGAATATATTGAACTTGGCAATCTTGATGCTAAAAGAGATTGGGGTTATGCCAAAGATTATGTCAAAGCCATGCATTTAATGCTTCAACAAGACAGTGCGGAGGATTTTGTAATTGCGACGGGCGAAACTCACAGTGTTCAAGATTTCCTAGAATTAGCTTGTAAAGCAGCTGACTTGGGTGATTGGCAACAATACTATAAGCACAATCCTAAATATGATCGTCCTGCAGAAGTCGATGTTTTGATTGGCGATGCGAGCAAAGCGAAAAAAATGCTTAACTGGCAACCTAGTGTTAATTTTGAAGAGCTGGTTAAATTGATGGTTGAGGCAGATATTAAAATTGAAGAAAAGACCGTACATTAAAGATGCAAAAAGCCATTGTTATTATCCCCACTTATAACGAAGCTGACAACTTGCCAATTACTATTAAAAAATTGGCAGAAGTTTTTGAAAAAATTAAAGATTGGCAAATGCAGGTTTTGGTAGTCGACGATAATTCTCCAGATGGGACTGCTCAAATTGTTAAAAAGTTACAAAAAAAATATCCTTTTTTAAAGTTACTGCTCAACTTAAAGAAGGCTGGTCTGGGCTCGGCTTATTTAAAAGGTATGGATAAGGCTTTTAATCAGCTCGATGCTGATTTAGTCTTTGAATTTGATGCCGATCTTTCTCACGATCCTCAAAAAATTCCAGCAATGCTAAAGGAAATTGAGAATGGAAGCGACCTGGTTTTAGGTTCTCGTTATGTCTCAGGTGGTTCTATTCCGCAAAATTGGGCTTTACACCGGAAATTCCTAAGTGTCTTTGGTAATTTATTTATTCGCCTAGTGATGTGGGATTTTTCTATCAAAGATTGGACTACTGGTTATCGGGCAATTAAGAAGGAGGTTTATCAAGCAGTAGCAAATGAACTAGAGTCTGAAAGATTTTTCGGCTATACTTTCCAAATCGGCTTTCTACATAAAACACGCAAAAAAAAGTTTAAAATTAGTGAGGTAGCTTTTGCTTTTAAAGATCGGGAGATTGGTAGAAGTAAAATAGGACCAGAGTATATTAAAAATACTCTGTTATACATTATGAAAGTTAGAGTTCAAGAAATTCTTCAGTCTCGTTTGTTTAAGTTTGCTTTAGTTGGCGTAATAGGTGCTCTAGTGCAACTATCGTCTTTAAAGCTTTATCGCTTTTTATTGCCAAATTTTCAATATTTATTTTTTAGCAATTATTTAATTTCTACTATCTTAAGTATTGAAACAGCTATTATTAGTAATTTTATTATTAATAATTTTTGGACTTTTTCTGATCGAAAATTAAAAAAACAATCAATGCTCAAGAAATTTTTGGAATTTAATCTTGCATCTGGCGGATCACTTTTAATTCAAATGGCAATTGCTGCTATTGGAGAAAATACATTGGGTTTATTTGGTCTTTTCACTCTACCCATTATTGCCATTAAAGTTGATACTGGCATGATTTATGCTGTAGCTGGCATCCTAATTGGGATGTTTTGGAACTTTTTTGCCTACAATACCTTCATTTGGAAAAAAAAGAAATAGTTAAGAAATTAATTTTAAATGAAAACTTTCAAAAAATATTTGACTTTCAATAATATTTTCCTAGTTGTAATTTTAGCTTTAGCTACATTTTTACGTTTTTATAATTTAAAAAACACCTTTATGTTTCAGGGAGATCAGGGACGAGATGCTTTAGTGGTAGCTAATATTTTTAAAGAAAAAGATCCAGTTTTTATTGGCCCGGTAACTAGTATTGACAACATGTATCTTGGCCCTTTTTATTATTATTTTATGTTGCCATTTTTATATCTAAGTTATCCTAATCCTATTGGCCCTGTTTATGCTGTAGCCGCTTTAGGCGTCATAACAGTTGCTCTTCTTTATTTTATTTGTAAAAAAGTTTTTAATCAAAAAGTAGCGCTGCTAGCAACAATTTTTTTTGCTTTTTCTAATGTAACTGTCGGATTAGCTCGTTTTAGTTGGAATCCCAATCCCGCTCCGTTTTTTTCTCTATTGATGTTTTATTTCAGCTATCTAGCTTCCAAAAAAGATAGTCGCTATTGGCTCTTAGTTAGTTTAATGTTCAGCATTTTAATTCAACTACACTATGTTGCCTTATTGTCTTTTGCTGGAGCTTTAATTATTTTTATTTTGGATTTAAAAAGGAAAATTAAAGAAAAAAATAGTCAAAAATTAATTAAACATGGCTTTTTATCTATCTTAATTTTTTTACTTTCCTTAACCCCGCTTGTTTTGTTTGATTTCAAGCATGATTGGCGAAATCTAAATGCACTAAAAAATATTGTTAGCAAAGAACAGAGTTTTGATCTGGAAAGAAAAAGTGGGCGAGAAGGTCTCGGTGCTTTTGTTAAATTATTTACAGTTGATTTCAAAAGACAAAGTAAAAAAGTTTTATTTAACAGCACTTTTGGAGATCTAGGCATTAATAATTTATTTTTATATCTTAGCCTAGTCTTCGTTCTTTTTTACTTAATAAAAAAACGAAAAAAACTCAAAACAGAGGAAAAATTACTCTTTAGCTACTTATTAACCGGATTACTTGGTTTAAGTCTCTATCAACATGAAGTTTATACTCATTATTATGCTTATCTTTTACCCATTGTTTATATTTTTTATGCTTGGATATTAAGCAAAATTAGGGCTAAATGGTTTTTTTATTTAATTAGCTCATTGTTCTTGATATTTTTTCTTAGAAAAAATTTAGAATTTTACTCATTTAGTGACTCTGGCTGGACAATTAATGATGTAAAGATGGTGGCAGACAGCATTCAAAAGCGTGTTGCCAACGGAGAAAAATATAATTTAGTTCTTTTATCTGAATCGAAAGATTTATACGGCATGAATTATCGATATTTTCTCTCAAGCATGAACAATCCCCCTTTAAAAATTGAGGAACACCATCAGGCAGAAAAACTTTTTATAATTAATGAAGAAAAAAAAGAGCAGAATATTATTAATTTAGAAATTTATGAAATTGTGGTTTTCCCTTATAAAAATATTTTAGAAAAATATCAATTTGATCCTGGTCCTGAGATTACAGTGTTGGGAAATGAGGAAAATAACTATAATGGACAATAATATGTCAACTTACCTTTCTCTTATTTTGCCCTCATATAATGAAATGAAAAACATTAAAAGAGGTGTTCTCAATGAGGTTTATGATTTTCTTAAAGAATATCCTCAAACTTGGGAATTAATCTTAAGTGATGACGGTTCTAGTGATGGCAGTAAAATTGCCTTGAAAGAATTTGCTAAAAGGGATGAGCGTATTAAATTCTTAGAAAATCCTCATCGAGGTAAAGGGCCTACTGTCAGCGCTGGGATGTTGGCTGCTCAAGGCAAGTGGCGCTTGTTTAGTGATTTCGATCAATCAACCCCCTTAAAAGAAATCTATTCTTTGCTCAAATATAGTGATCAATATCAAGTTATTTTTGGTTCTAGAGAGATTATTGGCGCTCAACGAGAAAAAGAGCCTTTTTATCGCCATTTAATGGGCAGAGTGTTCAATTTAGTCGTCCAAATACTGGCTGTTCCGGGCATGTTAGATACACAATGTGGTTTTAAATTGTTTTCTCAAGAAGCAACAGAAGCTCTTTTCCCCAAATTACATGTTTATTCTGGTAAAAAAGAGCGTCGTGATGCTTTTACTGGAGCTTTCGATGTGGAATTACTATATTTAGCTAAAAAATATAAATTTAAAATCAGAGAAGTACCTGTGCTTTGGCAGCATCATGCTACTAATCGAGTCAGCCCCTTAAAAGATTCTTCTTTGATGTTTCTCGATATCGTGCGCATTAAAATAGCAGATTTATCTGGTAAATATCCCAACCATGATTAAAAACAACGATCGTCGGACTTTCTTTAATCTCTTAATCACTTATCTATTTTTGTTTTTAATCTGGACTTTATTCTCTTTTGTTTTTACTGACCCTAATTTAACATTAATTAATAGACAAGCATTTATTGCTTGTCAAAATTTTTTATGGCAAAATATTTTACCCAATACCTATTTGAGGGTTGGCACATATTTAACATTAACCGGTGCTTTAATGATTAATTATCTTTATTTAATTAAATTTTGGCCAAAAAAAATCAAGTTTTTTGATAAAAAAATAATAATTACTCTATTACCTCTATTTTTAATCTTATTAATTAGCTATAACGCTTTATCTCATGATCTTTTTAATTATATTTTTAATGCGCGAATCTTAATTAAATATGGAACTAATCCGCATCGTGTAGCAGCTTTAAATTTTCCTAACGACCTTTGGTTGCGTTTTATGCATAATGTGCATACTACAGCACCCTATGGACAAGCATGGACTATTATTTCTCTTATTCCTTACTTTTTTGGCTTTAATAAATTTTTATTAACTTATTTAAGTTTTAAATTTTTTGCTTTTTTAGGAATGCTACTTAGTTATTTTTTCTTAAATAAATTATTAAACAAAAAAGAAAATAAAAATTTTAAACTCGCTTTATTATTTCTCAATCCCTTAATTTTGATTGAAACACTCGCTAATGCTCATAACGATTGGTGGATGATGTGGCCAGTATTAGCCAGTTTTTTAATAGCTAAAAAATTCATTCAAGAAAAAAATAAAAATTATTTCTGGATCATATTAATTGTTTTATTAATGTTTTTTTCAGTCTTTACAAAATTTGCTAGTTTAGTAGCTATTCCCTTTCTTATTTACTATCTTTCTAAAAATCACTTGGAAAAATTGCTAATTTTTAAAACTAAGTTTCCGGAAAAAATTAAACATTTTATTGATCAATATTTTTGGGATTTAATTAGCATTAGCTTTTTTTTACCACTTTTGACTAAGCGTTCACAGTGCTTTTTGACTTGGTATTTAATTTGGCCAATGGCTTTTCTACCACTACTAAAAAGCAAGTGTTGGCGCAATAATTTATTAATTTTTTCATTTAGCGCCTTACTAAGTTATGTGCCGTGGATCCTTTATCTGCCTTGGTTAAATTTTGAGCATGCTTTAGCTAATGTTTTGCTATATAAACAAGTAATATTATGGTCAGCACCTCTAATTTATAATTTATTTATTTTACTTAATTTAATTATTAAAAATGTTAAAAATAAACGCTAAGCAAAAACACTATCTAGTCTTTGTTTTAATTTTGGTCTTTTATTTTATATTGACTTTATTTCAATTAAATAAATTGCCAGTTTTTGGTGATGAAGCAATTTATATTCGCTGGACTCAATTAATTATTGATGATTGGCAACGCTATTTATTTTTCCCTATGAATGACGGTAAAACTCCCTTACAAATGTGGTTGATGATCCCCTTTCAATTTATTTTTAAAAATCAATTATTTGCTGGTAGATTTCTCTCTGTTTTGATTGGCGCTGGAAATCTTTTAACAATTGGCTTAATCACTAAAGAAATGAGCAGTCGCGAGAAAGGTAGAAATCTGAGCCAATATTTAGCCATGTTTTTTACCAGTATTCTATCTTTTACTTTCTTTCATCATCGTATGGCCTTAACCGACGCTCTATTGTTTTTAAACCTTAATTTAAGTTTTTTCTTCACTTTAAAATTTATAAAAAAACAAAAATTTTTCTATTTAGTCCTATTAGTTTTGAGTTTTTTCTTAGCTTTATTTAGTAAGCTAA
>Ga0172377_10002901_pt1 | contig 17595 bp, 14 predicted proteins | sample Pumphouse3metaG_FD_119749 | JGI IMG/M metagenome (GOLD analysis project Ga0172377, IMG submission 119749) | Leachate microbial communities from a municipal landfill in Southern Ontario, Canada - Pumphouse #3 metaG | ecosystem: Engineered > Solid waste > Landfill > Unclassified | place: Canada...
GTTTTGATAAAGTCTATCTTTTTTAAATACTCTTGATATGATACCCATCTAGTGGCTATGAGTTTGTTATCAAGATTTTTACTAAACTCTTTTATAATACTATTTTGAAACATACTACATCCTTTTATAGGCTTTAGTATATCATAAACTATTTTATTTATTGGTAAATGAATTGGTGAGGATGAATCCTCACTTCCTGTTTTTGGAAGTGGGATTTCAATCCCACCATAACTTAAGTGATATATCTTTGAATATTATACTTTTTTGAGTGGGTGAGGATGAATCCTCACTTCCTATTTTTGGAAGTGACAATTTATTGTCACCCATTCTTAAATATTACTATGCTTTTTTGAGTGGGTGAGACTGAAGTCTCACTTCCAAGTGGTATGAACCCATAAAGTTGGACTATTTACCCAAAACCTTAGCTACAGCCTTACCTATATCAGCTGGGCTTACTACTACAGTTACACCAGCAGCTTCAAGTGCAGCCATTTTTTCTGCTGCAGTTCCTGCACTACCACTTATGATAGCACCCGCATGACCCATACGTTTACCTTTTGGAGCAGTTTGTCCAGCGATAAATGCTACAACTGGTTTTTTGATATTTTCTTTTATAAACTCAGCTGCTTGGATCTCAAGATCTCCACCAATCTCACCAATCATAACTATTGCTTTGGTCTCTGGATCAGCTTCAAACATAGGAAGAAGTTGTTTATATGATAACCCTATGATAGGGTCTCCACCTATACCAACAGCAGTTGTAATACCAAATCCCTCATTACATACTTGGTTTGCACTTTCATATGTCAAAGTACCTGATTTTGATATAAGTCCAACATTTCCTTTTTTGAAAATAAACCCTGGCATAATACCTATTTTACACTCATCAGCAGTGATAATCCCAGGGCAATTTGGCCCAATAGTCATCATATTTTTTTTCTTAGCATAGTGTTTTGCCATCATCATATCTTTTACGGGAGCACCTTCAGTGATGATTACAGCAAGTTCTATACCCGCATCAGCAGCTTCCATAACAGCATCAGCAACAAAAGCTGGTGGAACAAATATCATAGATACAGTTGCATTTGTTTCTTTTATAGCTTCATTTACAGTATTATATACTGGTTTACCTAGATGTTCACTTCCACCTTTACCAGGAGTAACTCCGCCAACTATTTGTGTACCATAAGCCATACATTGCTCTGCATGAAAAGATCCCTCTTTACCTGTAAAGCCTTGAACTATAACTTTTGTATCTTTGTTTACTAAAATTGACATCCCTACTCCTTATTTTGTAGCTGCTTCAACAGCTTTTTTTGCACCATCAGCTAGATCAGTTGCTGCTATGATATTGTCCATACCAGCATTGTTCAAAATATCAGCAGCTTCAGTTGCATTTGTCCCATCTAGTCTTACAATAACAGGAACATTTACATCTACTAGTTTTGTAGCTTCTAAGATACCATTTGCAACTCTATCACATCTTACTATACCACCAAAGATATTTACAAAGATTGATTTTACATTTTTATCTTTTAAGATTATCTCAAAACCTTTTGCAACAGTTTGTGGATTTGCTCCGCCACCCACATCTAGGAAGTTAGCTGGTTTGCCACCAACATAGTTGATAGTATCCATAGTACCCATAGCTAGACCTGCACCATTTACCATACATCCTACATTGCCATCAAGTTTTACATAACTAAGTCCATAATTACCAGCTTCTATCTCTGTAGGCTCTTCTTCACTCAAATCTCTCATCTCTGAAATAGCACTTTGTCTATAAAGAGCATTGTTATCAAATCCCATCTTAGCATCAAGAGCCAAAAACTTGCCATCACCTGTTTTGATAAGTGGATTTATCTCTATCATCTCTGCGTCATTATCCATATAAACTTTGTATAATGAACTAGCAAATTTAATAAATGTATTTATCTCCTCTTTTGGTAAACCAAGTCCAAAAGCTAGTTCTCTACCGTGAAAGCCTTGAAAACCAATAGTTGGGTCAATAGCAACTTTTACTATTTTTTCTGGACTGTTGTGAGCTACTTCTTCTATCTCCATACCACCTTCAGTTGAAGCCATCATAACAGGCATCTCCAAAGCTCTATCAAGCACCATACCAAGATAATATTCAGCCTTGATATCTGCTCCTTCTTCTATATATACTTTTTGTACAAGTTTACCCTCTGGTCCTGTTTGGTGAGTAATAAGAGTCATACCTAAGATTTGTGATGCAAGTTCTCTTACTTCATTGGTACTTTTTGCTAGTTTTACACCACCGCCAAGTCCTCTTCCACCTGCATGAATTTGGGCTTTGACTACCCATATATTGCCACCTAGCTCTTGAGCTACTTTTACAGCTTCATCTGGAGTATAAGCAATATGTCCTCTAGGAGTAGGAACACCATATTTTTTAAATATCTCTTTTGCTTGATATTCATGAATATTCATAATCTTTTCCTTTGTAAAATCAATTCTTCATTAAATCAAATAGTATCAATTAGTTACTTATTTCTACTTTATTTCGTATTTTTCTCTACCCATTTGATACAAATCGTTACCTTTTGTATCATTGATAACAGTCACTGGAAAATCTTTTACTTCCAATCTTCTTATTGCTTCAGGTCCTAATTCTGGATAAGCTATAACTTCTGCTTTTACTATTTTTTTGCCTAGCAATGCCCCTGCACCACCAGTTGCCCCAAAATAGACTCCCTTATACTCTTGGCATGCTTTTATAACCTCAGCATTTCTTTTGCCTTTGCCTATCATACCTTTTGAACCATATTTTAGTAGCGTAGGAGAGTAACTATCCATCCTATAGCTTGTAGTTGGTCCTGCACTTCCTATAGGCTCCCCCGGTTTTGGTGGTGTTGGACCTACAAAGTATATAACACTCCCCTCTAGGTCAAAAGGTAGTTCTTTACCCTCTGCTATCAAATCAACCAATCTCTTATGTGCAGCATCTCTAGCTGTATAGATAACTCCACTTAAAAAAACTATATCACCACTGTTTAGTTTTGTAACATCTTTATCTTTTAATGGAGTAGTTAAATAATATGTTTGACTCATCTAAAACCCCTACTTATATAGTAATATGTGCATGTCTAGAGCTATGACATTGGACATTGACTGAAATAGGCAAAGATGCTATATGACATGGATTTGCTTCTATATGAACTGCTAAAACAGTTTGTGTTCCGCCCATACCCATAGCACCAATTCCTAGTTTGTTTAGCTCTTTATGAATTTGCTCTTCAAATTCTGCCATTTCGCTATCTTCGTTTACTGTTCCTATTTCTCTAAAAAGTGCATGTTTACTTGACATTGCTGCTTTTTCAAAAGTACCGCCTATTCCAACACCTACTATTATAGGTGGACATGGATTTGGTCCTGCATCAGAGATAACTTGTTTTACAAACTTTAAAACACCATCTTTACCTGCTGCTGGAGGCAAAACTGTAGCACGGCTTACGTTTTCACTTCCACCACCTTTTGCGGCATATTCTATTTCTATCTTATCACCTTCAACTAAATCAAAATGAACTATAGCTGGTAGATTATACCCTATCTTATCTTTTAAGTTTGCTCTACTAAAAGGCTCACATGTTGAAGCTCTTAAATATGCTTCTTGGTAGCCAAGTTCAGTGCCTTTGTTAAACGCATCTCTAAAACTTCCACCATTAAGCTTCACATCTTCACCAACTTTTACAAAAAACACAGCCAATCCTGTATCTTGACAAAGAGGTCTTTTTTCTTCTTTTGCAATATCTGCGTTTTCTAGTAGCTGTCTTAAAACTTCACGGCTTACTTCTGATTTTTCCTCATTGTAAGCTTTTTGTAAAGCATCATAAGCATCTTTTGGCAACACTGTACCACAATGAATAATCATCTCTTTTACTGCTTTTACAAGCTCATCAAACTCTATAACTCTCATAAATATATCCGATCTCTATTTTTTCTCAAAAAATTTATGTTTATTTAACGTATCTATAAGCTCTTGAACACTTGCTACTGATTTTGCAAATCTTCCTGCTTGTTCTTCGTTTAGACTAGCTTCTATTACCTTTTCAGCCCCTCTAGCTCCTAGCATAACAGGAACGCCACTTACTACATCTTTGTATCCATACTCACCATCAAGCATAACAGCACATGGATAGATCTGTTTTGTATCTTTTAGTATAGCTTCAACCATAATAGCAGTTGCTTTTGCTGGTGCATAATACGCTGAGCCTGTTTGAAGATAACTTACTATTTGGGCTCCACCGTTTTTGGTTTTTTCTACTATCTCATCTATCTCATCCCAAGAAAGAAGATCTGTTAGAGGAACCCCTGCAACTGTAGAAAATCTTGGTAGTGGAACCATATCATCACCATGTCCACCCATAACTGAAGCTCTTATTTGTCCTGCTCCATATCCTAGCTTTTCATAGATAAAATGAGCCATTCTAGCACTATCTAAAACACCTGCCATTCCAATAACTCTGTTTCTACTCCAACCACTCTCTTTTAACGCTACATAAACCATAGCATCAAGTGGATTTGAAACTGGAACTATTATAGCTTTTGGAGCATATTTAACAATATCAGCTACAACTTCTCTCATAACTTGTGCATTTACCAAAAGTAAATCATCTCTACTCATCCCTGGTTTTCTAGGACTTCCTGCGGCTATAACAACAACATCACTATCAGCTATATCACTTGCATCATTTGCAGCTGTTACTACAGTATGAGCTCTAGCAGCATTTGCAGCTTGTGACATATCTAGTGCCATACCTTTTGCTCGATCTGTTTTGTTGTCTCTTAGAACTACCTCATGTGCAGAACCGTTCATAGCTAATATATATGCTATAGTTGAACCTACATTTCCTGCACCGATTATTGTTACTTTTTTACCTCTCATTCTCATCCTTTCTTTTAGTCTATAAAACCTACAAAAGGTTAAGATTAAGTTTAACGCTATTGCTTTAGCTCTTAACTTAAGCTTAACCGTAATATTTGTAGATCTTATGATAAGGTTGGAAAAATCCCACCTTATCATATCGTAATTTTGTTTATAAAGTAAAGTTTTTAATAAAATTTACTTAAATAGAATCAATAATGTTATTTAATGTAGCACTTGGTCTCATCGCCTGTGATGCTTTTGTAAAATCTGGCTTATAGTATCCACCTATATCTTGAGCCTTGCCTTGAGCATCTATAAGCTCATGATTGATTTTTTCTTCATTTGAGTTTAAATCTTCAAAAACTTTTGTAAATTTTTCTTTTAATTGGCTATCTTCATTTTGATTTGCTAACGCTTCAGCCCAATACATACCAAGATAGAAATGACTTCCACGATTATCTATCTGCCCTACTGCTCTAGCTGGAGATTTGTTTTCATCCAAAAACTTACCATTTGCAATATCAAGGGTAGTTGCAAGAACTGCTGCTTTTTTGTTGCCAAATGCGTTTGCAAGATGCTCTAAGCTTACTTGAAGTGCTAAAAACTCTCCTAAGCTATCCCATCTTAAATATCCTTCTTGCATAAACTGTTGAACATGTTTAGGTGCTGATCCACCTGCACCTGTTTCAAATAGTCCACCACCACTTAATAACGGTACAATTGAAAGCATTTTTGCACTAGTTCCTAGCTCTAAAATAGGAAAAAGGTCTGTTAAATAATCTCTTAAAACATTTCCTGTTGCAGAAATAGTATCAAGCCCTCTTCTAATTCTCTCCAATGTATATGCCATAGCCTCTTGTGGAGCTAAAATCTCTATAGTTAAACCTTTTGTATCATGCTCTGTTAAGTATTTGTTTACTTTTGTGATGATTTGAGCATCATGAGCTCTGTTTTCATCTAGCCAAAATACAACAGGAGTATTAGATAATCTACATCTTGTAACAGCTAATTTAACCCAATCTTTAATAGCTATATCTTTAGCTCTACTCATTCTCCAAATATCACCAGCTTCAACATCATGACTTATCAAAATATTTCCATTTGCATCAACTACCCTTACAGTTCCATCAGCTGGAATTTCAAATGTTGTAGGATGAGATCCATACTCTTCAGCTTTTTGAGCCATAAGTCCTACATTTGGTACTGTTCCCATAGTAGTTACATCTAGTTTTCCATTTACTCTTACATCATCCATAATCTCAGCATACATAGTAGCATAACATCTATCTGGAATAACAGCTAAACAATCTTGAACTTTGCCTTCACTATTCCACATCTTACCACCATCTCTAATAACAACAGGCATAGATGCATCAATAATAATATCATTTGGAACATGTAAATTTGTTATACCTTTATCACTATCAACCATAGCTATAGATGGTCTTTTGCTATAAACTGCTTTTATATCTGCTTCTATTTCTGCTTTTTTATCTGCTGGAAGTTTTGATATTTTTGCATATACATCACCTAAGCCGTTTTTAACATTTACACCTAACTCTTTAAATGTTTGTCCGTGTTTAGCAAATACATCTTTATAAAATACCTCAACAAAATGTCCAAACATAATAGGATCTGATACTTTCATCATAGTTGCTTTTAGATGAACTGAATAAAGTAAACCATCTTCACTAGCCTCTTTGATAGACTCTTCTATAAAATCTCTAAGTGCTTTTACACTCATAAAAGTACCATCTAAAACCTCTCCATCAGATGATTTTAATCCATCTTTTAATACAACTGTACTACCATCTTTTTTTGCTAGTTCTATTTTAAACTCTCCACCTTTTGCAACTGTTACTGATTTTTCATTGCCATAAAAATCACCACTATTCATATATGATACATGTGATTTTGAGTTTTCACTAAAATCTCTTAGTTTATGTGGGTTTTTTCTAGCATAGTTTTTAACACTTGCTGCACATCTTCTATCACTGTTTCCTTCTCTAAGAACTGGATTAACAGCAGATCCTAAACATTTACTATAAGCTTCAAATATAGCTTTTTCATCATCTGTTTGTGGATTTTCTGGATAATCTGGTAACTTATACCCTTTTTCTTGAAGCTCTTTTATAGTAGCTATAAGTTGAGGAATAGAAGCACTAATATTTGGTAACTTTATAATATTTGCCTCTTTTTTTAGTGTAAGATCTCCAAGTTCTGCTAAGAAATCAGACATTCTTTGATTTTCTGGCAACCAAGGGCTTAGATTTGAGATAACTCTACCACTAAGCGATATATCTCTAGTTTCAACATCAACACCTGCTACTTTTGTAAAAGCATTGACTATTGGTAATAAAGAGTATGTTGCTAAAGCTGGAGCTTCATCTATCTGAGTCCATATGATTTTTGTATTTGCTGACATATTTATTTCTCCTAAAGTTTATTATTGAATAAAGAAATAGTAGCATTTATATACGAAGTGTAGTATAAAGTTACACACAACCATTTAAAAAAAGTGGGAGTATGTAACATAAGGTAACAAAGTTACTTAATACTATCAAAAAGTGCTTTTATATCTATAGGTTTTGTAGATTCATCTAACACTGAAGGCTCAATATTGTTTTTGGTATGTATTTTGGAAGAATCATTGATATATTGCTCTTTTGGTAAAGTTTTAACATAGCTTTCTTGCTGTTTTGTATAGTTTATATTGTTTATATGTTCACGATATGTTTTACTAAATATATGTGTTTTTGTCGTTTTATCTCTTACAAAATATAAAAACTCTGTATTTTTTGGTTTTATCGCTGAAATCAAAGCTGTTAGGGATACATTACAAATAGGGTGTTCTGGTAGTCCTTTGTATTTGTAGGTATTATATCTACTCTCATCATTTTGGATAATAGCTGGAGTAATAGCTCTTTTTGAAAACTCCCCATATTTCAAAGTCCCATCCATCTGTAGTGGCATAGAGTTTTTAAGACGATTATATATAACACTAGCAACTAATGGCATCTCTTCTATATTAGCTGCTTCTTTTTGGATAATAGATGCTACTATCAAATATGAGTACCAATTGTCTTGATTATAGCTACCAAAGATTTTTTTACTCACTTCAGAGTATTTTCTTTGGCTATGATTTATAAGATAATAGACTAAATATTGTTCATCCATACCTATAGGGATACTATAAGTCTCTGCTAGGATATTGCCATCATCTCTAAACTTCAATCCATCATAAACATCTATTAGCTTATCATAAGAAAGATCCAATTCCAAACTTACTTTATTGAAAAAATCAAAATATGTCTCCCCAGGAATAAGTGTGACTTGTTTTAGGGCTGCTTTTGAAGTGGTTAATTTATATAAAAAATCCCCTTTTGTCATCTTGTTTGATTTAAGATCTATCCAGCCACTTTGGGGATATCCCAAAAAAAACCTCATATATAGTGAATCAACCATATTTAACTCATAGCCACTTTTAGATAAATATGATATAATAGTATTCGTTGATCCTTGAGGTATAAATATTATCCTAGAAGAATATACATTAATACTTAGGTAAAATAGAAGTGAAATTAAAATTACGGATATCAATTCAAATATGAACAAGCCTCTTATAGCTATATTTCTAATACTATTTTTGATTATTGCAACCTTTTATATACAAGTTAGGTATTTTGGTGTAAGTATAGACAATTTTAGGTTTAAATCTTATTATATAGAAGATTTATATATCAAATATGATAAAAAATGGAGCCTAAGTGCTAAAAAAATAGATCTCTCTAGCCTTGAAGATATAGATAGTGATGGGGATTTTTCAAATATAGATATCAAAAAAACAGTTACTTATATATGGGATGTATTAAAATATTTTGAAACAATAAAAATAGATCATTGTGCTATAAAAGAGCATAGTTTTTCTATAGCTTACAACAAAGAGTATTTCTTTTTTGAAAACAATCTTCTTAAAATCCAAGCAAAACCAGAGATTTTTAGTGACTTTATAGATTTAAATATTGATCAATTATATATAAAAAACTACGATATACTAACATCTGGTGAGGCAAAAATAGATTTAAATAAACTAACTATGAACTATTTTGGTGCTTACTCTCATCAAGAGGTAAAAGGTGGTTTGGGCTTAAATATTACAAGTGATTATATTGATTTTTTTGTAGATTCAAAAGAGACAAAAGATATTAAATTTGTAAAAAACTTTGTAACACTTCATCCAGAGATAGAAAAATGGATGTATGATAGTGTATTTGGAGACTATAGTTTAGAGTATCTAAAAGGGAAAATAGATTTAAGTAAACAAGAGCTTATTTTAAACTCTTTAGAGGGTAAAGCCAATATCTCTAATGCCAAAATCAGATTTCACAAAAAGCTTGATTTTGTAAATACAGATAAAATAGAGGTTATTTACCAAAGAAATACACTTTCATTTAATCTAATCAATCCTATCTATAAAAATATCTCTATAGATGGTAGCTTTGTAGAGATTACAAATATTACAAATGATATTTTACCTGCTTCTTTGCTAGTCAATATCACTACTGATCATCTTCTTGATAGTAAGATTTTAGATATATTAAAAGCTTATGAGATAGATATACCTCTTATACAAAAAGAGGGAAATACCAATGCAACTGTTATGATAAAAGTAAACTTAAATGACTCTAGTGTAGAGGCTAGTGGTGCTTTTGATGTAAAAAATGCTTTTATTAAAATAAAGGATTTTGAGTTTTATGTAAATAGTGGTAAAGTGTGGCTAAAAGATACCATAGTTCAAATCAAAAACTTTGATGCTTATATCAAAAACCTTATAGATGCTACAGGAAGTATGACTATAGATACTACTACAAAAATAATTGAAGGAAATGCAAATATCCAAAACTTTAAAGTCTCTTCACAAGATGAGGATATATTGTTTGTTAAAAACCATAATGCAAACTTTACTTATGATTTAAATAATAATACTCTAACAATAGATAATCTTACATTTAAAATGAATATCAATGACAATAGTCTTTTTACAATCAATATAGATGATTTACTTACTTTTAAACCATACTTAAATCCAAATATAGATATATCTAATATAAATCGTTGTAGCTTAAACCTATATTTTAAAGATTTTGATAATATTCATTTTGGAACAAAGATCTCTTTAAAAGATTCTATTTTATATAAAGAAAATAGCCAAATTCTGGACTTTGATTTGGTTGGTAGTTATAATAATGATGAACTAATATTAAATAATAGTGATAAATCTTTGATATTAAACTATTTTCACAATACCGCTATAGTAAAACTTAATAATTTTGATATATATTATAATTTCACTGATGACACACAAACAAAAGAAAATGATTATATATTGAGTGTAAGCTCCCAAAACTCTAGGCTTTTTGTGGATAATACTATGATTTTATCTGATGATTTTACTCTATATAGCTCAAAAAATAAAACTGAATTTAACTCAAATTATCAAAATAGTTCACTTCAATATATAAAAGATAAAGACAACACTACAATAAATGCCCAAAACTTAAATGATAAATTTATAAATAGCTACCTTAATAAAGAGTTTATAAAAGGTGGTTATGTAAACTTTGTTTTAAATAAAAATGATAAAACAGACAATAAATATATGGGTGAAGTTAATATCTTTGATTCAAAACTAGAAAATCTAGCTATTGTAAATAATCTTCTCACCTTTATAGAGACATCTCCTGCTATTATTAACCCTCTTCTTGCCTTGCCTTCAGCATATAGAGCCTTAAAAGATGGTATAGGACATGATGGATTTGCTATAGTTTATGGTAATTTAAAGGTAATTTATGATGAAAAAGATAATCTATTTAATATCTATGAAGGATATTTACAAGGTTCTAGATCTGATTTAATTGGTAATCTTTTAATAGATAGAAATAATCGCCTTGTTGATGGTAATATCAATGTAGTTATACTAAAAGATTATTCAAATGTAGTAAAGCATATCCCAATAGTTGGATATATACTTTTAGGAGAAGATGAAAGTATCTCTTTATCCACAAAAGTAAGCGGTGATTTAGATGATCCTCAAATAGAAACCTTTGCAACAAGTGATGCTATTGAGGGAACTTCAAATATTATAAAAAGAATATTTTTATCACCTTTTAAGCTATTTGATTAGATCTATATCATAACCCATCTCTTTAAGCCCTTTTTTGTTTTTGCTCCACCCTTTTTTAACAGATACAAAAAGCTCTAAAAATGCCTTTTTTTGACTTAAATACTCTATTTTAGATCTAGCTGCTTTTCCTATTCGTTTGATAGATTCTCCACCTTTGCCTATAATCATCCCTTTTTGAGAATCTTTTTCTACTATAATAGTAGCTCTTATAACATCAACATTTTGTTTTTCTTCTATCTTATCTATCTTTACATCAGCTTCATAAGGTAACTCATCACTGATTTTTTCAAAGATAGCCTCACGGATAAACTCTTTATAGATATCTCTTATATGATCTGTTGTTAAAATCTCACTATCATAAAGTAGTGGTGATATTGGAAGATATTTTACTATCAAATCAAGCAAATATTTAATATCAAGCTCTTTTTTAATAGATATTGGCATTAAAGCCTCATATTTATCGCTATATTTAGCATACTTGGCACTCTTTAGCAAAATCTCCTCTTGACTTACCATATCTATTTTGGTTAAAAGTACTATATGAGGAGTATTTTTTTTATTTTTTTCTAAAAAGCTCTCATAATGATCTAGTTTATCTGTAATAGGAGCCAAAAAAAGTATTAAATCACAATCCCCTATAGCTCTTAGTGCTTCATCTAGCATAAATTGATTTATAAGCTTTTCACTTTCATGAATACCTGGGGTATCTACAAAAATAATCTGATCTTTGCCGTTCATTGCTATGATATTTGATCTTTTTCTTGTAGCATTGGCTTTATGTGAAACCATTGCTATTTTTTCACCTATGATAGAGTTTAGAAGTGAGCTTTTACCTGCATTTGGCCTACCTACTACTGCTACAAAACCACATTTTGTCTCTATGTTTTTCAAGTTTTATCCTCTACTGTTTTTTTCTTCTATTCCACTAAGTCCAAATCTTCTTGCTAACTCTTGTTTTATTCTATCTGGAGAGATATTTTTACTAGCCATAGCTACAAGCATATGATATGTTAAATCAGCTGCTTCATAGATCATATCTTGGATATCATCATCTTTATATGCAAATGTAAACTCACCAGCTTCTTCTACTATTTTTTTAAGCATAGAGTTTTCATCACCTTGTAAAAGCTTAGCTGTATATGAGCTAGTAGGATCACTTTTTTTTCTATCTAAAATAGTATGATATAGCGTATCAACTACCCCATAACTACTACTCATATCTACTAATGGTTGGTTTAGCGTAGTTCCATCTATACTCTTAAAAAAACAATTTTTTCTACCTGTATGACAAGCTACTCCAATTTGTTCTACTTTAAAAAGTATAGTATCATCATCACAATCAACAAAAATCTCTTTTATTTTTTGAATATGTCCACTTGTTTCGCCCTTTTTCCAAAGTCTTTGTTTACTTCTACTATAGTAATGAGCTTCATTGGTGCTTATAGTTAATTCTAAGGCTTTTTTATCTGTATATCCCAACATCAAGACTTCCAAACTCTCATAATCTTGGGTAATGACAGGTATTAACCCGTCACCTTTATCCCAATCAAGCTTTGAAAAATCCATCTTATTGGCTTATAGATGTAGATTTTTGGCTATCTTTTGAATCAAGCCAAATATTTGGTGTACTTCCACCAGGAGTTAAGAAGATTTTAGAGTCTTTATTATCTCTTAGAGCTTCATTGAACTTACCTTGAACTTTGATCTGCTCTAGTTGTAAAAGATCTCTTGTTAGAGATTTTGAAATAAGATCATTTGACTGTGATTGTGCTTTTGCTTCTATAAGTATAGCATCAGCTTGACCTTGAGCTGCTATTCTTTTGGCTTGTGCTTCCCCTTCAGCCAAAGCTGCTACTTTTTGAGCCTCTTGTTTTGCTCTTTCAACTTCATATCTTGTTCTTTCAGCTTCTTGGTTTGCTATTTGAACTCTTTCAATTTGCTCTTTGATCTTTGGAGGAAGAATAATCTCTTTTAGCTGAACAGACTCTAGTTCAACTGGTTTTTCATGTAAAGAGTCTATTTTTTCTCTAATTCCTAGTTCTATCATAGTAGCAATCTCATTTCTTTTTATAGGTAAATCTTCAGCTCTAAAACTTCCTACAACACTTCTTGTAATATCTTTTACAACTGGGTTTATAATTTTTTCTTCCCAGCTAAGTCCCCAGTTTGCTATAGTTGATGGTGCTCCATCACTAAGAAGTCTATATTGAACAGTTAAATCAATAGAAACAGGCAAACCTCTTGAATCTAGTATATTAATAGCATCATTTACTCTAATACCAGCATCAAAAATACCTATATCATCTGTAGTTGTATAGTGCATGATTCTCACTTTTGTATCAACTACTATTACCTTTTGCATAAAAGGAATAAACAAATGAAATCCTGGGCGAAGTGGCATATCTTCATATTTACCAAGTGTTACTTTAATACCAACTTCACCTGAGTTTACCACCACAAAAGGCTTTGCTATAGCAAAAAGCAATCCTATTATTATAATAGCATAAATAACACCAGCCTTTTTACCTAAGTTTTTGAAAATCTCAGGTGGCTCAAAAGGAGGAGTATATCCACCTCCACCACCACCTTGATTGTTTTGTTGTTTTTGTCTATTCTTAAAATAGTCGTTGTCTATTGGCATCTTTTTCCTTAAAATTTTAGTTAATATATGTCAAATATTTTGTATATTTTGGATTTTTTCCAGTTACTGCATCAAAATATGCACTTTGAAGCTTTTGAGTTATTGGACCTCTACATCCAGCTCCTATAGTTCTAGCATCAACTTCTCTAATAGGAGTAACTTCTGCTGCTGTTCCTGTAAAAAACGCTTCATCAGCAACATAAACTTCATCTCTTGTAATTCTTTTTCTAACTACTTCTATACCCATATCTTTAGCCAACTCTATAACTGTAGCTTGAGTGATAGATTCTAGTGTATTATCACTTGGAGGAGAGATCAAAACTCCATCTCTTACTATAAAAAAACAAGCTCCACTAGCTTCAGCTATAAAGCCTTGATCATCTCTTAAAAGTGCTTCATCATAACCAGCCTCAACTGCTTCATATTTTGCCATTTGAGAATTTAGATAGTTAGCTACTGCTTTTGCTTTGCCCATACCAGAAGTATTTGGAGTTCTTGTAAAAGAGCTTATTTTTACTCTCACACCTTTTTGAAGTCCCTCTTCACCTAGATAAGCACCCCACTCCCACGCAGATATACTAACTCTAACAGGTGCTTCTTTGTGATAAAGTCCCATAACACCATATCCAAGATATACCAAAGGTCTTAAATAAGCACCATCAAATAGCTCATTTTTTTGTAATAGTTCTACTTGAGCATTATTTAGCTCTTCTAGAGAAAATGGTACATCCATCAATGTCATCTTAGATGAGTTAAGAAGTCTTTTTGTATGTTCATTTAGTTTAAAAATAGCACATCTTCCATCTACTGTTTTGTATGCTTTTGTTCCTTCTATTGCTCCATTGCCATAGTGAAGGGTATGTGTTAAAATGTGTACTTTCGCCTCATGCCAAGGAGTAAACTCTCCATCCATCCATATATATTTTGATTCGTTCATAGTCTTGTATCCTAAGATAAATTTTAAGGCATACTATATCAAACTTTGTCTTAAATAGTAATTAGTAAAAAGTCAATAGTCGTTAGTCAATGGTTATTAGTTATTAGTGAGTGTTGGAAGTGACAATTATTATCACACTCTTAACTCTTAACTCTTAACTCTTAACTCTTAACTATAGACTAAGGACTAAGGACTAAAAACTAGTAATCTAACAAATCACAATAGATTTCAACTCCATAAACTCCTCTATTGCAAACTCTGGACCTTCTTTGCCTATACCGCTTAGTTTAACCCCACCATAAGGTTGAACATCAAACCTAAGTGTAGGAATATCATTAATTACTACCCCACCACACTGGGCATCATCTATAAATCTTTTTGTAAGATTTAAATCATTTGTAAAAATAGAGTATTGTAAACCATAAGGAGAGTTATTTATCTTTTGTATAGCTTCATCATATGAGCTTACTTTTACAAGACTTACAATAGGAGCAAAAACCTCCTCACAAACTATATTCATATCATCTCTAACATCACCCATAATAGTAGGATAAAACAAAGATCCTTCACTTTTGTTACCAAGAAGTACTTTTGCACCTTCGTTTTTTGCCATTTCTACCCAGTTTAAAGCTCTTGATATAGCATCATCGTTAATCATAGGTCCTATAAAGGTATTATCACTATATGGATCACCTACTTTTAGCTTAAGGGCTTCTTTTACCAAAGTAGCTGCAAAATCATCATAAATCTCTTCATCTATGTAGATTCTTTGTAAACTTATACATACCTGCCCACTATTATAAAAAGCCCCATAAGCACATCTAGCAGCAGCATTTGCTATATCGGCACTTTTTTCTATATACGTTGCTGCATTACCACCTAGCTCTAAACTTAGCTTTTTGATACCTGCATTTTTAGTAATAATATTTCCTACTTGAACACTTCCTGTAAAGCTAAGAACTCTAGGGATATCACTACTTACTAAAGCATTTCCCACTATAGCATCCCCATAGACTAAACTTAAAGCATCTTTTATAGCATAAGGAGATTCTATAAAAAGCTTAGCTATCTTATATGCTGTAAGTGGAGCTTCTGGAGTTGGTTTAAGAACTACACTATTACCTGCTATTAGTGCTGGAGCGAGCTTGTGAATAATAAGATTTAAAGGAAAGTTAAAAGGTGTAATACAAGCTACCACTCCAACTGGCACTTTTTGGTAGTATGCTATAGCTTTTTTACCACTTTTTGCTATATCTGTAGGTATGGTTTCGCCCTTAATACCTGCTATAACTTGAGTAGTTATCTTGATAGTCTCTATAGCACGTGATACTTCTATTTTACTAAAATAGATAGGTTTACCAACCTCATCAGTGATGGTTTTGGCAATATCATCTAAGTTTTCCTCCAAAGAGAGTGCTACATCTTCAAGCCAAGCTATTCTTTGGCTAAGTGTAGAGTTTCTACACATATTTGCTGCTTTTGAAGCTACTAAAAGAGCTTTTTGTGTATCTTCTTTAGTACATAATGGATACTTTGATACTATCTTCTTTGTATATGGACTATATCTAAGCTCTAGCTCATCGCGAGTCTCTTCAGTACTTCCAAAAAATATATTTGCTACCAATTTTAATCCTTTTTATTTGATGTTTTCATTTTATCATAAGTTTTCTTTTTTTATATTCAAAGAAAATTTAAGAAAAATTTATTTATAATGAAAAATCTTTTTTAAAAGGCACAATATGTACAAAAAAAACAAAAATGTTATAAATGGAGTACTTTTTGTATCCATTTTTGCTGCAGCTGCAACAATGTTAGCTGATATTTCTATAATCAAAAACTTAGGGCTTTCACCTTTGGTAATAGGTATAGTTTTAGGGATATTTTATGCAAATACTATGGATAGCAAGATACCAAAAGAGTGGGATAGTGGTATCAATTTTAGTGCCAAGAAGATATTAAGATTTGCTATAGTTTTTTATGGCTTTAGAATAACGTTTACCCAAATAGCAGAAGTTGGTTTAGAAGGCTTTTTAGTAAGTCTTATTATGCTTGTAAGTACTTTTATACTAGGAACTTATGTAGGTATTAAATGGTTTGGCTTAGATAAAGATATATCTATGCTTAATGCTAGTGGTGCTAGTGTATGTGGAGCTGCTGCTGTTTTGGCAACAGAGCCTGTGCTTAAATCTGACCCATATAAAGCTGCTATTGCTGTATCTATGGTGGTTCTTTTTGGTACTATTGCAATGTTTTTATACCCTGCTATTTATGCATCAGGACTTCTTGATATGAGTAGCAAAGAGTTTGGTATTTATGTTGGTGCTACTATACATGAAGTAGCTCAAGTTGTAGCTGTCGGAGGGGCTTTTGATGAAATAGTAAGTAATAATGCTATTATTGTTAAAATGACAAGAGTACTACTAATAGCTCCTATGCTTATAATTTTAGGTATATTTTTAAGTTTAAGTAGTAAAAATAGTACAAAATCAAAGCTTGTTATCCCTTGGTTTGCTGTTTATTTTGTATTTGTTGCAGGATTTAACACTTTAGCTTTATTGCCACAAGATATAGTTGATATTATCAATGAAATAGATACTTTTTTGCTAACTATTGCTATGACTGCTCTTGGTATGGGAACTAAGTTTAGTAAATTTAAAAGTGTTGGGGCTAAACCTTTTTATGCTGGAGGAGTAATGTTTGTATGGCTTGTTGTTGGAGGGTATTTTGTAACTAAGATGGTTGTTAGTCCATAATTTGTGAGTGGTGAGTTGTAAATCGTGAGTAGTGAGTAGTGAGTAGTGAGTTGTGAGTTGTGAGTAGTAAATCGTAAGTCGATAGTCTATAGTTATTGGTTATTGGTCGTGTTGGGATTTAGGAAGTAAGGTTTTAACCTTACCATAAGAAATAGTGGCAATTACTATGCCTTGGTACTCTCTTTGAGA
>Ga0172377_10002904_pt1 | contig 17569 bp, 13 predicted proteins | sample Pumphouse3metaG_FD_119749 | JGI IMG/M metagenome (GOLD analysis project Ga0172377, IMG submission 119749) | Leachate microbial communities from a municipal landfill in Southern Ontario, Canada - Pumphouse #3 metaG | ecosystem: Engineered > Solid waste > Landfill > Unclassified | place: Canada...
CCTTACGAGGTTGCAAAAGCAACCTCGAGCCATTAGCAACTCCCGAAGAGCGGTCGTTGCATTAGGCTAAAGTCAAATGCTTCGCATTAGCCTTACGAGGTTGCAAAAGCAACCTCGAGCCATTAGCAACTCCCTAAGAGCGGTCGTTGCATTAGGCTAAAGTCAAATGCTTCGCATTAGCCTTACGAGGTTGGCAGGGCCAACCTCGGGGTGACTACGGTTCCGAAAACTGACACAAATGCTTCGCATTGCATCAGCATTATGAGGGTTTAGATATGAATAGTGATCTTAGCAAAGATGAGAGATATCAATTGGAGCTGTACAGATCGGCGAGTCTTGAGGGCGTTTGCACGCTTTTACTTGACGACGAGCTGACATTTGTTTACGGAAATGATTTTTTTTATAAACTGCATGGCTGCAAGAGCAAAGACGATATGATAGGCAGAGCCTGTATGGATTTCATTCACCCTGATGACCGGGAAAGAGTGAAGAATAATCTCGCGGCGGCGATTAAGAACGGCGATACGGTCGTGGAGTGGGAGATGCGTATCATCGGGCTTGACGGCGTGCAGAGGTATGTCCATGTAAACGACAGGATCGGGGTGCGTGACGGCGAGAAGATAATTGACGGTTATCTCATAGACATTACCAGCCTGAAAAAGGCAGAGGAAGCGCTGAGGCAAAGCGAGGAGAGATTCAGCATAGCTGTAGAGAACTCGGATGTATCATTCTGGACCTATGATTTTGGTGAAAAAGCGATATATACGACTGCTTCATCCAGGGCAAAACACATGAATAAGGAGTGCGTCCCGGACGTGCCGGAATCACTTATAGCGAGCGGTTACGTGCGCCATGACTCCGCTGAAGACTTCCTAAAACTGTATAAGGAAATTGCTGATGGAGCCAAAACGGCTTCAGCCGATATATGGTTCAGAACGATCGATGGTACCGACTGGTGGTGCGAGCATATAGATTACACAAATGTGTTTGATGATGATGGAAGACCATTGCGTGCTTATGCTGTTGGCAAAGATGTAACAGCGACCAAGGATGCCGAAAAGAAATATCAGGAAGAAATTGAATACGAGAGTGCTACCAAAAGTGACAAACTGTTGTCCAAGGGCCGCGCAGACATGACAAAGAATATTGTGGAAAGTTATAGCGCCATAGATTCGGCAAGAGTGTTCAATGCCGGTATTTCATATGATGAAAGCATCGCAAGACTTGTCAGAGAGTGCCTCGGAGATAAAGACAGGGACATGCTCAGCCATAAAATGAACAGGGAACGTGTACTCAAAGCGTTTGCAGCCGGAGATTATGTATATAGTGCTGAGTACCGCCGCAAACTGAATGACGGCAGCGTTGTCTGGGTCAATACAACAGTCAAAACATATCTGAACCCGGAAACAAAGAATATCATGTCATTCATCTACACTTATGATGTTAATGAGCGAAAGATAAAGGACGGGATCATCAACGCAGTCACTGAGCTCGAATATGATTATCTGGCATATATTGACCTCAAGAAAAACAAGTATAAAATATACGACAGCACAAGTGACAACGGACATCTTATACCGAATCAGTCTGAGAACTATGAAGAGTCAGTCTATGAGGTCAATAAGAGGACAGTGGCTCCGGAGGATGTGGAGCGTTCGATAGAGGAAATGATTCCAGCTGGAATTATCAGGAATCTTAAGACGCAGAGAGTATTCTCGACAATGTACTCCATATATGATGATGAGCACAGAGTATACCGTAAGAGAATTCAGTATGCATATCTTGATGAAGCTGCCGGACAGGTCGTTATGACGAGAACTGACGTCACAGACATTATGGAAGAGCAGAAGAAGCAGCAGGATCTTCTGGAATCGGCGCTCCTTGCGGCAAAACAAGCCAGCAGCGCCAAGACAGAGTTCCTTTCGCGCATGAGTCATGAGATCATGACACCTATGAATGCAATAATAGGCATGTCTGCTATTGCAGCTCAGTCAATAGGCAATGATGAAGAAATCGCTGATTGCATATCAAAGATCGGCATTTCATCAAGGTTCCTTCTGTCGCTGATAAACGACATTCTGGATATGAGCCGGATAGAGAGCGGCAAGATGCTGCTCAAGAATGAGAATATACCGTTCGAAGAATTTGTAAATGGAATAAACACCATTTGTTTTGCCCAGGCACAGGCCAGGAACATAGACTATGAGTGCACAGTAGCTCCTGATGTCGAGGAATGCTATGTAGGGGATGCCATGAAGCTTCAGCAGGTCGTCATGAACGTCCTGTCGAACGCAATCAAATTTACCCCCGAGGGCGGACGCGTGTCGATGAACATCAGTCAGAGAAAACGCATCAAGGATAATGCGGAACTCAGATTTGTAATTAACGATACGGGGTGCGGAATCTCTGAGAAATTCATACCTCATATTTTCGAACCGTTCGCGCAGGAGAACACAAGTACGACATCTAATTACGGCGGGACAGGGCTGGGACTTGCGATAAGCAAGAACATCGTGGATATGATGAACGGCCAGATCAACGTGCGCAGCATAGTGGGTGTCGGCACTGAGTTTACCGTAGATGTAAACCTTGGAATAACTGATGAGGCACGCCACAAATACAGGGAAAGAGCAAGTTATAACTTCACTGAGCTGAAGGCTCTTGTCGTTGATGATGATGTGACAGTCTGTGAGTATACCGGAATTATCCTGAAGGGTATGGGGGTTCAATTTGAGTGGGTAGACAGCGGACGCAAGGCTATTGACAAAGTTACAGCCAAATGGAAATCAAAGGAGTCATTTGATCTTGTTCTTCTCGACTGGAAAATGCCTGACATGGACGGCATTGAGACGGCACGTGAAATCCGCAGGATAGTGGGACCGGATATAACAATAATCATAATGACAGCCTATGACTGGGCGTCTATAGAACACGAGGCAAAACTGGCGGGTGTGAATCTCCTCATGAGCAAACCAATGTTCAAGTCATCACTCATGTCCGCATTTGAAAAGGTATTTGGTGACAAAAAAGAAGGGGAGCATGAAGATATAGTAACTAATTTTGATTTCACAGGTAAGCGGGTATTGCTGGCTGAGGATCACCCTCTTAACGTGGAGGTGGCGACAAAACTTCTGGAACACAGAGGTTTTGCCGTGGAACACGCAGAAAACGGATTGCGTGCTCTTGAAATGTTTACAACGACTCCAGTGGGGTATTACGATGCTATCCTTATGGATATCAGGATGCCTCAGATGGACGGGCTGCAGGCGGCCAGCAATATAAGACACTGCCGAAAGAAAGATGCAAAGACTGTCCCGATCATCGCAATGACAGCGAATGCTTTTGAGGATGATATTGAGAAATCAATGGCGGCAGGAATGAACGCACACCTTGCAAAACCCATAGAACCTGATGTTTTGTACAGCACACTTGCTCAATGGATATTCAGAAAATAACTTCCGGGGAGACAGGCAGCTTATGAAAAGAAAGATCCTGATTGTGGAAGATGTAAAGCTTAACAGAGAAATCATTAAGAGAATCCTGTGTAATGAGTACGACATTCTTGAAGCGCAGAACGGGCAGGAAGCCCTGAACATAATGGATGACAAAGCCGCCGGCTTGTCGGCGGTACTTCTGGATCTGTCGATGCCGGTGATGAACGGATTTGAGGTCCTTTCACATATGCGGGCGGATCCAAAACTCAAACAGCTCCCTGTGATCGTTACCACGGGGCAGACTGAGGATTCATCAGAAGTCAAAGCCCTCCAGATGGGTGCCAATGACTATGTGTCAAAACCTTATAATGCGGCAATAATAAGGCAGCGCATCTGGAATGCCATTAACCTTCAGGAAACTGCGGCAGTGGTAAATGAATTAAGACGTGACCACCTCACAGGGCTTTACAGCAGGAACACCTTTATCGAAATAGCGACAACAATGATAAAGGACAAAGGCCCGGGATACTATGTCATGGTATGTTTTGACATAGATAACTTTAAGATAATAAATGACCAATACGGGACAGAAAGAGGGGACGAGGTCCTGCGCTATATTGCCAAAACTTTCAGAGAAGGTTTTGAACCGATTGGCGGGATCTGCTGCCGCATAATGGCCGATAATTTCGCTGTTCTTTTTCCGAAGACTTTTGTTGACACAAAAGAGAGAAGTCAGATTCTGAGAAAAGCCACAATGCTGAACAGCGATTCACAGAAGATAACATTCAGCATAGGCAGATACTATGTTGACGACATAAATCTTTCTGTCAGCGCAATGTATGATCGTGCGGCTATGGCCAAGGAATCTGTCAAGGGAAAATATGACAAGTACATTGCCGTTTTTGATGAGTCAATGAGAAATAAGCTTATTCAGGAACAGCATATTGTCAGCGAGATGAAGACTGCGCTCGACGGGGGACAGTTCGAAGCCTGGATGCAGCCACAGTATAATCATGCGACCGGCATGCTGATAGGAGCAGAGGCGCTTGTGAGATGGAGACATCCGGAGAGAGGCCTTGTTTCTCCCGGACTCTTTGTCCCGATATTTGAAAGAAACGGGTTTATTTATGAACTGGACAAATATATGTGGGAACAGACATGCATCTACCTGCACAAGTGATCCCGTAATGGAGAAAGACCGCTCCCTGTTTCAGTAAACATATCAAGGTATGATGTTTTCAGAGAGGACATAATTGATGTTTTGTTCGGACTGGTAAAAAAGTATCAGGTGCCTGTTGAGCTTCTGAGACTTGAGATCACTGAGTCAGCTTTCTCACATGATACTGCCAAGATAGTGGATGTTGTAAAAAAGCTCATCGACCTTGGCTTTACAGTAGAAATAGACGATTTCGGAAGCGGCTATTCCTCCCTGAATACACTTAAGGACGTTCCGGCGCAGATCATAAAACTGGATATGAAATTCATGGAATCCTCCGAGTTGTCATCACGCGGGGCAATATCGTAGAGTCGATGGTGCGTATGGCCAAATGGCTCGGACTCACAGTAATTGCCGAGGGCGTTGAGACAGTTCAACAGGCTGATTTCCTGAAGTCAATAGGATGCTTTTATATTCAGGGCTATCTTTATTCAAAACCGATACCGGTCGCGGATTATGAGAAGCTTGGTGCGGTTAGCAGGAAGCAGCTCGAGGCGCCAAGGCTTGAAATGGTCAAGCACATGGATAACAACACTTTCTGGGATCCGGATTCCATGGATTCGCTGATATTCAACAGCTACATCGGCGGCGCATGCATAATGGAATATGACGGCACAAGGATAGAACTCCTGCGCGCAAACGACAAATACATTCAGGTAATAGGCAGCGCGGGGATGACTATAGAAGATGCTCTGAAGCTAAATTGGGTAGAGCACCTTGACAGGACAAGCCTTGAGAATATGAATGATGTTATCAACAGGGTATCTGCGTCAGGGGAGGAAGCAACCGGAGAATATATTTTTATTGACCTTCCAGGATGCCCGGGCAAAACATATCTCCGCTCAACACTTCGCGTGATAGCAAGGATCGGTGACAGACGGCTCATATATATCACAAATGAGAATATTACAGCTCAGCGTGTCGCAGAGGAGACACGAAATGAAAAGACAGAGCTGCTTTCATTTCTTGAAAGTGTGGCGCATGAACTTCTGGCACAGACAAATGTTGATGAAGGAATAATGACTCTCCTTGACAAAGTGCGGAGGTATTTTGACGGAGAAAGATGTTACGTATTTGAATTCGACAGAAAACGAGGCGTGGCAATCTGCACTTATGAGCTTTGTAACTACGGCAAAGCTTCCTCCAAAGAACACCTTCAGGATGTGCCGCTTCAGAAGCTGTCATACTGGCTCGATGCTTTTGACAGACGGGAGAGTGTCAGCATAGAAGATGTCAGTGCATTACCAGACTCAAGGCCTGAGAGGGAACTTTTACAAAAAGAAGGCGTAAAAGATCTTGTTGCTGTTCCGCTGTTCAGAATGGGTGTGCTTAATGGATTTATTGGAATTGATGACCCAAAGCAGAAGCAAAACCAGATCGAAAGCCTGTCCTCTATAGGAGATTATGCTGCAGTACTACTTTCGCGCCGCGATATGAATGAGGCAATAAACAGTGAGAATCAGGAAAAAATTGCTGTTATGGATGGCATTCCCGGAGGCTTTGTCAGGATGATGGTAAGACCTGACGGCAGTGTGATTTCCCTGTACCACAGCAGAGGGTATCAGAGAATGGTGAACATGAGCGCTGAAGAACTAAGGGAAATTTACGGGAAAAATTCCTTTGCCGGAGTACATCCCGATGATATTGATATTGTCAGAAATGCACTTCATATGATGCTTACGGACGGAGAAGCAAATAATGTCTGCTACAGGCTGAGAAGAGGCGGCGGAGGATACACGAAAGTCAAGATCTTCGGGAAAATGAGAAAAAGCCGCTCCGGAGAGACATATCTAAATGTATATTATAATGATGCGACAGAAGAGGACGAGTAATCAGGAATAAAAAATCCCTGTCATTACTGCAAAGAACAGCATCTTGCGAGGAAATAGTTATGAGAGTTTATTCGCTTATGGAAGACACGACCTGTGAGCCGGACGTTGTTTCTGAACATGGCCTTAGTCTTTATGTAATGACGGCTCATCACAGATTGCTCTTTGATGCCGGAAGGTCAGGGAAATTTGCTGACAATGCGGCAAAACTCGGGATAAATCCTGCCGATGTTGATATCGCTATTCTTTCACATGGGCATTATGATCACGGTAACGGTCTGGCACGATTTCTTGAAGTGAATGATCATGCTCAGATATACATCAACAGGCACGCATTCGGGCAGTATTATTATCGAAGTGAAAGATATATAGGAATTGATCCTGAGGTAATAAGAACTCTCAGCGAGAGCGGAAGAGTAGTTTTTACGGATGATACGTATATAATTGATGACGAACTGTCGCTTTGCACGTGCAATGACAAAACAAGTGTTTTTCCGGTGGATAATGCCGGGCTCACAGAGAAGATCGGGGATACATTTGTGCCGGACAGGTTTCTTCATGAACAATATCTGGTAATAAATGATAAGACTCATATCAGCCAGACTGAGAAATCAGTTATAGGGCGAAGAATAGTCCTGAGCGGTTGTTCGCACAAGGGAATTCTGAATATTGTGAACTGGCTCAGACCTGATGTGCTGATCGGCGGGTTCCATTTCATGGATATTGATGTTTCATCCGGATATAGCGATGTGTTGAATAAGGCGGCTGAAGTGCTTATGACAGAACATGAAGGCAGAACGCCGACAATGTTTTATACCTGTCACTGCACTGGAGCCGCCCAGTATAGTTACCTCAAGAAAAGAATGTGTGACCGGCTTGAGTACCTGTCATCCGGCCAGACTGTTGAAATTTGAAAACACGGTTCAATATAATCTGTCAGTTTGTTGTGGTCGGATTCCCTTTGTACTCTGAACTTCCAAAGCCAAGAATCATTGTGAATATCGGCTCCAGGAAGATCAGGCCTATTGTAAAACCAACACCGTGTCCGAATGCCTTGGAAAGATTATTAAGCTGTATGATGTAAATGATGGCACCGGCTAACAACAGGATAATACTGATTACATAAAGAATTCCTGAACCATTCCCGCCAATCAGATTACCAATTACTTCCAGCACAATCAGGAGCCAGAAAACTTTTGTGTTCCATGTGAATTTGTACTGCACAAAAACATTGTAGATAGGGATTATTGATTTCCATCCTTTATATGTTTTGCCAGTTATCTGACATAAACTATTATATCGTATATAAACGTTTGGGGAAATGGGTGATAAAATGTCACTTAGTTGTGGGCTCCTCAAAATAAAATACGTTCAGTCATGGTGGTGAATAATGAAAAAACAGGGAAATAAAGGAAAACAGGACACTGTTGCTCAAAAGGAAACAGAGCAGAAGCTTAAGAACTGGAGTCTGCTCGATAATAAGACTATTCTTGGTGAGCTCGGCACAGATACTGACGGTCTCGATCCTGTTGAGGCGAGTGAGCGCGCAGCAGAATACGGCAAGAATATCATCGAGTCCGGCGCAAAGAAAAGTGTTCTGAAGAGTATCGCGTCAGTTCTCATTAATCCCTTCAATCTCGTTCTCCTGGTGGTGCTAGTCATCACATTTCTCACGGACGTTGTATTCGCGGGCAAGAAAGATTTTTCTGCATCAATTCTGATACTTTCTACGATAACTATTTCGACGATCGTCGGTTACACGCAGGAAGCAAAATCGAATAACGCTGCGGCAAAACTCAGGAAGATGATAGAGAACAAAGTCGATGTCATAAGAAACGGAATCTCTGAGAGCATTCTTATCGAGGATGTGGTGCCCGGAGATATAGTCAAACTCTCGAGCGGAGATATGCTGCCGGGCGATGTGCGGTTCATTGAGGTCAGGGATCTTTTTGTTGACCAGGCGACACTTACCGGTGAATCAGAGCCCGTAGAAAAACTCACAACTAACAAGGATCAGACATATCTGACTGATCTTTCCAATATCGGTTTTATGGGAACCAATATTACAAGCGGATCAGCAACAGCTCTGGTGCTCACTACTGGGAGCAGGACATACTTCGGGAGCATGGCGAAGTCCCTGTCTACTGACAATGAGAAGAGCGACTTCGAGAATGACATAGACCAGATATCAAAACTTCTTATAAGGTTCATGCTCGTAATGGTGCCGATAATTCTGGTGGCAAATATCTTCACGAAGAGCAATGTCCTTGATGCAATACTGTTCTCAGTTACGGTGTCTATAGGACTGATACCTGAAATGCTGCCGGTAATCATGACGACCACTCTGGCCAAGGGCGCTGTGGAAATGTCCAGGAAAAAGACTATCGTCAAGCGCCTTTCATCGATACAGACATTCGGGCAGATGGATGTCCTTTGTACAGACAAAACCGGAACACTCACGCAGGATGAGATAGTCCTCGAAAAGTATCTCAATGCTGATGGGGATGAGGACATGAGCGTTCTCAAGCAGGCTTTCGTAAACAGCTATTTCCAGACAGGGCTGAGGAATGCGATAGACATAGCAGTTATCGGCAGGGTAGACAAAGAGGGGCTGTCGTACAAGAACGAATACAAGGCTGTGGACGAGATTCCGTATGACTTTGCAAGAAGGCGGATGAGTGTTGTAGTTGAGAAGCCTGATGAACCATCGCTTGGAAGGATACTTGTTACAAAAGGCGCCGTTGAGGAAACAATGTCATGCTGCACATATTCAATGCGCGGTGGCAAGAGTGTTCCAATGACAGACGATGAGAGAAAACATGCTGTTTCTATTTATGATGAATACAGTGATATGGGGCTTCGCCTTCTCGCTGTAGCAGAGAAATGGAATGTTCCCGGGAGCGGTGAACTGAATGCAGAGGATGAGAGCGAGATGACGCTCATCGGATTCATTGGTTTCCTTGATCCGCCGAAGGAATCTGCGAAAGGAGCACTGGAGGCACTTGCCTCACACGGTATAAGAACAGTTGTTTTGACAGGTGATGCCCCGGGCGTTGCGAGATATGTCTGCGGGAAGCTCGGCCTTGACACTCACAGAATCATAACAGGCGCAGAGCTTGAGGGCATGTCTGATGATGATCTGCTTGTGGCCACTGAGGATTGCTCACTGTTCTCAAAACTAAATCCTTACCAGAAGAAGCGGGTCGTGGCGATGATCCAGAAAAACGGGCACACTGTGGGCTACATGGGAGACGGGATAAATGATGCACCGCCGCTTAAGCAGGCCAATGTCGGCATTTCAGTCGACAGTGCAGTAGATATTGCAAAGGAAGTCGCGGATATAATCCTGCTTGACAAGGATCTGAATGTACTTGATTCGGGCGTTATCGGGGGCCGCAAAACATACGCAAATCTTTCGAAATATATAAAGATGGCTACAAGCGGAAACTTCGGCAACATGTTTTCCGTAGTGCTGGCCAGCATTTTTCTGCCATTCCTGCCACTCATGCCGGAGCATATTCTGGTGCAGAATCTGCTGAATGATTTTGCCCAGCTTGGAATGCCGTGGGACAACGTAGATGCAAAGTATCTGACAAAGCCAAAGAAGATCAATGTTAAGAGCCTTCGGACATACATGTTCTGGTTCGGACTTGCATCGACGGTAGAGGATGTATTGTGTTTTCTTATACTGTGGTTTGTTTTCCACTACACGACGCAGGACAAAGCCACATATTTTCAGACGGGCTGGTTCCTGTTCGGCACCCTGTCTCAGACTTTCATTATCCATATAATAAGGACAGAGAAGATACCGTTCATTCAGGACAGAGCATCGAAGGCACTTTGTATATCAACGGCCGTCATAATGCTGATAACTGTTCTTATCGGTTTTACCGGGATTGCGGATTACCTGACGATGGCTACCATGCCGCTCTCCTACGGAATATGGCTCGCAGCGCTGATTGCGGTGTACACAGTGATCGTACAGATCCTCAAGCCTTTGTATGTTAAGAAATACGGAAGCTGGATCTGATAGCCCGTATACAGAATGTACACAAATATTTAATAATTGTTTTGTTATAGCCGGAAACAAAACAGTGTATACTATTGCTCGAAACGTTGTAATGCATGAGGTGGCATTAATGTTAAATATCTACAGAGCATGTCCGGACGCTTCAACAATAATTCAGAGTTCAAGATATCAGGCCATGAGACTGTCCAAACGTCACGGCTGCACTAATACTTATGATCACAGCATAAGAGTGGCAGAACTTGCTCTTATGTTCTCCACTGTTTTCTTCTGCGACAGAATTAAGGCAATCCACGCAGCCCTTCTTCATGATATGGCGGACAGTGAGGAGCGGAAATCATTCGGAGAAAAATGCCACTATATGATGCTTCATCCTCAGGAAGCTGCAGTGAATGCAGCGCGTCTTTATGGAATGGGAGATGAGGAGTGCGCAGCAATCAGAACGCATATGTTCCCGCTTTCATCATCAATGCCGCATGGACGCATTGCTCTGTCGGTAATACTTGCCGATAAGTTTGTTTCGATATACGAAGTGTCGATCATGCATCTTATGCTGCAGGCACGGATGGTGCGTGTCAGCCACGTGCGCGGCAGATGAAATGTTATAAAGTCTGTTTTTTTGTTTGACATTCTGTAGAAACAGGGATATTATTCACGTATTCACAAAACAATATGATCTCGCGTCGACAAAGGTGTTGTCTTAACAGGCAGCATCTTTTTTTATAAATTTGAGACCGGGAACATAACTATCAGTGCAAAGGCGCAGTGGACTTCAGGTAAGAGTCCGCAGCGCCTTTTTGCGTATCTGCGAGGAGGTAATGACATGAAGGAACTTGAGATTATCATAAGACCCGAGAAACTTGAAGATGTCAAGAAAGTGCTGGACGAGGCAAACTGCGGTGGCATGACAGTCGCGACGATAATGGGGTGCGGCGCTCAGAAGGGAATCGTGGATGAGGATGTTGTCCGTGTCATAAAAGGATATAAGACCACGATAAATCTTCTGCCCAAGATCAAGATTGAAGCGGTCGTCCCTGATGAAAGCGTCGAGGACATAATTCTGAAGATCCAGGAGAAGTGCAGCAGCGATCATGTGGGGGACGGCAAGATCTTTATCCACAACATTGAAGAAGCAATAAGGATCCGCACGGGTGAAAGAGGAGACAAGGCGCTATGACAGATATTGTAGAGCTTAAGAAAGTCAATAAAGTCTTTGGCACAAATCATGTGGTCAGCGATTTGGATCTGTCTGTGAAGGAAGGTGAATTCCTGACTCTCCTCGGCTCATCAGGCTGCGGCAAAACAACCACTCTCCGTATGGTCGCCGGTTTTGAAGAACCGACCAGCGGCAGCATCATGGTTGAGGGCGAGGCCGTCGGAAACAAGGAGCCTTTCGAGAGAAATGTGAATACTGTTTTTCAGAGTTACGCGCTGTTTCCGCATATGACGATCTACGACAACATAGCTTACGGCCTGAAAATGAAGAAAGTAAAGAAGAGCGACATAGCGCAAAGAGTCGGGGAAATGCTGGAAATGGTGCAGCTGCAGGGTTATGAGAACCGATACCCGACGCAGCTTTCCGGCGGACAGAAACAAAGAGTCGCAATAGCAAGAGCACTCATAAACAGGCCGCGTGTCCTGCTTCTCGATGAACCACTCGGAGCACTGGACATGAAGCTCAGAAAACAGATGCAACTCGAGCTTAAAAGACTTCAGAAGAAGCTGAATATAACGTTCATTTATGTCACACATGATCAGGAAGAAGCGATGACAATGAGTGACAGGATCGGGATAATGCATGACGGTATTCTAGACCAGCTCGGAACGCCGTCAGAAATATACGAACACCCGGCAACGAGATTTGTCGCGACATTTATAGGAGAAACGAACATCTTCGATGGGGCGATCCACAGAATCGATAAAAGCATAGCCAGTGTGGATATAGAAAACGGGCTTATATCAGGGCAGAGCGACGGAAGTTTTGACGTCGGGGAATACATAGCTGTCTCGGTAAGACCTGAGAAGATGAAACTTTCAAAGGCACCGGTCGAAGGCTTTTCTCTTGAGGGAGTCGTGAAGGATTTTATATATATAGGCTCTGTCATGAAATGCATAGTGGCGCTGCAGAACGGAAATGAAATCAGGATGGAGAGACTTGCAGGCGAAGTTCTTCCGGGAATCGGAGAAAAGGTCTATCCATACTGGGACGCGCAGAGTGCAGTGCTCATTCATACAAAAGCTGACACCGTTTTCAAAACAATTGAAAATGCCCCGCTCGCAGTGTGAATGAAACAGCTCCGGAAAGGAGGTCATCATGAAGAAATCAAAACATGAATGGAAATCAAATGGTCTGCCGGCTCTTGTGACAGTGGGACCGGTGGCTGTGATACTTGTTTTTCTGGTTGTTTTGCCTCTTATGTACGTGGCAGTAATGAGCTTCTGCTCGATAGACTCGTACTACAACGTAGTGTATAAGTTCACGCTCAGGAATTATGCGCAGCTGGCTGACCCTGATTACATACACATTTACCTGCAATCAATATTGATAGCGCTGCTTACGACGGTGATCTGTGTGCTGGTCGCGTACCCGTTCGCATACCTCATCGCGAGGACAAAGAGCAGGAATAAGAATCTGCTTTATATGCTCGTAATAATACCGTTCTGGACGAATTCGCTGATAAGAATATATGGCTGGAGGACGTTCCTCGGGACTAATGGCTGGCTTAATAACGCTCTGATAAAACTTCACATGATTTCGGAGCCGCTGGATATGCTTTTCAACAGAGGGACCACGGTTCTCGGAATGGTATACTGCCTGATCCCGTTCATGGTCCTGCCGCTTTATTCATCGTTCGAGAAACTGGACGTCAATCTTCTTGAGGCTTCAGCAGATCTGGGCGCGACAAAACTGAAAACTCTGAAAGAAATTATCATCCCGCTCACGGCGGACGGAATTTTCTCAGGATGCATCATGATCTTCATCCCATGCCTCGGATACTTCTTCGTCTCAGATATCCTCGGCGGCGGGAACGCTGATGTAATCGGCAATCTCATCGAGCGCCAGTTCCAGAGCGGCAACAACTGGCCGCTGGGTTCAGCACTTTCGATAATCCTGATAATCATCACCCTGCTTCTTGTTAAGGCATATCAGAAAATCGGAGGAAGCATGGAGTCGTTGGCTCTTTGATGCGACACCTTCGAAGAGGGCGGAGCATTCGTTGCATCACAATATCGTAAGGAGGTGAACTTTATGACTCGTGCCGGAAAAGCAAAACTAATGACAGGACTCGGAAGATTCTACACTGTTCTGGTATACATTTTTCTATTCCTGCCAATATCAGTCATTGTCGTGAACTCGATGAACGCGACGACATCCAAGCCGTACCTCTCATGGAAGGGATTCACTCTCTCCTGGTACGCAAAACTCTGGAGCAACACTGAACTTCTATCGTCGTTCGGCAACACGATGATAATAGCGATCGTCTCGACACTTGTTTCGACTGCAATCGGAACGCTGGCAGCGGTCGGTCTGTACCGGTACAGGTTCAGGGGCAAGGATCTCATCAACGGGCTCCTCTACATTCCGGTGGTCATACCTGAGATAGTCTTCGGAATATCACTGTTGTCGATGTTCGCCAAAATGAGCATACCCAGAGGAATGTTCACACTGATACTCGCACACATTTCTTTCTCAGTGCCGTTCGTGGTCTTCAACGTCAGGGCCTGCCTCACAAATTACGATATATCTGTCGAGGAGGCCAGCATGGATCTCGGGGCAAATCGCGTCAAAACATTTTTTAACGTGACTTTTCCGATGCTGATGCCTGGCATCACAGGCGGTGCGCTCCTGGCGTTCACGCTTTCAATAGACGACGTCATCATCAGTTATTTCGTAAACGGACAGACAAAGACTTATCCGCTCAAAGTGATGGAGAGCATAAAGAGCGGCGTTTCACCTGACGTCAACGCGCTCTCCACACTGATTCTGCTTGGCACCATTTTATTCGTTATCCTGACGCAGACAAATGTTTTGAAGAAACTTGTCAGGAAGAAGTGAAAATAGGAGAGGAGAGATTATGAAGAATAAAATCATCGCATTGGCACTGACATTTACAACGGGAGCGCTCATACTCGCAGGCTGCGGGAGCAGCGCTTCGGGGGCGTCCGCCGGAACATCATCATCGTCAGGCAGCAAAGACGCCGGGACACTGAATGTTTTCGTCTGGACAGAATACGTTCCGCAGTCAGTATTCGACGAGTTCACAAAGAAGACTGGAATCAAGGTAAATGTTTCGACTTACTCCAGCAACGAGGACATGCTTGCGAAGGTCAAATCGGAGACAGAGGGAACATATGATATCGTGCAGCCCAGTGATTACATGGTCGAGCTGATGATCGGGCAGGATATGCTGCAGAAGCTTGATCAGACAAAACTCACGAACCTTTCAAATATAGGGGAAAGTTACCTGAATCCCAGTTATGATCCTGGCAATGCGTATTCGGTACCTTATCAGGGAGGTGTCGGTGCGATCGCTGTGAATACAGCAAAGGTGGATCTCGATATTGACAGTTATGATGATCTCTTCGACTCGGCTCTTAAGAACAGTCTTGTCGTGCTCGATGATTACCGCGCCGTGATCGGTATGACAGCGAGAAGCATGGGATACAGCATGAATGAGACAGATACCGGTAAGCTTTCAGAGATATCAGATAAACTGATGACCCTCAAGGATAACGTCAAACTTTATGATTCTGACAGCCCGAAGTCAGCGCTGATCGCAGGCGACTGCACTGCAGGTTTTGTCTGGAGCGCTGAGATAGCACTTGCAATGGAAGAAAATCCTGACATAAAGGTGGTTTATCCGAGTGAGGGCGCTTACCTTTTCATGGATAACTGGTGTGTGACAAAGGGAGCGAAGAACTATGACAATGCAATGACGTTCATAAACTATATGCTTGATCCAGATACTGCGCAGATGGTTTCAGCAGAATTCCCTTATCTGCAGCCAAACCAGACAGCAGTGGAAGCTATGGGCTCAGACTACTCGGACAACGAAGCCAAGAATCCTCCGGCAGAAGCTATTGCAGCCGGTGAATATGTGCAGAATCTTGATCCTGATGTTCTCTCAATCTATGACGACATGTGGACAAAACTGAAACAATAACAGATTGAAAGATTATGCTGATGCATAGCTGAAAATGGGGCTTTGAATTCAACGTCATAATCAAAGATAGAAGGACATTGGCAGGTAAAAACTATGGCTATTGATTTTCTTTACTTGAATGAACCGGACATGATAAAGGCGGGAGTCCTCGACGAGCTCCGCTGCATTGAGGCTATGCGCTCGACAATTTCGCTTTTCGGGAAGAAGGATTACCTTCTCGGCGGGCCGAAAGCAGATGAGCATGGTCTTCAGGTGAATTTCCCTTTTGAGTCTGACATCCCGGGGTTCCCGCTGGATGATGGACCTGACAGGCGTTTCATGGCTATGCCGGCTTACCTCGGTGGAAAATATCACATAGCCGGGGAAAAATATTACGGGTCAAATTCGCATAACACAAGGAAGGGACTGCCAAGATCGATTCTTATGGTAATGCTCTCAGATGTTGAGACCGGTGCTCCGATTGCGCTTGAGTCAGCAAACCTCCTGTCCGCAATGCGGACAGGGGCGATGCCGGCGATGGCAGCGCAGTATCTGGCAAAAAAGGATTCAAAAGTCCTCTCGATAATAGGTCCGGGCGCGATTGGAAAGTGTGCCATGAATTGTCTCCTGGCGGTGTTGCCCGAAATCGATGAGATCAGGATAAAGGGCAGCTCGATCAAATCAGCATCAGCTGCAGGGCTGGTGAAATATATTGTGGAGAAATATCCCCGCATTGAGAAGATAAGCATATGTTCTTCACTGCAGGAAGCATGTGAAGGCGCTGATGTGGTGAGTGAAGCGATGTCAGTCAATAAGGCTGATATGGAAGAGTTCAAGCCGGAATGGTTTGAACCTGGATGCACCGTGTTTTCACTGGGAAGCTTTTATTTCACCGAATATGACAAGCTTCCGTCCGTGACAATGGTAGTCGACAATTACGGAATGTATGACAAGTACATGAAGAACTTCATGGCAATCGGCTGGACCGATGAACTCGGCAGACGCCGCAAGTGGGGCGCGATGGGCATGAATTTCGTCCATCTGGTCGATGAAGGAGTTATCGCAAGAGAAGATGTCATCAACCTGGCGGACATTGTAAACGGTGAGTGTGGCGTAAGAAAAAGCGATGACGAGATCATTTACTGCAGTATTGGCGGTATGCCGCTTGAGGATCTTTCATGGGGATATGAATGTTATGAAACGGCATCGAAACTAGGAATCGGACAGAATCTGAATCTCTGGGACGAACCGTATCTCAGATAACAAAGCGAGGTGTTTATGTATCCGACAGTTGATTTTATATTTCTTAATGAAAAAGACATGGTGAAGGCCGGTGTCAAGAACATGCCAAAGTGTATAGGCACAATGGAAGAACTTCTGCGCTGTGTGCACAAGGGTGATTATGTGATGGCAGGAGAGAATCACGATTCCCACGGCGCACAGGTATCATTTCCGACATCATCTCCATTTCCGGAAATGCCGCTCGATGATGGCGACGACCGCAGATTTATGGCGATGCCGGCATATGTCGGCGGAAGCTTTGATATGGCCGGAGTCAAGTGGTACGGGTCGAACATGAGCAATAAAAAGGTGGGACTTCCGAGATCTGTACTGACTGTAATGCTCAATGACAAAATGACAGGCGTGCCGCTCTGCCTGATGAGCGCGAATCTTCTGAGTGCCTACAGGACGGGCGCAGTTCCCGGAGTGGGCGCAAAATATCTTGCACCCAAGGCCGCGAATACTGTCGCAATATGCGGACCGGGAGTAATGGGGCATACGGCTCTTGCGGCAATGCTCTGTGTGAGACCTTCGATAAAACATGTGAAGGTAAAGGGAAGAGGGCAGAAGTCCCTCATGAATTTCATAAAGGATATAAAGGTGAGATGCCCACAGCTTTATTCAGTTGAACCTGTTGA
>Ga0172377_10002905_pt1 | contig 17559 bp, 12 predicted proteins | sample Pumphouse3metaG_FD_119749 | JGI IMG/M metagenome (GOLD analysis project Ga0172377, IMG submission 119749) | Leachate microbial communities from a municipal landfill in Southern Ontario, Canada - Pumphouse #3 metaG | ecosystem: Engineered > Solid waste > Landfill > Unclassified | place: Canada...
ATCCGTCTGTGAGGTATAGTCGGCTCTAATATAAAGCATATTTCCGAATTGCTTTCTGTTTTCCATGTCGCCGAAATTATTAACAGGAGGGGTTAACTGGATTGCTTTTGTGACTGAGCCAATTTCTCCGATATCGGCTTTTTTATCCACTAAAAAGTTTAATTTTTTAGCCAAGGCTAATTCTAACTTTTGATAAACCTGTTTTTCGATTTTTTGGCGACCGCGTTTAAAACCGATATTCAAGTCTTCCAAAACAATAAAGGCCGGCATTTCTCTGAATTCTTTCGTTTCGGTATTTTTATAGATTGACAGATCTACAATTTTACGAACCACCTGCGAGATATATCCGTCTTTTAATTCTTTGATTGTGCCAATAGTCGTCCAGTTTTTACGGGCATAATCTCTATCACCCGCTCGCGCGTCAAGCAAATCATTATAATTCCAACATTCAACAAACTCGATTTTTATTTTATCATTCCCGTCTTTGTCTTTGATAATTCCTCCGTTGCTATCTTTTTCAAAACTTTTTTTCTCAACTTTAATGCTTCGCGACTTTCCATTCTTATCAAGAAACGGTAAATTTAATGTTCCCTGCTCCAATATCTCGCCTTTTTGATTGACAAGTGAATAATATGCAAGATGTTTTTCGCCTCGGTCAATACCCAAAAAATAAACGCCTTGTCCATTTTCCGGTTTCGCCAATGCAGCATTAAGCTTATCATTTATCTTCGTTTCTTTCAGACAAAAATTCAAGGTTATAGGACAATGAAAGATAAACTTTTCTTTGGAAAAGCGATAACCATCAATAATTTCTTTTCCATTTTTATCCTTCTTTTTATTCAGTTTATTTTCTGCGATTGCCGGACGATAAAAAATCTCCGCTTCTCCGTTTAATTTTGGTTTATTATCATCTCCGCCAAAAGCCGCATTCCAATAAATTGTCTGTAAATTTTTCGCCGATGTCTTTTCTTCGCCGTTTACCAAATTATTATCGCGGCTTCTGATTTCAAAAAGATAAATTTTGCCATCCCGAACATATTCGTCTAGCCTTGCCTTGTTAATGGTGACAAATTCAAGTTTATATCCTTGCTTATCAACTTCAATATAAAACTGATCAATACTTTTATAGCTTTTTGTATCAGAAAATCCAAAAGCAAACAGTCTGTCCCAGCTTTCCTCTTCAGAGGGATATTTTTTAAGATTTTCTTTATAAAAATCAATTAGTTTTGCTAATTTTTCTTTATTAACATATTTAGCACTTTCAATCTTCCCGTCGATGTTATAACGAATATCCATCCAGCAAGTTTTTTGCAATTCAGCTATTATTTTTTCTCTATTTTTTTCTTTTCTACTTTCATCCTTTTCCTTTTTATCGTTAAAATCTACGTTTTCTTTTTTAAAACTTCCTTTTTGATAGATTTCTACAATATCAGACGGAGTCGGTCTATTGGCTGTCCACTTTTTAGAGAAAAAAACTTTAGGCAAAGTTTTGCTTGCTCCAGGGACAAGCTTATATATCATTTTTTTCCAAGCAGCATTATCGGCAATATAAAGCTGACTGTTTTTTTGTTCAAAAACTTTTGTATTTTCATATTTCATTACCGCTAAATATTGTTTGTCTTGCTCGTCTTTTAAGATTATGCAGGAATTATCTTTTTCCTTATTTTCGTCCCAGCCGCCTGCGAGTGAAGAATTTTCAAAATTCAATTTTAATTTATTGATCTCGTCTTGTGGCTTTTGTGTCAGATAATTACGGATCATATCATAATCTTCAGCCGGATTGTCACTGGAAAACACCAACATGTCCAAGCCGCTATCAATTCTTGCGTCAATCGAATCTCCTTTAATTTTGTTAGCCTTGACTTTAAAATATTTCAGAATTTGATTTATCCAAAGCGCGTTATCCAGCCAATTTTTAATTTTTTGTTTATTCTCGTCTTTTTGATAATCTCTATCTGAAATTTTTAAAATTTTATCTCCACTATCGATAAAATTTTTTGCTAAACTTTCCATATCGTCACAGATCATTTTCAGCAGCGCCTGCGATGGCCTGTTTGCATTCTTAATAATTTCACTTTTATTTTGATCTCCTTCAAAAAGAGAAGCTTTGAAGAAAATTCCTTTTTCGCGCCAATCTTCACCAGCATTGTCGTCTAAAACGGCAAACAGTTCCGACAACATTACGGCTTGCGGTACTTTATATTTTACATCCGCCTTGTCTTCCCCCGTATTTTTATTAAAAACTTTAGCGTCTCCCAATTTGTTCTTCAACGTATCCCAATTTGCAAAATATTTTCCGGAGATTGTATTAATCGCCTTATCCGACCAATATACTCCTTTGTAATTTTCATGGCTTTGGATATAGTCCGTAAAATCAAAAATATTGGAGACTCCGCCATCTTCGCTTTTCCCTCTTATAAAATATTTTTTGCCTGCTTCGCATGCTTTTTCCAATATCTGCTTCAATTCAGCATTATCTTTGATCGTTTTTATGAAATCTTTTTTCTCGCCACAGCCAATTTGTTTGTATAAAATCTTAAACATCGAGAGCTTGGAGCTGTTTCCATCTTTGTTTTGATTATATAAGTTAATCAAATAATTGGCATTCGCAATTTTTGCATTGTACTTTTCAATTTCGCCCTGCGATAAGCAATTCACAAAATCCGCGACAGAAAAACTTTTCTCGTCATTTTTCATGTCGTAAGCAGGAATAAATTCCGGTTCGTTTTCTTTGCCAAACTTCGAATTTTTCAATTTCAAATCTTTCCCTTTGTTTTTCAAAAAATTAAAAATTTTCAGATAATCATTTTCGTTTTTCCTGTAAAGCAAGATATTATCGCAAAATTTCGACAGATTTTCATCGACGATTCTTGAAGCCACCGCCGTTGCCTTTTCTTCCGTTGAATAATAATTTTCGCGGTTTTGGTTAAACCCGCTAAAATAAGTGAAAAATCCATCAAAAATCCCCTCGATATTTTCCGCTCCAAGCGCAGTTTCAATATCTTTTTTTGTTATCTCTTTCCCCTCATTGTTTTTTAATTTTTTGTCCGCAAACTCATCAATATTATTCTTGATATATTTCAAAATTCCTGCTTCAATTAGGACTTTAAAACCTGACTCCTTCAAAATGTCTTTATCTTTTTTTTCTTTTCCGGCTTTATTTTTCAAGTTTTTACCTTCCGCTTCATAAATAGGCGTAAAGGCTTTTCTTAACTTACCTCTTTCAGTCTCCAGCGGCTTATCTATTTTTTTCTTCTCGTCCTTGTTTTGTTCGCTTTTCTGCTTTTCATATAGACCATAGTAATTGCCAAAATCAATCTTTTTCGCCTCTGCGCTTTCCAAACTGTCTGTGATAAACTCTTCGTGCAATGTATCAAAAACCGGCTTCAGAACCTGGTAAGCGTCTTCAATCCGCTCATCATGCAAAAAATTTACCAATTGCAAATCTGTGTTTTTTACTTTCTCGTTGTCGTAATATTCTTTATTCGCTTTTTTCAGATAATATTCCGTGTATGTCTTGCAATTTTTATAATATTCCTTATCGTCGCCAAACAGTTTTCCCTTCTCGCCTTCCGGAATCTCCAGATACGGTTTCAACTCAAACCTCAAAGTCTTGCTCAAAGAATACAGATTGGTAAAACCACCGAAAGCACCTCTTGGATTGTTCATGTTTTTAAATTAACAAATAAAAGACACAAAAAAGGACACCAGTGGTCGCTCGATAGAATATGCTTACCAAACGGTTAAGCGCTATCGACACTGGCGCCCTTTTTCGTTTACAAAAATATGAGAGAAAGTTCTCGAATTTGTATACGACAAAAGAAAATGCACCTAGCCAGTGGCAAACAGTATCTATCAAGCGACAAGGATATTATATATCAAAGAACATATAAATTGCAATAGCTTGTCCTGTCGACAAGTTATTAATATTATAGAGCTTGCTATGGTTTCAGCAAATCAATCTTTACGCCGGAGATTGTCTGCCCGGCATAAACCAACAAGGACGATGCATATCGCACCCGCTCTTACCACCTTGGCAAAAACAAGGTATAATTAAAGCGTAAAGAAATAACCTTATATATATGGCATTGACCGACCCGCAAGAACAAAATGACGATCAAAATCTTGACTTGACGTTGCGGCCGAAATCGCTGCAGGACTTCACCGGACAGGAAAAGATCAAGGACAATCTGTCCATCTCCATTGAGGCCGCCAAGAAAAGAAACGAGCCGATTGAGCATATTCTTTTTCACGGACCGAGCGGGCTGGGGAAGACCACTCTCTCCTATCTGATTGCCAATGAGATGGGCAAGAATATCCGCGTCACTTCCGGACCGACCGTCGAGAAAGTCGGGGACTTGGGTGCAATCCTCACCAATCTGGAAGACGGCGACATTTTGTTTATTGACGAAATCCATAGGTTGAACAAGCTTATTGAAGAGGTGCTGTAGCCGGCAATGGAATATTACGCGCTTGATATTATTGTGGGTAAAGGACCGTCGGCGCGAACGATCAGATTGGATCTCCCTAAGTTCACCCTGATCGGCGCCACCACGCGCATCGATTTGATCTCTTCGCCGCTTCTCAATCGCTTCGGCATCACTCATCATTTGGATTATTACAAAAATGAAGAGATCAAAGACATTATCACCCGTTCCAGCCGAGTTTTGGGCGTAAAAATTGAAAATGGAGCGGCCGAACGAATTGCCGAAAGTTCGCGGCAGACCCCCCGCATCAGCAACCGGCTTTTGCGCCGCGTGCGCGACTTTGCTGAAGTGCGCGGTACCGGCATCATTGACCGGAGCGCCGTGGAAGAGACTTTCAAACATTTGGAGATCGACTGCTACGGGCTTGATCCGACAGACCGGAAAATTTTGGAAACCATCATTTATAAATTTGAAAATAATCCCGTGGGACTGAGCACTTTGGCCGCCAGCATGGCGGAGAGCCGCGACACCATCGAAAGCATTTACGAGCCTTACCTGTTGCAGTTGGGATTTCTCATTCGCACTCCGCGCGGTCGGCGCGCCACCAAGCTCGCCTACGAGCACCTCGGCATAAAATATCCCGGCGAGAACACACTGCTATAATCACGACGATCTTTCATCTTTTTCATATCTTTCAAATTCTAAATCTAATCCCACGCAGATGAATTTCACTTTTCTCTACGCACTGATTTTCGTCGTCATTCCGCTGGCAGGATATCTCCTCTTTGCCTTTGTCGTCATATTCCATATAAGGAAATACGGCATGGACAAGCTTTTCAACAAGAAAGCCATACTGGTTTTTTGCTTTGGACTGGTTACCGTTTCCATTATGATTGTGCAAAAATTTTCCGCCGTAAATTGGGACAAGGTAAACGTGACCCGGCTCATTGAGAATGCCGACCTTAATTTTTTTTATGGAGACTATGACAGATAAAAAAGAGTTTCCCGCGCTGGCAATAGCCTATCGCTTTCCCGGGCTAAGGGACAATGAAGAAATCAAATTCATACTGCGAAGGCATACGATTACGCTGCTCCCGCTTTTGCTGGTATTTTTCTTTTTCACTTTTTTGCCCCTGGCTTTTTATTCGCTTTTTGTTCCCTATGATTTCCCGCTGCTCGCACAAAAACCTTACAGCGATATCTATTTTCTGATGATAACCGTTTACTACGGCTTTCTGTGGATTATCGCTTTCATTGAGTGGCTGGATTATTATCTGGATATTTGGATTGTAACCGACCAGAGAATATTGAATATTGAACAGAATAATCTTTTCCACCGCATCGCTTCGGAAATCGACTTGAAGCGGGTGCAAGATATCAGCAGCGCCGTGAACGGCTTGTTGCAGACATTCTTCCAGTACGGCGATGTCAAGGTGCAGACAGCTTCGGAAGAAAATAATATCAACCTGAAACAAATTCCTCATCCCGTAACCGTCCGGCGGGAAATTATGGAGCTCTGCAAAGCGGCACAAGAAGAAGCGGGATGGGGACTGAATGCGTAGAAAAAACATCGTATCAAAAAAACAGCTTTTTCTAAAGCTGTTTTTGGGTTATGCGCAATCTATGCGGTTATGAATTTATGGACCACACCGGAAATGGTGTGAACGATGCAAAGCAGAACGTTTTTGCGTAGCATTTCACACCATTTCCGGTGCGATCCGGATACAAAGCCGGATTTCCGGTTGATAATGTTTTCTACTTGATCTCGATATATCTTTCGTTGCTGCGAATTTGCGTGTTCTTGTCGGTTATGAGCAAAGAATAAATCTTGTACTTTCCGGAAATAAAATATTTTTTGTCTTCCTCCCAAGCAACCTGATAAAGGTTGCCGGATGCCGGCGCGGTGCTCTCGGCGATTTTTGATACCGCTCCGGGTTTGCTCACCAAATTCATATCCGAATCGTAGACGCTGTCCAATTGATAATAAAATTCCACCCGCTTCACATTGCCGGAGGCTGCCGCTGCAAGGGTGAGCGGAAAATCGCTTCCCGATATCGGCTTGAGGTAGACCGAGTCCTCACTGCTTGTGCCACCGCCACCACCGATAATAATCGAGACATTTTTTTCCGACACGCTGTCAATATTGTCGTAGGCTTTCACTTTCAAGGTATGCTCGCCGTCTTCGATATCACCGTTGACGCGGAAAGTTCCTTCGTAAGGAGATTCCGTGTCTATCTTCAAAAGATTATTGTCCAGATAAAATTCCACTTGTTTGACTCCGCGCGTGGCATAGACGTGAGCTTCGACATCAATCTTGCCGTCTTTGATGATCTGGTTCTCGTAAGGGCTGGCAATTTGCACATTGGGAGCGTTCTCGTCGCTGCGCAATTCGCAAACTTCGGTAGGAGCTTTTTGATTGATTTCGTTCCCCATATTTTGCTGCGCCCAAGCCAGCACGCCGGACTCCCAGCGTGAGAATTGAGGATCGTCCTGCGGTCGCTTGGGATAGTCGCCGCGCGGATCATCTTTGTTAACATAATAAAGGATGGAATGCACTTCGAAATAACTCCTCTTTTCTTTTTGCTCTTCGGGAGTATTCTCATTCGCCAATTTGTCCCCGCAAGCCTTGTCGATTTCTACAATTACTTCGTTCTTGCTGCCGCCGTTCAGAACCGCTTTGTTGGTAGTGATTTTTTCCGGCGCTGTGAATTGTTCAACCGGCTTGCCCTTGAGAACGCGGGTCAGAAAATCGTTCCAAATCGGGGTAGCAGCGCTCACGCCTCCGCCGCTGGTCATCACCTTGCCGCTATTGTTTCCCGCCCATACCCCCACTGAGATGCTCGGGGTGTAGCCAACCGTCCAAGCGTCTTTGTAGTCGCTGGTGGTTCCGGTCTTGGCCGCCACCGGACGACCCGGAAAGTTGAGTTTGCTGTTGGCGCCGAAAGTCGGCGTGCGCGCGGCATTATCGGAAAGAATGCTTGTAATGTTTCGCGCCACTTGCGCGTCTAAAACCTGTTGGGGGTTTGCGGAAAATTCTTTCAGGACTTTCCCTTGAGAATCTTCCACTTTGACAATACCCGTCACGGAATTCTTCTGTCCGTCGTTGGCAAAAACGCTGTAGGCTCCCGTCATATCCAAAAGCTTCACTTCCCCTGATCCGAGTACCAGCGAAAGTCCGTAATTGGAACCGTTCAAAGTCGTGATTCCCATATTATGCGCCGTCTGGACGCTCGCACTGGTACCGGCGAGATAAAACGCCTTTACCGCCGGAACATTGAGCGAACGCGCAAGGGCGGAACGGATAGTCACTGGTCCGGAATAGCTCAAGTTGTAATTCTTCGGCTCGTAATCCTTGCCGCTCCCGTCCGGACCGAAATTGGTCGGCACATCGAAAAGAATCGTATCCGGCGTGTAGCCTTTGGAAAGAGCCGTAGCGTAAACGAAAGGCTTGAACGAAGACCCCGGCTGGCGATCCGAAATCGCCACATTGACGTTCCCTTCCGCCTCCATATTGAAATAATCCTTGCTGCCCACCATCGTCAAAATCTGCCCCGTCTTGGGATCGGTCGCCACCAGCGCGGCATTGGTGGCATTGTAATGCGCGGCATTATATTCCACGCCTTTCTTCACCGCGTCCTCGGCCGCCAGCTGCATATCGTAGTCCAGCGAAGTCGTAACTTTCAACCCGCCCTTTTCCACCGTCTCCACTCCGTACTCCGCCACCAACTGGTCCTTGATATACATCACGAAGTGCGGCGCTTTGATATTGGAAACAAAAGGTTTCAAGCGCGACATTATGTTCACGGCGGCAGCTTCCTTGGCCTGCTCGTCGGTAATATATCCGTCCTGCCGCATCTCCTCGATGATATATTGGCGGCGTTTTTCCAGCGCTTCCGTGTGCGTGCCGTAAGGGAAATAATAAGTGGTAGCCTGCGGAATGGCCGCGAGCATCGCCGCCTCGGCTATGTCCAGATCCTTGGCCGATTTGCCGAAGAAAGTCTGCGAGGCAACTTCCGCTCCGTAAAGATTGGAGCCGTACGGAATTTGGTTGAGATACATTTCCATAATCTCATCCTTGCTGAATTTCTGCTCCGTCTCCAGCGCCAAAATGATTTCTTTGATTTTCCGGGTATAGTTCTTGTCGGAAGTCAGGACGGAATTTTTGATGAGCTGCTGGGTAATGGTCGACCCGCCTTGGGACTTTTCTCCGCGAAGGATATCTTTGTAAATAGAACGCGCAATGCCCTTCGGATCGATGCCGAAATGTTTGTAAAATTTCTTGTCCTCGGTTGCGACCGCAGCGTGCACCAGATTGGGAGAAATCTGATCCAGCTTCACCACGGTGCGTTTTTCATCGCCGTGAATTTCATAGAGAAGAATATTTCCGGTACGGTCGTAGATGCGCGTAGACTGCGCCACGCTCCGATCCGCAATCTTGTCCGGATTAGGAATGTCTTTGGAAAAATAGATGAAAGCGGCGGCCACGGCGAAAAAGCCAACAATCGCCGTCACAACAAAAACTCTGCCGAGAGTGTGCAGTATTTTCCGGTTCCGCTTTTTCTTGGCAGCGGCGTTAAGACCGCCAGCCTTCTTGCGCGAACCGATATGCAAAAAGGATAATGCCGCTGTCAAAACGCCGGAAAAGGCAGAGAGAATATTCCGCTTTTTCTCCGGCTTGCTCCTGTGATTTTCTTTGAGCGAACTCAAAACCGAGCGATTGTTTCTTGCCCCGGTGGAACGCTCCGCCACATTGCCGGAACCCACCCTATATTTTTTTCTTACCGCCATTTTTATATATTTATTTGATATATGAAAAGATATTTTACCTTGAATATGCGCTTCGGTCAATATTCCCATTATAGTATATTTTGAAGAATATTAAAAATTTTTACGGCGATGCAAGATTTTGCGTTTTAGGCTCGCGCGGCAAAAGTCTCACCTTGCGGCAAAAATCAGTTATGTTAGACTTAATCAGAGACATTAATAACCGCTAAATATCAATCTTATGGAAGAAATCAACACCGATCCGAAAAGGATCAAGGAACTGCTCAGCCGCAACGTGGAGGAATTGATTGTCGAAAAAAGTCTGGAGGCGAAGCTTGAGTCGGGCAAGCAACTGCGCATTAAATATGGCGCCGATCCGTCGCGGCCGGACCTCCATCTCGGACATTCCGTTCCCATTCGCAAGCTCAAAGAATTTCAAGAGCTCGGACACCAAGTGGTTTTCATTATCGGCGACTACACGGCGACAATAGGCGATCCGAGCGGAAAATCAAAAACGCGCCCGGCGCTTTCAATAGAGGAAGTGAAAGAAAACGCCAAAAGTTATTTTGATCAAGTCGGACAAATTCTGGATCTTGAAAAAACCGAGATTCACTACAACAGCGAATGGTTTTCCAAGCTTAACTTTGAAGATATTTTGAAGCTCACGGCAAAATTCACAGTGGCGCGCATTCTGGAACGGGACGAATTCGCCAAACGCCTCAAAGAAGGCGCCGACATTACCGTCACCGAAATGCTCTACCCGATGATGCAAGCCTACGATTCCATAATGACCGAAGCCGACGTTGAAATCGGCGGCACCGACCAGAGGTTCAATCTCCTCGCCGGACGCGAACTGCAAAAAAAGTCGGGCAAGCCGGAACAGGATGTGATGCTCTGTCCCCTCTTAGTGGGACTCGACGGCGCGAACAAGATGAGCAAAAGCCTGGACAACTACATCGGCATCAGCGAAAACGCCCATTCGATGTTCGGCAAAATAATGTCCATCAGCGATGAGATGATTTTTTATTATTTCAAGCTTCTGACCGAAAAGACGGCGGAGGAATTGAAGTTGATTGAAGAAACGCTGGCGGACAAAGACAAGAATCCGCGCGACCTGAAAGTCCGGCTCGCCAAAGAAGTAATCGCCGTTTACCACACGGCGGAAGAAGCCGAAGCGGCGGAAGAAGAATTCAATCGCGTCTTCCGCGAGAAACAAAAACCGACCGAGATGCCGGAGATAAAACTTGAAGCAAAAGAATATCCGATTTTGGATCTCTTGACCGCAGCCGGACTCATCTCCTCCAAAAACGACGGCCGACGACTGATCGAACAGGGCGGCGTGCGCGTCAACGACGAAGTGCAAACTGACGTGCAAAAAATCATCACGGTCGAAAGAGGTATGATATTGCAAGTCGGAAAAAGAAAGTTTGTGAAGATCGTCATCTGACGTCTCAACTTTAGGATGAAGATGGTTTCTTACACGGAGTAACCAAAGGCGGAGTAGCAGGCTTCAGCCTGCGCCGCTGTCCAATGCAAAAAAGATCGTATACGTTCGTTCTATTCACTTGGGACAACCGCGCAGGCTGAAGCCATGCTACTCCGCGTATGGTTCCGCGTATAGTTCTGTTTAAAAATTTGACAATAAATATATCAGGTATAGACTGTTGTTAATCTGGAGGTGAAAATAAAGAAGATGCCATAACAAGAAAAATCCCGGTAGAGATAGCAGTCATTCCTCCTAGTCAGACCATTGCTATCTCTCCTCCTTCTTACCTCAATACCCGCAAACGGTATTTTTTGTTTACTCAAATTTTCGTTGCAGACGGAACTTTCGGCAGGCTGACCCACACCTGCACTTTGAATTATGAATTTATGGACCACACCAGAAATGGTGTGAACCACGCGGCATAAAACGTTCTTGCGTAATATTTCACACCATTTCTGGTGTTGTCCGAATACAAAGACGAGATCCCGGATATTTGCTGCGCAAATTCCAAGATGACAGTTTTTAGAAAGTAAAAAATAGGCATCGGAAAGTGCAGGTGGGTCAGATTGACGAGGGTATTGACAAGGATTTAAAGGTATGATTAACTGTTCTTAACATTTCGAAGCAAATGAGAAAGAGACAGGGTTCAGCTCAATGCTCTCGAAGTGTTAAACCTTTTGCCCTGCCAGCAATGGCAGCAATACTGGATGAGACTTTAAGTAAAGGGAGGAAAAATGCCCAAAAAGTCGGATGGATTTTGCTGCTTTTCGAGAAGAAGCAGTGGTGGTATCGACTGGATGAACAAACAAAAGAATATCTAAGCGTCAAGCAACCCAGAGCTTAGATTAGGATTCAAGGAGGAATATGCTCCGGCTAATGTCAAATCTTCTAGATTTAAGACCATATTGTTCCCTGTTTGATTTATAAAAAGATCACCAGCCATCAAACAGAAAAGAGCGCCAGAAGCCGCCTAAGCTTCTCAACAAACCCTTATATCTTTTAATATTGATATAAGGGTTAAAATTTTGTCCAAATTCAAATCTTTAAAAAAAAATTGGCTCATACGCAATATATAGTTCTGAACATATACCTTGGTTGAGATTCTGTATATTTTAGTAAGCGACTTAAATCTTACTCAGGCGAACAAAGCCTTTTCTCCTGCGATAAAACCCACATTTTGTCATCCTCGTAAGGATCCCTTAAATTGTCTGTTTACTTAAAAGAGTAAATATTATGATATTACTAAAGGGGCAAGGGATTCTTACTAGAATGACAAAAATGATTGTTTTACAGCGGGAAATATTGTTTGGTAGGTTTGATGGATCATACGCAATATATAGTTCTGATCCGGCAGACAATCCTTGACACACCCGGTGCATTTTGAATTATGGATTTATGGATTTATGGATTTCGGATCACATCAGAAATGATGTGAACCATGCAGGACAGAACGTTTTCGTGTAGCATTTCACACCATTTCTGGTGTGATCCGGATACGAAACCGGTGTCTGTTATAAAACCATATTTTGCGACTGTGTTAGTTAGAGCCATATATCACGTATGACCCAAAATTTAAGATGTGTCTTATAATCAAGGCACCAAAAAATCCCCTCACTCATCATGGAGCAAAGATATTTTTTAGAGTTTGCATTTTTTTATTCCACCGCTGCTCCCAGCAAAAACGCGTCATCGCCCAGAGAAGAATTCACCACTTTCACTTTGCGCGCGGAAGGGAGAACTTCATTTTTTATAAAAGGCATTGCAAGGCGCAAGAGCCTTTTTTCTTTGACCATACTGCCGCCGATAATAGCAATTTCGGGATCCAAAATGTTCGCCACGTTGGCAAAACCGACAGCAAAATAATAACTGGCCTTTTCCATAATGGCGCGCGACTTTTCTTCTCCCCGCACCGCATCAAAGACGATGTCCTTTGCGCCTTTTTTTTCGCCATAAGTTTTCTCATACATTTTTTCCACACCCGGTCCGGCGACATATCTTTCCCAACATCCTTTGCGCCCGCACTTGCACCGCTCGCCGCAAGCCTCTATCACCATATGCCCGAACTCACCGGCGATATTGTCTTTGCCGAAATAAAATTTTCCATTTAATTTTATCGCTCCACCCACGCCCGTACCTACCGCGATAAAAACTGCGTTATCGTACCCCTTGTATCTTCCGAACCGATTCTCGCCGCAAGCAAAAGCGCGCACGTCATTCTTGAGCGTGACTTTGAGCCCGGTTTTTTTAGCAATCATTTTCCCCAACGCAAAATCATCCAACGCCGCGATATTGGGTGCGCAAACTATCGTGTCCCCTTTTTCATTCACCTGCCCCGCGACCGCGAAACCGATTTTCTTGAAAGCATATTTGCCCCGATAGAATTCCACCAGCTCCAATATTTTTGCAACTATCTCCTCGCGTTTTTTCGGAGTCTCGATTTTTTTATAATCCAAGATTTTGTAGTTTCCGCCGTTGATTTCCGCCATCGCCGAAGCGATTTTCGTTCCGCCCATATCAAAGACGAGCGTTTTGACATTCTTCATAAAATTATTTCTTAGATATTATTATTAAGATTTACGCATTTCAAACTTTCTCAATCTTCAATACTTTCTTTTTCACGATAGAACCAACCTTTTTGTCATTCTAGTAAGAATCCCTTGATTATTTTGTTTAACCGTATACAAGGGGTCTTTACAAAGATGACAAAAAAGAATGTATCAATGCGGGAATTATAAAAAAGTGATTTTACATAGTCCAAACGCGTAAGTCCTATTTCTAACAGGTATCCCGGAATTTGCGCAGGATTCCGGCTTTGTATTCGGACCACACCAGAAATGGTGTAAAATATTACACAAGAACGTTATGTCCTGCGTGGTTCACACCATTTCTGGTGTGATCCGAAATTCATAATTCATAATTCAAAATACACCGGATTATGCATGACCCAAAAAAATGGAATACGATACTTGTCTTGCATGGCTACGGGATTCCGGATATTTCGGAGTACCAAAATTCCGGAATGACAAATTTGACAGATGGGATTGATGCAAAACTTAATTATAAGATATGCTTTGATAAACGTCGTTGCTTCCATTATACCTCAAAAATCACGGTCTATAAAATTTATTCCAGTGCTCGCTCCAAATCAGCCTTTCTATCTCCAAATATCTGTTTTCCGCCTCCATCCTTTTTTGCGTATTCATCCGAACAATGGAACGAACGGATTGCACAAGCAGTAAATTTCCGCTTTCGATAATGTCCGGATTCCAAATCACGTCTTCCCAGACAGCGGACTTTTTGCCGGAAGCCGCCCAGAGATGACAGCTGGAAAGCGCCATATCCAAAAGCTCTCTGGCAATATCATATTTTTCATCATTCTTATAACCCGCCAATTCTTCAATAACAAAATCGGCAAAGCTCCGGAGCTTTTTCTGGATTTCATTTTCCGGAAGATCCCAATACGAAAATGGAATGTTATTTGCAAGTTCGTCTTCTGTAGATTCCCAGTTTGAGACGACAGGCTCAACTTCTTCCGGATCTTCTTCGCCAAACGCTTTTATGAAATCCGAGACTTTCAAAGATTTTATATTGCCGTCCTCAAAAGCCGCTCTGGTTTTTTCGTAAAAATCCCGATGGCGATGCCCGTAAAGTTCCCCGTCGGTCGCGGTTATGATATTTAAATCATTCCCGCCTGCCCCGTCGGAGATCTCTTTGATTTTTTCCGGCACGAACCGGTTGGAAATATCTCTGTCACGAAAAATCACTTTTATATTCAAGCCTTTGATCTTATAAACCTTTTCCTTGTCGAAACTGCCGAGCTTGCCGCTGTAAGAAATTTCGTCCAAGATAATCCACTTGAAACCCATCTTATCCAAAACTTCAGCCGTCTTTTTTGAATAAGCCATCTCGGGCAGATAAAAACCTTGCCGGGAATATTCGCTCCCGAAAATTTGTTTTTTTATATTCTCATCCAAAAGAATCTGCCTTTCAATTTCGCTCTCCGGCAAAAGAGGCAAAATGGGATGATACATCGCGCTGCCCGCAAGCTCCATCTCGCCGCTTGCAAAAGCGCGGCGGAAATCTTCCAGCAGTTTGTCGTATTGATATTCAACCAGCTGTTCCAAAAGCGAGCCGCTGATATTCATCGTCAAATTAAGTCCGTCATATCGATCAAAAAACTTGGCTATCTCAAAATAGCTTTCGCGCGCCACCTTATGGAAGATGTATTCATTTTGCCGAGGAGGCTGATAGAGATGGAGAAAATTTATCCAATTCAACATAAACGTAAACTTATTTTTTCAATGGTCGCAAAGCAAACGCCGGTTCTAATTTCGTTTTTTGTCGATAATCTTTTGATAGATTTTTTCATAACCGTCCGCCATCTTCTTGACGGAAAAATCTTTCTCCACGCTCCGACGACAGTCCGCGCGAGAAAGCAGCCCGACGTCTTTTATGGATTGCGCCATTGCCTGCACATTGTCCGTGACAAATCCCGTCTTGCCGTCCTTCACCACTTCCGCAACCGCCGCGCGATCAAATCCGATAACCGGCGTGCCGCATGCCATCGCCTCAATCATCACCAGCCCGAACGGTTCCTCCCATTGAATCGGAAAAAGCAGCGCCTTGGCATTTCCCAAAAATTTGTTCCGCGCCTGCGGATCCAGCACGCCCACATATTCAATCCTGCCTTTTTCAAGATAAGGTTCTATCTCTTTTTGGAAATATTTTTCGCATCCGTAATAGTTGCCGGCTAACTTTAGTTTCACCCCGGCTTGCCTTGCCGCTTGGATTGCCAGGTGTGGTCCCTTCTCTTCTGTGATATAACCCAAATAGGCGAAATATTCCCCGAGCTCGGAATTGAAAGTGAAGTCCTGCAAATCAATGCCGTTGTGAATTACGGAGAAATTTTTCTTCGGCGCAAAGCGTTCTTTCTGACTGCGGCTCACGAAAGCGTGATGGATATTGTAAAATCTGTCCTTTCGGTCGGCGCAATATTTTTGCAGCGGCTTTTCCTGCTTGAGACAAGCGGCGTCCCGATGCGCGCTGTGCACGGTCTCGATAATCGGAGTGTCAATCAGATTGGCAAAATAATAAGCCGGCGCGCCCAAATGGGAATGGATAATGTCAAACTCGCATGCCATCTCGGCAGCCTTCGCCATTACTGTCAAGGCATAATGAGTGGAAGAAAGTCCGAACAGATTGCCGCGCGACATCGGATAAGGAAGGACATCGACTAGCCGCGCGCTTGTCACGGAATCCGCAGTCGCAAAAAGCGTAACCTCGTGACCGCGGCTAACCAGTTCTTCCGTCAGATAATGAACCATGTATTCCAAACCGTTTTTCCCCCGTGGCGGCACGCTTTCCTGCAGCGAAACCAATTGCGCAATCCTCATTGTATCATATTTAAAAATTTAAAATCCTCCATTTGTCCCCGAAATGCTCCAAAAGGATTCCATTCCGTCTTGCATAGACTTCGGGATCCTTCACAGCAATATCACTTCATTTAAGAACGATATATATCGGTTGTCATTTCGAAATGAGGTAATCCGATTGAGAAATCCGGGAATAATACTATACAAATATAATCTTACTGTAAAAAAACAATACCAACAAAGTTTTCGTGCATTTCTTAGATCTCTCAGTCGAGTACTCCTTCGAGATGACAAATACAAAGAAGATAACATGCGCCTTTGCTCCAGGCATCATTACTCCGCAAATTCCGAAATAATGCACGGTTACGAATTCACCAGATTCTCATAGACCGCCAGATAATTCTTCGCCATCTTTTCAATGGAAAAATTTTCTTCCACGTGCCGGCGGCAATCCTTGCGTTTGATAGAACCGATATTTTTTATCGCTTCCATCATTTCCTCCTCGGTCTCCACCACGAAACCCGTCACGCCGTCTTTCACCACCTCCGCGACCGAGCCGCGGTTAAAAGCGATAACCGGCGTGCCGCACGCCATCGCCTCGATCATCACCAGTCCGAACGGTTCCTCCCAATCCAGCGTATTGACGAATACTTTGGAACTGCCGTAAAAATCGGGGAGTTTTTCCGGAGAAAAATAATCCAGCATTATGTCCTCGCCGAGAAGAGGCTTCACTTGCGTATTCCAATAACTCTTTTCATTATGTCTGTCGCCTTCGTAAACAAACCCCGCCATCTGCAGTTTCAGGTCCATCGCCCGCGCAATTTTCATCGCCCGATGCGGCGCCTTCTCGCGGATAACGCGCCCCGACCAGCAAAGCTTCTCTCCGCCTGCCGGATTGAATTTCCATTTCTTGAGATCAATGCCGTTATACACATTGGCAAAGATCTCAATACCCGGCAAGGCCTTCCTTTGGGCAAAACTGATGGACGAAAATTGCAGATTTTCGAATTCGTTGTAGAGTTCCAGCATTTTGAAATACGGAAAAGTCAGCGGATCGTGAATCGTCTGCAGCGTCGGCACGCGGCTCATCGCGGCGAATGGCGCAACGCTCAAAGGACGAAGATGCATATGCAAAATATCAAAATCGTTATCTTCCGCGTACTTGTAAATCTTTGCCATAAAAAGATGTTCGTAGTCGGAAAAAGACCGGTCGGAATTGAACCGCTTATACATCTGCGGATCGGAGAACGGCAGCATGTCGAAAGTCACCAGTTGCGCTTTTGTTTCCGATCCGACAGGCGCGAAAAGCGTCACATCATAACCGCGCGCGGCAAGCTCATCGGCAATCCACCCGGCGATCTCCTGGTTGGCATAAATCTCATTTTGAGGCACCGGCACGGGAAGAGCATTGGTACAAGCGATTCCTATTTTCATTTTCTTATGGAATTATGATATGTTATAAGATTGCGACGTTTAACAGGTATTGCGAGGAGATACCCCCGACACGACA
>Ga0172377_10002907_pt1 | contig 17555 bp, 12 predicted proteins | sample Pumphouse3metaG_FD_119749 | JGI IMG/M metagenome (GOLD analysis project Ga0172377, IMG submission 119749) | Leachate microbial communities from a municipal landfill in Southern Ontario, Canada - Pumphouse #3 metaG | ecosystem: Engineered > Solid waste > Landfill > Unclassified | place: Canada...
AGATCGAGAAGCGGATGAAGGAAATCATCAAGGAAGACCGTCCGTTTACCCGTATTGAGGTAAGCGGAGCGGAAGGCCTCAAACGCACTGATGGCGATAAATATAAGCATGACAATGCCGAACGCGCGCTTGCCCGTGAAGGTTCCGACGGTACGCTTAGTTTCTATGCGAACGGCGAACCGGGCAAAAATTGGGAAGATCTCTGTGCGGGGCCCCATGTGCCGAGCACTGGCAAACTCAAGTGTTTCAAGATTCTCTCACTTGCCGGAGCATATTGGCATGGAGACCAAGCGAGCGACCAGCTCACCCGCGTATACGGCACTTGCTTTGCCGACAAGGATGGCCTTGAAACTTATGTGAAGTTCCTCGAAGAAGCCGAAAAACGCGACCATCGCAGAATTGGTAAAGAAATGGATCTCTACCACATTGAAGATCATTCTCCGGGAATGGTATTTTGGCATCCGAAGGGAACGGTGATGGTAAATGCCCTCAAGAACTATATCCGCGGCAAAATCGACCGCCGTGGATACCTCGAAGTCATCACTCCGGAGATTTTGAACAAAACGTTGTGGATCAAATCCGGCCACGCCGACAAATACAACGAGAATATGTTCAAGACGATGGCGGGCGATGTGGAAATGGCCGTAAAGCCGATGAATTGCCCGGGTCACATCCAAATTTTCAACACGGGTCTGCGCAGTTGGCGCGACCTTCCGATGCGCCTCGCCGAATTTGGAAAGTGCCACCGCTACGAACCGGCCGGCACGATGCACGGTCTGATGCGCGTCCGCGGATTTGTTCAGGACGACGCCCACATTTTCTGCACCGAAGAACAGATTGCAAGCGAAGTCGCGGACTTTTGCCACTTGGTGAAGGAAATCTACCACGACTTCGGATTCGACGATGTCAAGGTCAAGTTCTCTACCCGCCCTGCGAAGCGCGTCGGTAGCGATGAACTTTGGGACAAGGCGGAGACGTCGCTTGAAGATGCGACTAAACTCGCGGGATTAGCTTATACGCTGAACCCCGGAGAAGGCGCCTTCTATGGCCCGAAGCTCGAATTCACGCTCAAGGACAGCCTCGGCCGTGATTGGCAATGCGGAACCATCCAGGTGGACTTCAACTTGCCGCAGCGCTTGGGCGCCGAATATGTAGGCAAGGACAACCAGAAGCATATCCCTGTGATGCTCCACCGCGCAGCCGTGGGCTCTATCGAGCGCTTTCTCGGAATTCTCATCGAAGAATTCATGGGCGATTTCCCGCTCTGGCTCGCTCCTGTTCAGGCCCGCATTCTCCCGATTTCCGAGAAATTCACGGGTTATGCGAATAAAGTAAAGGAGCAGCTCGTGAACGCCGATGTCCGCGTCGAGGTCGACAACTCCAATGAAAAATTGGGCTATAAGATCCGGCAATGCGAATTGCAGAAGGTCCCTTACATTCTGATCGTAGGCGAAAAGGAAGCCACAGACAACCTCATTTCTGTCCGCAAGCGCAAGGATGGAGATATGGGACAAATGAAAGTGGAAGACTTTATTGCTAAAACCGCTGACGACCGCAAGGTGGTGAGATAAGCCGTAGAGACTCGCGGCGAAATCCGCGAAACGATCTTAAAACGCAGACTCTTGGAAAAGGGCCTGCGTTTTGAATTCATCCCCACAATTGATTTCCCTTGGAGGCTTCATTAGGGTTTTGTTCGGCTTTTATGCTTTTTTTGCGTATTTTTGACCTTCTCTTCATTTTTGTAAAGCCTTTGGACTTTTTTGTATTCGCTTTGGCCCTGCCCAACTGTAGCCTTTTGAAATTTGCTATAAAATCGCTGTTTCAGGTTTTGGCACGTTCTTTGCTTTTATCGGAGCGAACGGATAAAAATCCCTTCGAAACCAAAAGGAAGAACTATGACAAGAAAATCAGTCCTCTTATTTGCAACAACGTTTGCGGCAATTCCTTTGTTCGCAGAAGATGCTGCTCCGACGTTTTCTGTTTCGGGCGAAGTCGATGCCGAAGCGAATATGCATTATAAACAGGTAGATCCTCGGACGGAAACGAATTATCAGAGCGATGATACTCAGTTGCTCCACGATTATTCTTCAACGTTCAATATTTTGTTCTCAATAAAGTTTAACGATAAGTGGTCTGCTGAAGCTGCTATTTCTGCAGATGATGTGAATACTGCGCCGGGTTTTGCTTACGACGGGGCGTTCGTCCAGTACACAGCAAGCGACAAACTGTCGGTGAAAATTGGTGATATGACTTATGCCGAAGGCGCTTTCCGCTATTATGATTACGATGATACCGGAGACAATGCCATTGGAATGATAGATCACGGCGTTCGCGGTGTAGAAGTCGATTATGCAGGCCTCACTGTCGGGCTTGGTCTCGGCACGGATGACGATGACTGCCAAGAGGAAACGGTTGATTCTCTAGGTGTTTCGGAAGGCGGCGGTTGTACTACTTATGATGTGCATGCCGCTTATGATCTCGCCTTTGCAGGGCAGACTATCCGCCCCTATGTGAACTATAAGAGCTACCAGGTTGCAAATGGCAATGCTCTCCGTGCGGGCGTCGTCGCTACTCTTGCCTTTGGTGATAAAGTAAATCTTCAAGCGGTCTATGGACTCTATTCCAACAGCCTGAAGGAAGATTCCCCAAAGATGAGCCATACTCTCGCTGTAGAACCGGAATTGACTCTCGGCAAGTTCTCTTTGAAGGCAACCGCTTTCTATGCAATTCTTGACGATGATGATCCCACTCCGATTGATGTGCCGGAATATATGTTCGGCTATGTAGAGCCGGGATTTGCCGTGACGGATCTCCTCACGATAGGGCTTCCTGTGGAATACCACACAATGAGTTTGGATGATGATGCAGATTTAGGCCAGGTCTTTGTCGGCCCGAAGGTTTACTTAGCCCCGACCGGAAAACTCTCGTTTGAAGCCTATGCGCGCGCTTTCATCCCGACAGGCGATGACTACAAGGATATAAATTCAGATGATCCGTATTACGGAGCCGGAGCTTCCTTTAGCCTCACATTCTAAATCTTTCATATAACTCCATTGTTGAATAAAACCGTCCGCTGTTTGCGAGACGGTTTTTCTATTTTCTGTTAATATGAATATTGTATTTATGGGCACTCCGGATTTTGCCGCCCAATTTTTGATTCATCTTAAAAATGGTCCGCATTCTGTTGTGGGTGTTGTCACGCAACCTGATCGCCCTGTAGGCCGTGGGCGTGTACTGACTCCGCCGCCTGTAAAAGTGAAAGCTCTGGCGTACGGTCTGCCCGTGCTTCAGCCGGAATCGGTAAAGGATCCTTCTTTTGCAGAAGATCTCACGAAGTGGAATGCAGACCTTTTTGTTGTGGTCGCTTTCTCCATTTTGCCGAAGACTGTGCTTGCGAAGGCTAAATTCGGCGCTGTCAATGTGCACGGTAGTTTGCTTCCAAAGTACCGCGGAGCTGCTCCTGTGCAATGGGCGATTGCGAATGGCGATAAAACTTCGGGCGTGAGTGTGTTTTTGCTGGATGAAAAAATGGATCACGGTCCACTTTTGGAACAACGCGAAGTTCCCATATCCATTGATGATACGGAATTGTCTCTTTTAGATAAAATGGTTATTCCCGGTTGTGACGCCTTGGACAAGGCCATCACCCGTATTGAACAGGGAAATTTAGATAGCCTGCCGCAGCAGCAGCATGAGATGGCTTCTCCTGCACCCAAGCTCCGCAAGGACGATGGTAAAATTGATTTTTCAAAGCCCGCTGTAGAAATTCACAACCGCATCCGCGCTTTTAGCCCATGGCCTGGCGGTTTTTGCAACTTTGCTGATAAAATTGTGTATTTTAGAAAGACTCTTCCTGCTACCATTTCGCTTAGCCTTTTGCCCGGTGAAGGCAAAGTGCAGAATGGGCATCTTTTTGTAGGAACGGGTAATGGGCTTTTGGAAGTGATTGAAATTCAGCTTGAAGGAAAGCGCTCTTTGCCGGTAGGCGATTTTTTGCGCGGCGTTCAAAATAAGGATAATTTGTGCTTCAAAACGATGATTTAAAAGAACGCCTTTCCGCGCTCTACGCTTTGATTGATTGGGTAAGCCGAGGAACGATGATCCGCGAGCATTCCCTTTCTCCTTTTGCCAAGGAACTCGCACTTGGTGTGTGCCGCCGCCATTTGCGCCTTTTGCATGCTATAAAGAAAAATGTGCATCGTATGCCCGGTACGGAAGTGGCGTGTGTACTTGAACTCGGCATATATCAACTTTTCTATATGGATTCTGTTCCGAGCCGTGCTGCGGTGGATTCCAGTGCGGAACTCGCCCGCAGGGCAAGCCTTGGCGAAGGTTCTGTGAAATTGGTGAATGCCGTTCTCCGCTCTTTAGAATCTGCGGGTCTTCCGGAACTCCCGAAGCAGAACGTGCAGCGGATAAGCCTTGAATATTCTATGCCGGAATGGCTGGTGCGCCGCCTGCTCGATTCTTATGGTTCTGAAGTTACCGAAGAATTCGCCAAGGAAAGTGTGGAGCGCCCGAGCCAATGGATTCGCGCGAATGTAGAGAAAATTTCTGCACAGGATTTGCAGGCAAAACTCGGCGTACAAGGCCGTATCTACAAGGATCGCTATTTGGAAATACCAGAATCTGCTGAATTGACGCCTCGCTTGGGAGAGCTTCTCAAGAGTGAATCGTTTGAGAAGGGGCTCTTCTCGGTGCAGAATCCTGCCGCTTTTGAAGTCGTGGAACTTTTGGATGTAAAGGAAAATTCGTTTGTATGGGATGCTTGTGCAGCTCCGGGAGGAAAAAGTGCCCTCATTGCAGAAGGATTCCCCAAAGCTCGAATTCTCGCTTCCGATTCTTCGGAAGAGCGCTTGTGCCCTATGGATGATTTAACAAAACGCCTAGGCCTTTCGAATGTGCAGGTCCAAAGGATCGATGCCTTGAATTCCGGTTTTGTAGATAAATTTGACAGAATACTTCTAGACGTTCCCTGCTCTAATATGGGCGTGCTTTCCCGCCGCCCGGAAGTGAAGTATCGCCTTACTCCAGATGATTTCAAGGAACTTCCCAAGATTCAATACGAGATTCTTGACAAGGCTAGCGCCGCGCTCGGGTTAGGCGGCATACTTGTGTATGCGACTTGCAGCCCGGAACGCGCGGAAACGGATAAGGTTGTCAAAAAATTTCTGGAAAATCATTTAGATTTTGAAATGGTTGGCGATCCTATGCGGATCGGCAAAAATGAATTCGGCTTGGATCATTTCTTTGCGGCCTCTTTACGGAGAAAACAATGAAACAATTTTTTCTAATTTTTTTCTGCTTGGTCGTTTCGCTGTGGGCGACTCCGGCAGAAAAAGATTCTTCGCGCTCTTTTCATGATGCTTTTCTCGCATTGGAAGGCGGAGCTATCTATCCCAATTCGGACTTGGGCCAAGTAATAGACCGATCCTATTATGGTTTGGCAGAATTCCGTTATTCTTATTTTGGCCCCTTCTTTGGCGTTGTTCAATTTGGTTATGCCTATATGAACACGACGGATGATGTGGCATTTCCGGGAGTGCACCAATTTAATGGCCGCGTGGGTGTCGATTACCCTATCCAAATGGCAAAGCCGATTTCTATTGGTGGCGGTTTTAGCTGTATTTGGGCGCGGGCTGATGGCTCGGATGAAGACACAAAAACTTCCACGCTATATGATAATGAATCGGAATTCGGATGGTATCTTCGCCTGGATTTGCCGATTGTCCGCACGCAAAATTATCGCGTAGGCGCAAAAGTATATTATGAGACTTTGTGGACTCTTCCCAATCGCTCCAATATGCTTTGGATTGGCTTCTATGTGGAACGCAAACTTTGGTAGGAATGAAAAATGAACGTACAAATTAAATTATTTGCATTCCTTTGTGTTGCTTCTTTTACAGCTCCATTTGCTGATGTCTTGCCTGAAACGGAAGGCATGGAAGAGGAAACTCGCGGCGATGGCACATATCTTACCGCGTCTCCCACCTATTCTTACGACCATTCTTCTCAAATGGGCGGAATCCATTCTGAAAGTGAAGAATGGAATCCGGATAAATTGCGCTTCCGTTATTTGGTAAACCGGATGTCTATTACGCCGTCTTGGAATATCCAAGATCCGGCTGTGTGGCTTGCTACAGGCAATGAAATTGGCGATTTGATCTATCAAGATATGCTTGTAGACGGAGTAAATTCCGGTATTTCCAACCGCACGCCGATGATGGAAGCTGGATTCCGCTCTAAGCCTTATCGCGGTTTTTGGGCCACAGTCAGGGCTTTCCAGGTGGATCACTATTCGGTGGGATCGTTTGGAGTGAGGTCTGAGTGGGTGGATGCAAAAGAGTTTGCCCTTTTTGGCGAAAATCTCCCATTTTTCAGTTCCACTTATATCGGCCTTGGTTATTCCGGCGAAAAATTGGAAACATCACTTCTTTCCGGGCATGAGTATCTGTGGATGATGGGGGAGAGCGGGCGCTGGATTCCTATAGAATATAAGCCCCGGGCAGAAGCCCGTTTTGATTTTGATGACATCCATGCTTCTGTTGTCTATGAGAATGCGAAATTCAGAAACAATTCTGCAGGTGAAACGGGCCGCAGGCAAGAAGTCAATGGGTCGTTCAAATTGGGCGAGGATTCGCTTTCTATGAGCAAGGAGGCTTGGAATTTTGCGTTAGGCGTCGCTTTCCGGGCCGTGGATGACAGCGGGGCTGTTTATTTCGGCTTAAAAGATGATTATGTAATCTTTCCCTTTTTGGAATATACGTTCCATCCGAATAATCGTTTGAAAATAGCCGGTTTTGCGGGTACGAGCGGACGTGAATTTGCAAGCAAGGATAGCGTGAATTTAGGCTTTGCCGAATTTTCCGGTGCTAAAGCAAATGTCGGCTTCAAGAACCATATTGCATCGTCTCTCAATCCACTCGGAGAAACTTATGAGTATTACGATTCCGATACGTTGAATTTGACTGCGGATGGATTCATGCAGCTTCACCGCGCTTATTTGGATGTACGCGGCCGCTCTGAATTTTTTGAACTCGGAATGAATATTGCAGGCTGGGTGGAAAAGGGTGCAGAAACATTTGACCCGGATTCTTTTAAAACTGTAAAAGGCCTTACTTATCGCACAGGAAGCGTGGATCGCATCGATTCTTGGATTAAATCCATTACAGCAGAAGCGAACGCTTCCGTCTACTATAAGAAAATGCTCACGTTGTCTTCTCGTGCGGGCTTTGAAAAAATCGATGGAGATGAGGAGCGCTTTGAAGTGAACCCTGCCGAGGGTTGGGTTGCTTTAGGTGCAAGGTGGAATTTGTACGATCATTTTATCTTGGAACATTCTTGGACATACCGGAGCGATGCGAAATGGAATTTGCGCACAGAAGACCCCTACGTTGTAAAAGGCGTGTGGTATTGGAATGCGAGTTTCTCTCAGCTTTTCCCGGAATACGGACTTTCCCTCACGGGAACGATACTTCATTCTTTGGGGGATGAACAAATTCAAGTGCCAAATGGCGGCTATGACCGGACTCGCTTCTATTGCAATATCAAGAAATCGTTTTAATGGATTGGAACAGTTTTGATTTCGCTTTGGGCGATAGTCCTGTTGTAGATGATGTGCGTTCCTTCGGGCGGGTATTGCAGCGCCGCGACAATTACTGCGGCGACTGTTTCTGCAAAGACTGGCCTCCAGGATGCTGGAATGAGGAGGAGATTTCTAGAAAGAACCTTTTGCAATATGCCTTCCAAGATCCGCTTTTCTTTCCGCTTCCCGAGAAGCAGTGACGGCCGGACTATTGTAAGCGATGGAAATCCCATCAGCGAAAGTCCCTGCTCCAACAAACCTTTTGTGCGGTTGTAATGATAAGGCGAAGCCTGGTTTGCCCCCTGCGCACTAATTACTAAAAAATGTCTAACGTTGTTTGCTTTGGCAAGAGCCGCGCAGGCGAGCGGAATCTCTAAATCTACGTGTTCTAATGCTTTTTTGGAACCCGCTTTTTTAATTGTCGTTCCGAGGCAACAAATGACCGCATCGGCGGCAAAAGCATCCTTATAGTTCTTGATACTATCAAAATCGACTTTTATCCATTCTACCTTTTCTGTATTGGATGCGCCTTCGGGAATGTTCCGGACAGGCAAAATTAATTTGGATACATCGTCGGATGCTTCCAAAAATTTCATAACGTAGCCGCCGACAAGGCCCGTCGCGCCGAGAAGAGTGACGATCATCTTATTTAACCATCACTTTGTGCATGAAGGTCCCCTTTTCAGAAGATTCCCGTACAATGTACATTCCGGGATTTGTGCCAGCAATTGGGATATAAATAGAATTAGAAACGGGACCTTGAAAAAGATTCTTGATTTGCTTCCCGTTTATGTCAAACAAAGTTACAGATAAATTATTTGTTGAAATTCCTGAAAGAATGATTTCGTTTTCGCTGAATGAGAAAAAGTCCTTTGCGGTTATGGCTGCGTTTTTTAGTGCCGTCGTCATATTGGTTAAATTTGGCATATTGCCTGATACCGCAAGCCCGCAGAGGAGCTTCATCGATTCGTTGAAGTAGTTTTCATTGCCGAGGTTTACGGCTTCGCTCCAATAGGCGTCGAGATTCGATTGATAGGCGGAATTGGTCACGAGCGAAGTCATAAGAGTAGCGACGAAGGTGCTGTTGTGATCGCTGCCAAGTGTGCCGCTGCGGGAAATGCTCCCGCTTATGGATGAAGGCGTTTGGGAATTTACCCAAGCTCCCGATTTTTCAAGAATTGCGTAAGAGCGTGTGTTGCCAAACCAGTAATAAGATTGAGAAAGACGCCATGGAGCGCGGGCAGCATCATAGCCATAATAACCGTCAAGGCCTGTGCCTGCATCATTTGTCCAATTGTCCAAAAGTCCTGTGGAGTATTCTGCGGAGTTTGTCTCTAGAAGAGCCATATTTGCGTCCATCGCCGTGGTGCTCCAGAAGGTAGAACCGCTCGCATCAACGTCTTTGAAAAGTTCGTAGTAAGCAGGTGCGACGTAGCTTGGATTCCGTTTGGCGTTCCATACGTCGCCGGGTTTGTGAAGCCCGTTTGTTTCGAATTCGTAGGTGCGGATGCTTTGAAGGAGCGTTTGTGCTTCCGTAAGGTATGTATTGTCGCCAAATTGATAGGCGGCGAGAATCAAGGCCGCGGCTACGTCCATTTCTGCATCCGTTGCTGCATTCTCGCCCCATACGCTAGACGGGTCGAGGTTGCCCATTTTCCAGTTCATGAGTCCGTTCCCGTCTTCGCTCGCTTTGTAGAAAGCCCAGAGTTTATCAAATTGGCTTTGATAGCTGGTGGTGCTGTTGCTAAAATAAACCATCAGCAGCATTCCATAGCCGATGCCTTCTGAAAAGTATTCGTTGGAGCCTTCGTTGGAGCGGATGCCTGCGTAGTTGCCGCTTTCATTGTAGAATGTGCTCAAGTAATAGTTAAAGCCGCTTTGAAGCGCCGTATTGACGGAGGCCTTGTCTGTCAAGGTTATACCATTTCCATTATATGTGGAATTTTGCGGGAACGGATAATTTACCGTTGCCGAGGCAAAGCTTGCCAATTCGGCAATGGAAAATAGGACGATCAATTTGAGGGTAGTCTTCATAGTGGCCTTCCTTTTCTTATGAATTTAACTTCGGATTTGAAAATAGGGAAAAATTTTGCCATCCTTAAAAGCGAATTGCAGCCCGAATCGCGTCAAGGAGTTGTTTGCAGTTCCGATATTTTGGGAAAGGAGTGGTTTTGTTTCACTTTGCATTCCTGCCATTGCTTTGTCTTGCTCCTTTTTCTTTTGCAAAGTTATTTTTAGAGGAGTCCATTACTTAAAAAGGTAAATTTGTGCTATGACTGAAGAACTTCAAAAAAATTTGAATCTTGTAAATGCAACGCTTTCCGAAGCGGAGCTTTATGAACATGCCTGTCATGTATTGAACTTTGACCAAGAAACAATTTGCCCTGTAAAAGCAATGGAAGAGCAAGGGGAGGTCAATGCGTTTCTTTCAAACAAAGCGTTTAGGCTCAAAAAAGCTCCCGCGTTTATTGCGGGTGCAGAATATCTCTATGCACATCGCGAAGAATTCGGCGAGTTTGACCGAGTTCTTGCCGAGTCTCTTCACCGCGAGTACCAGAAGACAAAGAATATTACACCTGAAATGGATCACGAATTTTCGCGTATTTTCAATCGGGCTTTTGTCAATTGGCTCGATGCGAAAAAGAGCGCGGACTTTGCAAAATTTGCAACTTCGCTTGCGGAAGTGCGGAATGTAAATTTCAAACAGATTGCGCTCCGTGAAGATTCCCGTCCCGTTCCCTACGATAATTTACTCGACGTTTATGAACGCGGTATTACTACGGGAGATTTGGACAAGTGCTTTGACGAATGCAAGGAACGCCTGATTCCTCTCCTCAAAAAAATTTCTGCGAGCAAAAAGACCATTCGCACAGACTTTCTTTCTCGCACGGTTACGGATGAATCGCAGCGTAAAATGGCGGAATATCTGCTGCAAACGATCGGTTTTGATTTTACGCGCGGAGCATTCACAACGACTGAACATCCTTTTACGGACGGCCTTGCCAAAAATGATGTCCGCGTTACGACGCATTACTATCCTGATATGTTCTATTCGAGCATGTTCTCTATCATTCACGAGGGCGGTCACGCTCTTTTTGAGCAGAACCAGCCAGCGGAAAATTATGTACACCATATTAATGGCCTCAAAACGCTTGGCGAACATGAATCTGTTTCCCGCTTTTATGAAAACCGCATTGGACGCTCCAGAGGATTCATTCACCTCATTTACAAAAAGACCGGGGAACTTTTCCCGAATGTGATGCAGGGTGTCTCTGAAGATGAATTTTATGAAGCGATGAATTTAGTGCGGCCTTCGCTTATTCGCACGGAAGCGGACGAATTCACATATACGTTCCATATAATTATCCGATATGAACTTGAAAAGCAGATCATCAATAAAAATGTGAATATCAATGATCTCCCTCGAATGTGGGATGATAAGTATGAGGAATACCTTGGAATTCGCCCTCAGAATGCGCGCGAGGGTATTCTACAGGATGTCCATTGGGCTTCGGGGTTTGGTTATTTTCCGACTTATGCTCTCGGAAATATGTATAACGCAATGTATTACAACTGTATGTCGCAAGATATAGATGTGGAAAACACCATAAGCGATGGCCGCTTTGACGTAATCAATGACTGGATGCGCGAACATGTATGGAAACGCGCAGACCGCTTGGATTCAAAAGCTTGGATCCGCGAGATCACGGGCCGTGAATTTACGCCGGATGATTTTCTTGATTATATCGAAAAAAAGTATAGCGCAATATACGGAGTTTAACATTCGGATGCCGGGTAATGGTCTTGTTGGACGGATGCCCTTTGTGTGCGGAGGATGATGCTATGGTTATTAAAGAATTGCAGCCTGAATTATTAAATGACTGGCTTGACTTTTTTGAAAATAGAGCCTTTGCGGATCATGATGAATGGCGGGGTTGTTATTGCACCGCATTTTATTATCCAAAGCCTGAAGAGTATTCCAGCCAAAGAAATCGCAGGAAAGATTATGCGATATGGCTTATAGAAACGGGAAGAATGTGTGGGTATGTGGCGTATGAAAACGGTAAAGTTGTAGGATGGGTAAATTCAAACAATAAATCAAAATATCCAAGGTTGGAAAACATACGTGATGAAAAAGAGAAAGTATTGTCCATTGTTTGTTTTCTCGTTGAGAAAGAAAATCGCGGGAAAGGCATAGCACAAAAACTACTGAATAGAATTATCGGGGATGCGAAAGAGAAAGGTTATTCAATAATTGAGGCATATCCAAAAAAAGGCGCTAAATCGGAATATGGAAGATGGAATGGACCTTTTGAAATGTACATGAAGTCCGGCTTTTCAGAATACGAAATTGGAAAAGATAAAGTTGTAAGAAAATATATATAGGTCACCTCTGAGAACTCATTTTCTATGACGAGTAACTGGTTCAACGTAGGGAACGTCTGGCGTTGTATGGCTGGCTTTCAGGTCGGCCTCGCAGGGGTGAAGATGGAGCAAGACAACATCGAAACAAATCGGGTTCAGTATTTCGCAGTAGCGGGTTCGAAATTCTGTTGCCGAGCCGTGACAACACCAAAGTACGCTTTGAGTTGTGATGAATAGGCCTGATTTTTTCTATTCGGCAGCTAAATATACGTTTTCAGCCCTTGCTGTTGGGCCCTGTTTTTATTATTTTAACACTTGAACAAATATTCAAGTGAGCAAATGTGAAAATAAAGACAGAATCTACAGTTATATCGCTCGACACTCTTTTTGAACTTTCTGAGCTCTTCAAATTTTTTGGCGATACTACGCGCATCCGCATTATCAATATTCTCCTCCAAGGGGAATGCTCTGTGACGGACATTGCGGATAAGCTCTCAATGGGGCAATCGGCAATCAGCCATCAGCTTCGCATTTTGCGTACGGCCGCGCTTGTCAAGCCCCGTCGCGATGGTAAAACGATTTTTTATTCGCTTGACGATGAGCATGTGGCGCTCATTTTCAAGGCGGGTCTCACTCATATTCTTCACAAGAAAAACGGGAATGCATAGGAGGTTATGTGGAAGCTTTTTTTATGGCACTTTGGAATCTCTTTTCGGAGATGGCGCCTTATTTAATTCTTGGATTTTTCCTCGCGGGAGTTTTGCACGTGTGGATTCCGAGCAGCCTTTACATTAACAAAATTTCCAAGCCCACGTTTATGTCCGCATTCTGGGCATCCGTATTCGGCGTCCCGCTACCAATTTGCAGTTGCGGCGTGATTCCTACGGCGATTGCACTTCGCCGCGAAGGTGCTTCCAAGGGGGCGTCGATGGCGTTTATGGTTTCGACTCCGGCGACGGGTGTGGATTCCATTCTCGCAACGTATTCATTGCTCGGTCTTCCTTTTGCGATAATCCGCCCGATTGCTGCTTTTGCAACATCGCTTCTTGCTGGCGCTGTAACGAATTTTGCAACAAAATCCGAAAAAGATATTCCTCTAGAAATGAAGGATGATGATTGCTGCAAGGTAAAACCGCATGGAGTGAAGAATAAGTTATACGAAACTTTCGATTACGGCTTTGGTGAAATTCTCGGCAGTGTTGCAAAATGGTTGGTAGTAGGACTCGTACTCGGTGCGCTCATCTCGGCGTTTGTTCCGGACGATCTCTTTATCCGGTTCCGCGAATATCCGCTTCTTTGTATGATTGCCGTTCTGATTGTGGCAATGCCGATGTATACCTGTGCAATGGGATCAATCCCGCTTGCGGTCGCGCTTATTGAGAAAGGACTTACTCCAGGTGCCGCTTTTGTTCTTTTGATGGCAGGACCTGCTACAAGTATTGCCTCAATGACTGTGGTGGGCAAGAATTTCGGTAAGCGAGCCCTTATTGCATATCTCTCAAGTATCGCTGTGGGGGCTATTGGTTTTGGGCTCCTCATTGACTATTTTTGGATGAACTCGTTCATTAGTGCTATTCCGATGATGGGCAAAACGATGGATATACCGCAAAAGGGAATTGTCTATACGCTTTCGGCTGTCGTTCTTGCCGTTCTCTTTATTCGCGAGCTTATCCCTTGGAAAATTTTCAAAAAATCAAAATCAATAACAAAAGATGAAATAATGAAAACATATAATGTGATTGGAATGTCTTGCGAACACTGCAAGCGTTCCGTGGAAAATGCTGTAAAGGAAATTCCGGGAGTGACCAAAGCGGAAGTTTCCTTGCACGATAAAAGCGTACAAGTTGAAGGAAATGCTAGCGAAGAACTTGTGCGAAAAGCAGTGGAGAAGACTGGCTTTGTGTTTGGCGGTGAAAAGAAGTAAATATCGATGGAACATGAATATGAGCTTTTTAGGCTGTCCTTATGATTGATTTTTATTGTCTGCGGATGCCGGAAATCATCCAAACATCCAATATGGACTTTGCACCGTCATGGATATCATTATTACAATTATAGTTTTCCCGATAAATTGGAAATGCTTATTTTGGATGTCCATCAAATTAGTATGTTATTCGTATGCCTACTTTACAACAGCTTAGATATGTCGTTAAAATTGTAGAATATCGCTCTATTACTGAAGCCGCTCGGAATATATATATTTCGCAACCGGCCCTTTCTAATTCCATTAAAGAATTGGAAGCGGAGTTGAAAATTGAAATCTTCTGCCGCAGCGCTAAAGGGATTTCGCTCACCAAAGAAGGGTCGGAATTTTTGTCTTATGCGAGGCAAGTACTGGAGCAGGAAGACTTGCTAGAACAGCGTTATGCGAATAAAAAAACTTCGCGGCAGATGTGCTCTATTTCAACGCAGCATTATGCTTTTGCGGTGAATGCTTTTTGCAATTTGATTTCAAAGACGAATGCAGAAGAATATGAATATACGCTTCGGGAGACTCGGACGTCGGAGATTATAGACGATGTGCGGAATATGAAAAGTGAAATAGGAATCCTGTACTTGAATGATTTCAATCAAAATGTCATTTTAAAATTGCTAAAGGATAGCTTTTTGGACTTTATTCCACTTTTTACGGCGAAGCCGCATGTGTTTGTGAGTGCGGAATGCCCGCTTGCTAAAAAGCGGTTTGTTTCGTTTAAGGATCTTGAAAATTATCCCTATCTTTCTTTTGAACAGGGCGATTTTAATTCTTTCTATTTTTCAGAAGAGATCCAGAGTACTGTTTCGCATAAGAAAAGTATCCATGTGAGTGATCGCGGGACGCTTTTTAATTTGATTATCGGTATTAACGGTTATACTATTTCGAGCGGAGTTGTCACTAGCGATCTCAACGGTTCGCAAATAGTGGCAATTCCCCTTAAAGTGGAAGACCGTATGACTGTAGGTTATGTTGTGAACAACCGCATTCCGCTCAGTTCTTGCGCTCAGAGTTATATTGATTCGCTCAAGCTCTGTATTACTGAATACGGTTGCAAGTTACTTTCCTAAAATTCTTTTCGCAGAATTTTTGCCGCAGAAACCAAGTTGGAAAGGCTCGCCTTTGTTTCGGCTTCTCCTCGAGTTTTAAGCCCGCAATCGGGATTTACCCAGAGTTTTTCCTTTGGAATCTTTGTTAGCATTTTCTTTAATGCTTGTGTAATTTCTTCTGTGGAAGGGACTCGCGGAGAATGAATGTCGTAAACGCCCGGGCCTACTTCGGTCTTGAAATTTGCTTTTTTGAGCGCGCTAAGAATTTTGAGATCAGAACGCGAAGCTTCAAATGTAATCACATCCGCATCCATATTGTCTATGTCGGGAATGATGTCTGTGAATTCGCTGTAGCACATGTGCGTGTGAATTTGTGTAGTCGGTTTTACTCCCGAATGAACAAGGCGGAAGGCCGGGATTGCCCAATCCAAGTATTCAATGTGCCAAGCGCTTTTGCGGAGTGGAAGCTTTTCACGGAGTGCGGCTTCATCGATTTGAATGATGCGGATGCCGTTCCTTTCAAGATCGAGAACTTCGGCGCGGATGGCGAGCCCTATTTGAAGGACTTGTTCCTTGAGGCTGATGTCTTCTCGCGGGAAAGACCAATTGAGAATGGTTACGGGCCCGGTGAGCATCCCTTTAATGGGCTTTTTTGTACAACTTTGTGCAAATTTGGACCATTTTATTGTGATGGGTTCCCTGCGTGAAATGTCTCCCCATATTACAGGAGGCTTAACGCAGCGCGTTCCGTAGCTTTGTACCCAGGCGTTTTCGGTGAATACAAATCCAGAAAGATGATCTCCAAAGTATTCCACCATATCGTTGCGTTCAAATTCACCGTGGACTAAAACGTCTAAACCGAGTTCTTCTTGCAGGTGAATGCATTCCTCAATTTTCTGCTGATTGAATTTTTCGTATGCCTCTTTTGAAATTTTTCCTTTTTTGAATGCGGCTCGGTTCTCGCGCACATCCTTTGTCTGCGGAAAAGATCCGATTGTCGTTGTGGGGAAGAGCGGTAAGTTGAATTCTTCCTTTTGAATTTGTTCGCGTATGGCAAAGGCGGGCTTCCGCTCAAAATCAGCGGCGGAGAGATTTTGAATGGCTTCTTTTACAGAGTTATCTGCCGCCACGCGTTCTGTTGCAAAGATTTCCTTGTTTTTTGCGTTTGATGCAATACTCTCTAATTCCTCTAATTTCTCTTCGGCAAATGCAAAATGGGTGAGAATGTCTTTCCCAAGTTTTGTCTCATTCGCAGTCGTATAGGGTACGTGGAGAAGGGAGCAAGACGTGCCTATGACGATTTGTTCTGGATTCACGTATTTTTGAATTCTTTGAAGCAAGTCTTCTGCTTTTTTATAATCGGTGCGCCAGATGTTTTTGCCGCAGACAATGCCTGCAAAAAGAAGCGTCTTTTCTGGGAAGCCTTTGGAGATGAGTTCCAGCGTTTTTTTGCCTTCGATGAAGTCTAAGCCAATACCGTCAAAACCCAGTTCTTTTATGGAATTGTAGCTGTCGCGGATATCGCCGAAATAGGTCTGGAGCAGAATGTGTGATTTCGTTGTTTGGTGGATGAAATTCAAAATTTTTCGGTAGAGATTGTTTAATAGTTTCGAGTCGCTTTCATTTGTATCGAATACGAGTGCGGGTTCCGCTAAAGAAATCCATTCCGCGCCATTTTTGGAAAGTTCTTGAATGATTTCGATGTAGGCGTTTCCAATTGCGCTTGCAAAATCTTCGCGGCATTTTTTGCCGAGGTATTTTGCTAAATAGAGAAATGTATAAGGGCCGATTAATGCAGGAACAGTAGAATAGCCGAGTGCTTTGGATTCCATATATTCTGCAACGGGTTTAGATTCTTGCGCTTTGCAGACGATTTGTGTGTCGTCATCTAATTCGGGGACTAGATAGTGGTAATTTGTATTGAACCACTTCTTCATAGCAAGTGCCTTAACATCGCCCTTTTCCCCTTGGTATCCGCGCGCCATTGCGAAGTAAGTATCCAATGCAGAAAGTTCAAGCGATGAATAGCGTGTGGGAACCGCTCCTAGCATAACCGCTGTGTCGAGCATATTGTCGTAGAACGAAAAATCGTTTGACGGAATGAAATTGATGCCTGCTTGGCTTTGTTTTTTCCAGCCGTAGGAGCGGATGCCCGCGGCTGTACTTTCTAGTTCCGCAGAACTGATTTTGCCTGCGAAGAAATTTTCGCTGCTGTATTTGAGTTCACGTCCATGTCCGATGCGAGGAAATCCGATTACTGAAGTTTTTGCTGTCATGCTCCCAATATTAATTCTTTATGCGCATATATGCAAAATCTTTATTTTTATCGAATCCCATAGATTTTAGTTATCGCACGTTGACGAAGAGCATTATCCCCATGAGACAAATAGCAAAGCCGCACAGGAGTGAAATTCAAGAATTTGCGTAAAGGGCAAGTTTGTCCATCTTGCCGAATCTGCTAAGTCCGATGTCTATTCCTCGCCGCATAAAAATAGGGGCTAACCCGAATGCAGTATTAGTAATGGCCATACCCATTCCGATGGCCGCGGCATCCAGAAGGGCTATGCCGGGGAGGTTGTTC
>Ga0172377_10002908_pt1 | contig 17554 bp, 10 predicted proteins | sample Pumphouse3metaG_FD_119749 | JGI IMG/M metagenome (GOLD analysis project Ga0172377, IMG submission 119749) | Leachate microbial communities from a municipal landfill in Southern Ontario, Canada - Pumphouse #3 metaG | ecosystem: Engineered > Solid waste > Landfill > Unclassified | place: Canada...
TGCTTAGCGGATGTCTTTTCCCCGCATCGCAGTCCGCAATCAATTATTATGATCTGGATACGCCGCAGACAGCGCCGTCACCAGAGGTTCGAATAATAATTGAAGGATTTGAAAACCTAGCCGGCTGCAGCGACAAAATGCGTTACCGTATTGACCGCAACCGTCAGGTGTTTGACGAACAAAATAAATGGGTTCAATCGCCGGAAGAAATGCTGAGTCGTTATCTGTCAGCATCGCTTACCGGCAACGCATCCGGTAAATCTTATCGGCTCAGAGGAAAATTGGAAGTATTTGAAATTGATTTACACAACGAAACGGTATCCATGCAATGCTCTTTCACGATTTTTCAAGATGGCAGCGACCTGAAGCTATCGCAAACTTACCGCAAAACCATAGAGTTAAAGAAAAAGTCACCGCAGGAATTCGCCGAAGCATTTTCTGCCGCGGCTGCCGGGCTTGCCGAAGAAATTAAAAAGATATCCTTAAACTCCATCAAGTAACTTTCCGGAGCATTGCATATTGTTTTCAAGAACATTCACCAATCGTCTTTATTCCCTGATTGCCATATTTCCGATTTTGTCGCTGTGTTTTATTGCCGTGGCTGATGACGCTGATACGCTACGGATTCAACAACTGGTCGAGAATATTTATCAGGCGTCAAAACCGGACTTCCCGGTTAATTCCTACGCCGTCAATATGGTTACCGTACTCACCGGCGGCAAAGTCATTTACCTCGACAAGATTTATAAAACCGGCGGAAAAATCCGGATCACCACCAGGCTTTCCGATGGTACCCATACAATTTTGGCCTTCAACGGAAAGACTGCCTGGTTTCAGGACGCTAACGGACAAAAACGCCTTTTAAGCGAAAAAGAAACCAATTATTTGCGTTTTTCTGCTGCCGTCGCCAACCCGCACGGTAAGCTTTCGGAATGCTTCGAAAAAATTATTCTTTCAAAAAATCCTGAAACCATCGGTGCTGAATCATGCGTCAAACTTACCTGTATTCCATTCTCGCATTATGGTCAGATGCCGGTTGTTTATTATATCAGCAAAAAAGATTTTCTTCCGCGACGCACTGACATGATATCTTTTTCTCAGGATACAGCGTTGCCCATGACTTCGCTTTATAGCAATTACCAGAAATTTGCCGGATTGCTTTTCCCTGCGGAAACCCGTACCACAACTCCTCAATCACAGGTCTTATCCAAAATAATTTCCGTCAATGTAAATCAGAAAATCGACGATATCCAATTTGAGCCGGCAAAAGATACGTTGCCATGGTCAAGTTTAACGCTATAAAATTCGCGCGCGCATAATGCGCGCGCGAATTTTAAGCGCAGATCTCTGAAATATATAAAATCACTTATCGTTGATTTTAATGTCCAGTTTATTGCCATCCCAGATCGCGGTAAAGTTACCGCCGACATACCACACATTTTTCATTTCGGATGATAACACTTGGGGCAATGCAGTTGCCTGCCAAACCTCTTTTGTATCGTCACAGACCAAAGTTTTTTCACCTTTCCGCAATACCATGAATACATCGTTAAGCTTAAGTGTCGGTAATTTTTCGAAAGTTTTTTCTAGAAACTCTTTTCGAGATTGAGAAAGTACGCCGGGCAACGGGATAACAACATTCTCCCAGCGTTCCGCATTTTTCTCCCAGTCATCTATTGTGATAAACGCAACACTGCGACCGGTTCTCATCAGGGTATCGCGTAACTCACTGATTTTCCTGGTAATCTGGTCATTGAAAGCAGGCGAAGCACAAGATGCCCAACTCATCGTGTCAATCACCATGGCAACTTGGTCTTTCATGCCCAACGGTGCCGGTTTGAGCTTCATTAGCAATCGATTTTCCTGCGCAATGCTTTTAATCATGGGGAGCGGAGCAAAAAAATCCATTCCTTCAATGATAGCATAATATCGCACCACAGTACCATGCGCGGCCGCCAGCAGGTTCAATTTGCTACTGGTAAGTTGCGAATCACGCAATGAAAATACAGTAGTGCCGGAACTGTCTCCGAAAAATTTGGTGGCATAGTTGCGGATATCGTTTTCAAGTATAGGCATAATACCGTGCAGCAGTGCACTGTCAACCGGATTCATATAGGCATGACTCAGATTCAGGCGACGCAAAGAATAAGAAGCCGGACAGGATATAATATCCAACGGCGCTTCATTCAATACCTTCTGAATACCCAAATGTCCACTGAAAAGCATCCGTTTCAAGCTTGCTGAATGTTCCATTGGATAACCATAATAAACACCAAACGAATATTTGTCACCGTGCTGCTTTTTGAATTCACTGGCAAACCAAGTAATGTTGTCCGCGCTTCTCTCGGCAACAAACTGGAAAAAGTTTTTTCTGATCAAATCATAATTTTCGCCTTCCTGAAAAGGATATTCCAAAGCCGGATGCGGCAGTTCAATCTCGGGCGAAACTTGTTTTTTTCGCTGCCAGGTGGAAAACGCTTTTTGGGCAGGAGCAGAGCAATCGTACTCGCCGACATTTTCTCCCCAAAGCTGAAATTCCCCCCCCGGAACCCCATCAATAGAACTCCGGACACGGACACGCCGACCGGACGATTTTCGAGCGATTTAATAATGTCGTTGACAAAATCAATGGAATTTTGACGCCAGATTTCGGAGCAAAATGATTGCAGTGCCCGGCGGTTGCGGTTGGAAACAAATAGTTCGTCAGGATATCTTAATCCCCACCATCCAGGTACATTTATGTTAATTTTCAAATAAATGCTGGCATGTGGATCGCCTTCCAGTATCTGCAACATATTTTGCTCCATCGCACTCAAGTCAATGCGCCCGTCCGCCGTTCGGTATCCTGACGCGAGCGCGACTTCGTACATGTGTCCGCCAGTATGTGTCCAATTGAAATAATTTTGGGCTGATGGAGTGACAGTAGAATATGTGAACGGGGCGTGATCGCCTCCGGCGGACTTCATGATATTTGTTGGTTTTTTGGAGAAATGAACTGCAGGATTGCGCTCAAAAGACGGTAATGCACCCAATTTCAAGCTGACGTTGCGAGTGTGCGGGATAATGTTGAAAGTAACCCCTTCCAACTTCCATTCGTATGTATCCGGAGCAGCAAAGCGCGAAATCGGTAATTCGATAAAAATCTGTTTTATTCTTTCTTCATAGCGTATAACGGGGTCAAAAGCGCTCAGTGCACTGCGATTACCGGCATTATCATAGAAAACCAGTTTCAGGTCTTTCAGTTCAGAGATAGGAAATTCTTCCTGATATTTAAAATTCAAAACAAATATATCGCCCTGCCTGACAGTATCGGTTGTGCTCAACGCTTGAAGAATAATGTTTTTTGCTGGCAAAAGACGCAAAAAGGGAATGTTTCTCCAAGGTTGTACCGGCGGAACGCCTTGAGATTCCATAGTTACGGTTTGCCCACTTCCTGGGATCTCAACACTCCACGACATATCAGTTTTCAAGGTTTCGATAATTTTACCCTCGCGATTCCAGACATGCCCCTGCATGATACATCCCGCAAAACCATCAATCTTAAACATGTCAATGACAATCCGGTTGACACCTTTTTTAAGCATAGAAGTAATATCGACTTTTCTGACGGTTTTCCAGTCCATATCAGCATCAACATCCTTGCCATTGACTTTTAACGAATACCCGTTGTCCGCAGTAATCTGAACCATGCCGCAAGATGGTTCTTCATTCAAGACATATTCACGGCTGAAAATCGCCCGAGGAGCATCCTTTTGTTCTTTCACCCACAACCATTCTGCCATCCAACTGGTAGCAGGGGGTTCAACTGTTACCGTATTTTCGGCGACAGGTTCTTTGAGAATGCTTAACCCGCCCTTATAAATCGCGGGGTTCAAAAACCATGCCACGCCACGTCCCGAAAATCCTAATCCGATTCTGACACTGACCGAATCTGCCGGCACGGTAAATTTCCCGGTAACAATGGTTGTGTCCAACTGTCCGGACGGCGCAGTACGCATGTGAATCATCTTGGCTTTGCCATCCTTATCAAATGAATAGATTTCCCAGCCCGGACCCGTTTTATGCTCCACCCGTCCCCTGCAGATCACTGAACTGGTATAAACTCCGGGTTCCAGTTTTTTCATCACCCGCCAGAATGCATAACCGGAATCCGAGTCGATCTCAACCTTCAGGGCACTCTTACCATCAATTTCTTCAGTTGAAAATTTCGCCCTTGCGGATTGTGTCCTTGCGATTATCCAGTGCTCTCCCGGTTCCTTTTGCTTGGATACCGGAGGCAATAAATTTTCTGGTTCGGCAGCAATTCCGGAAACCGCGATCCCCATTGCCAATAATATCAATCTGATAATTCTGCTCATAAATTCTCCTCTATATGGATTCTATTTTAGTTTTGACCTTTTTGTAACTTATAAACAACAAACTGACTCAAACCATGGCTATATTCTTTTTTAATCCTTCCCCGCATTTATTAACAAACGAAGCACAGAGTTTCCCTCCCGGCGTAGGAATTACTATCTTACCTTGTTCAAGACCTCCAGGTTGCGGCTCAAAAATATATTTTTCCCACCCTGGAGTTAAGGGTTGTAAACCAAAAATGCCTTTGGCAATCATGTTGCCCGGTGCCGCTCCCCACGGATGAGCCCAGCTCATATTGCATTTGTGTGAAGGGTTCCATGCCTCACAACAGACAGTCGCTCCCATTTTGATCATCCCCAGCCAGCTGGTATCGTTATCTGCCGTCATCAATTTCAGCGCATATTCAGCACGATGATATTTGAACAAAGTTTCCAGAAAAAACTGTGCCATATAAACGCTGCATACCATACCGCGCGACAAAATAAATTTCAGGCAACTTTCTATACGATCTTCAGGAACAAGACCAAAGCATAATGCAAGCATATTGGCGTGAAAAGAGCAATGCGTGCTATTTGAATTATCCCGGTACAAACCTTGCTCATGTTCGAACAATTTCGCGTTGAAAGAATCTTTGACTTCCTGTCCTAACTCTCTGAATTTATCTGCGTCTGAGTCTTTGCCAACGTAAGCAGCCAGCTTTGACAATAAAATCAAGTCATAATAGACCAAAGCGTTTGGAACAGTACAGTGCGGCCCCGGTTCATAATCGTCTTGCTCAGATGGCGGCCAGTCGATGATAATGCGTTGCGGAAAATCTTCCACCAAACCATTTTTAAGCAAATAATGAAACGAAAATTCGTTTTTCAATGTTTCATAATATCTTTCAACCAGATCATAATCCCCGGTATGCATCAGGTATTCGTAATATAATGGAATCGCCAGCTGTTTCCATTCACACGGCCAAGTCGGATGACGCAATTGATATTCAAGCGTACGACGGGCAATTTCGGTATTTCCTTCAACTGCAAAATGGGTCAACATGGTATTGTATGTGTCAGCTTCGTATGCGATGCGTTCTCTGGACGGACAGTCCGTATAGACATCAAGGCTGGTCCAGGCAATGGAATTTTTACAGAACTCCCAGACCTTGACCAAGCTGGAATCAGAGCATTCAAACGCCGAATCGGCATAATTAAAAGGAGCATTGACGGCAATAGCACGGATGGTTGAGCTTGTAAAATCTCCCTGCCAGTTAAGTATTTCCGCATAACGGAATGCCCGCAAACCGAAGTGGGCAAGTGTGCCTCCGCCGGATTGAGGGAACGTCCATAATTCTTGATAGCAGTTCAGTGTCCGCATCTGAAATCTTACCCGATCTGGTTCAAAAAGTTCCTCTCCCAGACGCAATTCCACGGCACCGCCATTTTCAGGCTTATCAAGTTCAATTCCGCCAACAACTTCTCGCCCGAAATCGATAAAATAATGCCTTTCCCCCAGCTTTTTTACCGTTGAAGGAGCAACCTTGGTTAATGCATAGTTGTCCATTCCGGCCAACTCATATTCTTCGCTAGCCGCGCCGAATACGGCTGCTGCCGTCCAGCTTGAGTCAGCAAATCCCGAAGTATTCCAGCCGAATGGGAACTTATTTCCGTCAATATGTTCATGATACTCCCCGGGGCCGGCATGTCCTTTGAAATACTGATCGATATGTGGTTGCTCCCAACAAACCGGGCGGTAAATATCATTGGCGTCGAGCATTTTCCAGTCGCTGCCGGAAACTACTTTTCGGATTTTTCCGTCGGCAAACATCATTTCAAGTATTATCGCACATCCTTTGCGTTCACCACGCGAGAGTATGCCTATGGCATTATCACCGCAGCAAAGTTCCGAAGTTACATCGAACGAATGCAACACTGGAAATCCGTCTTTTATAGCTCGAAATGGACCGATTCCAATCAGCCGGCCATTTATCGAAAGTCGATATTTGATAAAACTACCACCCAAGAGCCAGTTACCTTCATGACCGGAACTGGCTTCGGATTTCATCCAATATTCTCTTGAATAAGAATGAGTATCAGCTATAACATAAACCCGGGCACAATACGGCAAGCGTTCAAGCTGAAACTGTTTGCGTAAAAACACATTACCGGCGCCTCCAATCCATTCGGCAACGCTCATATCAACACGATTTTCTAAAATCGTCGCTGTTGCATAGTCCACTGCCGAGTTTTTTAGTACGTTATCCATCTTTATCCTTAAATTATTTCTTCTTAAGCCGAAATATCCTAGTTTGCGGTTCAGACGCGCTAAAATTGATCTTACGAGTAACCTGCAACCGCTGTTCTGCCACAACCGGATAAAGCTGTTCAACCATTGACTCATTTGGCAGCAACAGTGTTCTGGCCCCAGGTTTTCTATTGGTATGAATTGCCAGATAATCACCCGAAGCGTAAACAGCATCATTGGAATCAGTATAAATGTGTACTCCGGCAGTAGCAGCGATAGCCCGCAATATCTCCGGCGGCAGTAGCGGTGCCACACAGAAATAAGTGGTTAATCCATCTTGTTCGGACTTAACCAATCCGGGCTTACCGTTTTCACCGATCACGGCAAGTGTTTCATAGTTTCCAGCGGCAGGCAAAAACAGCGGTGATTGAGCGTGTCCTTTCGACAAACCGAATTCACCACTATACTCAGCCAACAGTGAATTACCCGGTTTCAATTTCATTCTGACCTCGATTGGTCTCTTGAACATTTCCAGTTTAATTCCAGCTAATTCAGCTTTTTCTGTAATTCCTGCTTTTGAAACTACACCAGGAGCATAAAACCATAAAGCAGTCGCCTTATTTTTCCGCAATTTATTATTAATCGCCGTAAGTTCTTCCGACGTCATATGCCATGGATTCATAAAAATATAAAACTGATACTCCGGCATGTCCGGATTGAGAAAATCATCTAACAGATATTTGTCAAATGGTGCTCCGATACGTCCAATAAATTCTCGTTGCAAAACACAATGCAACATCATCGCATCGGATTTTTGACGCGGTTGTATTTGGCGTGAAAACAATAATGATTTTTCACTAAAAATCACTGCTATCTGGCTGACTCTGCTGAGATTACTCTTAACCGCTTCCTGTCCGATATTATTAAGTAAACCCATGGTTTTTACGATTTGCGGGTCATCATACCAATCCCGCTTACCGCCACTGAGATTATGCCAATACAGTCCAGCTCCGCCACATAGTGCCTTTGCAAACTCCCTGGCTAATACTTCATCAGTCTGATATGAATGTCTTACCGAATAAGCATATCCTGGAGGATTAGTCAGATGTGTCCTGACATCGCATTCATTCAACCATATTTTGTTTTTCATCCGTAACGACGGCGGTGGAGGATAATCAAATGCTGCAGTTCCTCCAATATCACGAAATTGACTGTGGTAGGAAATCGGACCGGTAAAACAGTCGACATCGGGACAATCTATTGCCGCACGCTGTTTTAAATATCCAACCTGTTCTCCGAGAAAATGAACTCCCAAATCCATTATATGACCGTAATATGCCATCATAATTGCTTTGCGTTGAGTTTCTTCTTTGACGATTGCTCCATACCAGGCAATCCCCTCACAGATTACATCTGATAAAGCTTCAGCATAATCAATAGCACGACGACTTTTTACGGGGTCACGAAACATACCGATGCCGCCTTCGAGTCGTTCCAGTTTGTCAGGGATCCTTGGATTAACAAATGAGGCGTTATCGTCTTTCCAGGCCTTTTGGAGCGCGCTTTCATCCTGGTATTTACTTTTTAGCCACCCGGAAAAATACTCTTGCATAGCCGGGCTATAGTCGCTGAGAACATTATCTTTACTCAGATCACTTCCGCCCCAGTAATGCATCCACTGTCCTTCCTCCCCCTCACAGATATAATAACCGATCACCCGATCCGAATATGGACCGTTTTGGACATGACGAATAAGTTCTCTCAGCATATTTCCCACGATCTCACGCCACTGTTTCGAGGCTAATGAAGGTTTTCCATATCGCTTGCCGCCATCAAATACCACCATTTCTTCTGGGTAACGTTTATCGAACCATCCCGGAACAATATCACGAAAACCTGGTTTAAGAATAATTTTCGCCTCAGAATTATTGTCCAGAGCTTCTGCAATCTGTCGATCAACTTCAATAAAGTCGTATTTATCGGGAGCAGGCATATTGGGCGAAATCGAGCAAATAGTCATATGCATCTGATTAGCAGAATACAGCCGATGCATGTTTGGTTGCATATAGGAACCACCGCCACCGCGTGTGCTGTAAAACATACTCATAACCGGCGATCCATCCAAATGCAATACCGGCATTCCGTTCACAGGTTTTACTTCAGCGTTAACCGGTGCCGGATTTGCCGAATTAATCAATTTGACTCTTTGAATCCATTCTTTCCCCTCAAACTTGACCGAATAAAACGGTATTTCCAAGCTTAAATCATAATTACCATGATACAGATAACGGCTGGGAGTAAACGATATCTCAAGCATGGCTTTACCATTATTTTCAGCTGCATTTTTCAGGACAGAACCATCCAGACGTTGCCTGACAAAAACACTTTTACTTCTTGACATCCGCAAATAAACCGGAACGTCAAACTCATCGTCAACCGGCAATGTTAAATCAAATCGTAATTTCAGCTGTTTTCCTGCTTCAATTTTACCGGGCAACGGCTGGTTGGCAAGAATGATTTCCTTACGTTTTGCATTATTGACATATTTGATTTTCCCCCATGCACCATCGGGCGGAACTCCCAATAAAACACTTGGTTTCCATGCAGAATCGTCATATTCACTCTTCAACCAGCCGTCAGGCTTATCCGGCGATGACACCCAGCTTTCATCAGTAATTATCTTCACGGATTTTCCAGATTTGAGATTAATATCAATTTCGGCGATTATACCGGCGGCATAACGCGCATTGTAATTATCGACCGAGATTATATTCTCCCCTTTTTTCAGGAACTTAGTTATTTCACTGCTTGCTGAACTGTCCCACGACGCACCAGAGCGGATTTTATTGCCGTTTACATAAAATGTTGCCCGATCGTCCGCTGTACCTTGAAAATACGCACTTTCCACTTCATCTTCAAGCATAATTTTTTTACGAAAATAGCGACTGATGTATTCAACGCGTTCTTTAGTAAACCATATCCACGAAGCCTGCCAATTTTCTTCTTTGAGCGGTGTCGCCAGCAACCTTACCTCTGATATTTCCAGATTTCCGTCACGATTAGAAAATTCAATTTTCATCTTGCGGGTGGCAATATTATCGGGAATAGCCAAGCGGAGATAACCTTCGGATTTTGTAGGAACAATCTCTCCATGCGAATTCCATTTTTGTTGCTGATCATCCCAGCTGGCTATAGATATCCGTTCAATATTTGCAGCACTACCAGGCATTAACAAAGCTTTCACTCCCGGCAAGGCATCACGCCAGCTCAATTCAAGCCATGGAGCCATATCGTTGGAATCCGGCCGCCATGAAGAGGTGTTTTTCCCGTCAACAGCTAATTCCGGTCCGTTTTTCGCCAAAGGCGTTGCCCATGATGACCCCTTTGCGAAAACATCTGATGTATATTCATTCTGCCCCATAGCCAACTCCATTGCTTCTACTGAAAATAAACTGATTTCATCAAACCACGCAGTCCCTGTTTCTTTTGCTGCCCCGACGGCAGACTGCATCATAATGCGAAGACGCGTTGTCCCTTCCGGTATTTCACCACCGGAAATACGGCAATTCAATTTGACCCATTCAGACGATTTGGTTGGCCCAGACGAATAAACTTTCAACAGTTTTCCGGCATTATTTTCACATCTTATGTATATTGCCGCTCCTGAAGTGGCCTTGCCATCGGTTTTACACCAGCTACTAAGTTCATATCCTGAAGTATTTTTAACCGGTAACACGTTGCTGATAGCATATGCACCGCTATCAATGCTAGTATCTGCTACTTTTATTGCAGCTCCGCCTTTTATCCCGCTGCCAGCCTCCACAGTGAACAGCCCTTCCCATTTGAATGAAGTCGTTTTTTGTGCAGAACAAAGCGATGCAGCAATCAAGCAAACGCCCAGCAATGTCGATTTAATTATGTGCATTTTCATTTTGTCTTATCACCATTTATTATGTTTAAACTTTTATAGTATCGACAGTCACAGAGGTACACCGGAAGATTGCCAATGGCATCATAATTTCAGCAGAAAATGAAATCATTGGTCTGTTAAAGAGAGCACCATAAAAGGTCTTGTCATCCGAAATTTTATCCAGCGAGAAAAAAACTTAGTCTTTTGCCCTGGTCATTCGCGGATCAACCGGATAGGTCCTGGCTAAAGTACCGCCTAATCCGAAACCAGCTAATTCTTTGGCACGAATGTATTGCACATTACCACCCGCCATCAAAAAGTTTGAACCGCCATCATGAGGATGTGTAAACGCTGGCTCTTGCGGAAACGCCAACCAACCGTTTGATGACCACGCGCTCGCTCCGAGAGCATACTGCGCAGCTCCATCTGAAAACACAATCGTATCCGGTGCCACCATGTGCGCTTTAAGATGAGGCAGGAAAACTATACTTCCGCCGGCGCCGGGATTTGGACCGAGCCCGCGTTCCATGGAATTCATAGCATAATGAGTATTCCTATCATATAAATGGCGATTCAGAACACGGTAACTTGTTCCCGGACATTCCAAAATAGTTCCGGCATAAGTTGTTTTGCCAGGCACACCACTCTGAAAATAACCATCGATTCCCCATCCATTCACGTTGACATAGCCACCTAGAACGTACCAACTGTACCAGATATATTTACCGTTAGGTGTTGACCCGTATAAAGAACTGGGATTACTAGCAGCAAAATAATCATCATAATCACTCTGATATTGCGCACTGGCCAGTCCCCATTGCTTAAGATTGTTAACACATTTGCTGCTTTTGGCGAGACTTCGGGCGCGTCCAAGCGCCGGCAGTAACATTGACGCGAGAATCGCAATAATTGCGATGACGACCAAGAGTTCAATGAGCGTAAAACTCTTTTTTGACATTTTTATGTCCTCCTAATTAGTTAATAACTTTTTTTCTTTATATTTATAACGCTTTCACGTTCGACGACAAAAGGTTCTACCCAAATTTGCTTTATGGAATTTGATTTACCGCTGACTACATTGCTTATTTCCAACATTGCCATCCTGGATAATTCTTCAGAATTTTCCTGAAACGTGGTCAATGGCGGCAGTAACATTGTAGAAAAATCACGGTTATCAAATCCCAGCAACGAAATATCGCCAGGAATTGATATCCCTGCCTCATGGCAATAGGAAACAAAACCGAGCGCAAGAATGTCAGTAAACGCAAATACCGCGGTAAGCTCGTCCGTCTGCTCAAAAAGATTTTTTGCCGCCAAAGATGCGCTGACTTCGTCCATCCTGCTTTCTGAAATTTCAGATTCAGAATTAAATATGGTCATGCCGGGATGTTCCGAAGCAAAAAGACATGCGCCTTGATATCGTAAATCAAAAAAGCATCCCGGTATATCCAAATCTCGTGAAAGCAAGCCGATCTGCCGATGGCCTTTTCCATATAAATAGTCCATCGCAATATAACCTGCCCTGAAATTGTCAGTACCAACGCAGTGCCAGCCTGAAAAGTTCTGATTAAAAATAATTATTTTTTCTTGACCGATTAAAGATTTTATCACTTCAAGTTCAGATTCTTTTTTAACATCAACTGCCAATAATACATCGACTATTCCAGACATTTCAGATAACTGCCGCGGCGAATTGACGAAATGCACATTCGCCTGTCCGGTCTCCAATAACTGTCGCAATTTCGAGAGTGCCTGCAAATAGAAAGGATTGCGATAACTATCGATATGCAGATAAAAAACAATATTCTTCTGAAATGCCGGATTAGAAGTTACTGTGTCATTGACATAAACTCCTTTGCCATGCATTCCATAAAGATATTGTTGCTCTTTAAGTTTATCCAACACTTTTTTTATTGTATTATGGCTGACGCTGAATTTTTGAGTCAACTCCGCTATCGAGGGGAGCTTTCCATTCAGCTCTCCACCACGAATCGCGTTCCTCATCTGCTCATAAATAAGCTGATAAGGTGCTGCTTCATTATTCTTTTTGTTCGCTTTCATTAACATCTTTCGTCCTGTCATTTTTAACTTAGCCAGCCAAGTTCTGTTATAATTATATCGCAACTCAGAGAATAAGTCAAGAGGTCTTTTGAACTTTCATTAAAAAAGTTGACTAAAAATTGAAAATTTCATCCTGTCGGCAATCCTTGCGAGCCTGATATTGCGGATGACATAAACGCTGTAAAATTCACGCGCGCATAATGCGCGCGCGAATTTTAGGAAATCTCAAAAACCACTTTTTTCGCATTGAACAGAAAAAGGAGCAACCGGGTTATTATTTTGGGATATTCCAGAGAAACTTGGCCAGCTTGGCGGGGCGGTAAACAATTTTGAGATTACCGTTTTCCATTACTTCAGCGGAAACTATTATCGCCGCCAACCGCTTGTAATCATCATTATTTTTCAATTTTCGGATGGCGGCTTCAGTGCTGGAAGTCAAAATACTTTGCGGCAACCGGAGTTTACAGACTTTAAATGCCGACGGTTTGATTGTGATTCCGTCTTTTCCGAAATCTGGAACCGCTTCCGCGTAGAAATTAAAATTCATACTGCCGTAACGGTATGAATAATTGAGCAAGAATCTATGGTCTCGGTATTCGATACGGTACGATAACGGATCTATTTCGGTGGGGGACATCGTATGCGAAAGCGCATGGGCATTGCGGGCGATTGCCAAAAGATGAGCAACTTCCTGAGCCGTGAGTTCAAGTTCCGCCTGTTCAGGCGGAGTTTCTTTGATAATTTCAGGGTAAATTCGCTGAAAGACGTTCCATTGAGTTGACATTGCTTCTGCGCTCAACGGCGGCAACGGATAAGACGCCGGTTTCCCGGTAATCAGCGAAACCAGAATCAGCACTGCAATCAACATTATCGCGGGCAATGAAACAAATAAAAACAGCCCTATCCTGATTTTGCTTTTTTTGCCCGGCGATGCCGTTTCCGTAGTCGGTTCGACTAATTTTTCAGTTTCTTTCTCCGCCATTTTCAACTCCGTCGTAAATTATGGTTTGTTTTGAATATGGACTGCCGGACGAATATACACCAACTTTGTCAAATCGTTATCCCAGGGAATGTAGTCGGCATCCAGCAACGCTTCAAGACTCAAACGCTCTTTGTACTCTACTTTCGCGACAATTTCGTTAGAAACCACCTTTTCAACAGCTTCTTTTTCGCTTGCCAAAGCCACTAATCCGGCAAAATGACAACGTGAAAAATATTCAGCGGCAGATTGACGATCTAAAATTTCAGTCACCCCGTCCGGCTTGAAATTACTGCCAACGCACACCATCGAATAAAGAATGATTTCCTGGTTGCGTCCATCCAGCAAAGCGGCAACCCGGTCGTTTTCACGGTAATGACCTCCGTACGCCAACCCCACCGCTGAAGGAACACAGCGCGTACTGATTCCCGGCTTCTGCGCAGTCAGCCCGGCAACAAACGCCGCCGCTAAACGCATTCCGGTAAAACTGCCAGGACCCGCCCCTACGTTCCAGCGGGTTATCTGACTGAGTGAAATATGGTTTTCCTGCAAAAGTCCAACTACCCATTCAGCCAGCGAGGCGGCAGTACGGCCGCGCATCGGCTTGTCCGCATTAATCAGCAATTTCCCGCCGTCATTATTTTTTACGCCAAAAAGCGCTTCATGTCCGGAAAGATCAAGAACCGCATCAAACATTTAGATGTTCCTTTCGCCTTTAAATGAAAAAAGCCCGCCGGTTTAGAGGCAGGCTTTTTCGTTTCAGTGAAAATTTATTTCCCCGCTGAAGCGGCCGCTTGGTTTTTAGCTTTGCATCTTTCGAGATATGCTTTGCGGCGGATTCTTTTGGAAATTTTTTTTAGTTGCTGACCCATTTTACCATCTCCCATGATTTTTAAGGTTTTCAGTTACATGCTTCAATTTACAGCCGAACCTTAATTTTTCAAATCGTCACAGAACAATAAAAGTAGCGGCATTATTGCCATCAGAAAATCCTGTTGCCAATATCACAAACCTTTTCAGCACAAATCAAACACTAACCAACAGCAAAACGTCGCGAATTCTAACGTTTCAACTTACGAGAAAATATAGAGAGCAATTCGGGAATTTCCGAACAGCGCAAAAGCCACGAGAAAAACAGGTAGAGCGCTCCGCAAAAACCGAGCCCCAGCAACAGCGCGGCAAGGTTGACCATCCGACTGTTAAAAATACCACCTGCTGCCAAACCATCAGCCAGAAATGGAAACATCCAATGAACCGTATAGCCAGCGGCAAACGCGGTCAGCAAATTACGCCACAGCGCCAAATTGACCGGCCACATTCCGAGCGTTCTTTTAAGTTTTCTGCGCAGGATCAGCAGCAAGGCGAAGTTATTGAACAGCGAAGCCGCCACCGTAGCCAAAGCAATACCGCCCTGACGCAAGTAACGCATCAGAATCAGATTCAAAGTAATGTTCAGAATAATCGCACAAATCCCGATAATGACCGGAGTGACCATATCTTTGCGCGAGTAAAAAGCATTGGTGATTATTTTGAAAGAACAAAAAAAAGGAATTCCCAGCGAATAAAATAACATGGCAAAAGCAGTCTCGTCTAAATCACTTCTGGTAAATTTGCCGTGGAGCAACAATCCCTCCAGTATTTCAGTACGAAATACAATCATGAATGCCGCGACCGGCACCGCCATGAACGAGATATGACGCAATCCCAAGCGCAACTGCGCCAGCATTCCTTCGAAATCACCACGCCCCACCGAACGCGACATTTCAGCAAGCATCACGCCGCTGATTGAAACCGCTACCACGCCGACCGGGAAATAAACCAGGCGCTCACTGTATTCCAGTGCAGAAACCGCCTGCGCCCCCAGCGAAGATGAAAGAAAACGGTCAACCAAAACACTGACCTGATACGCTGAGGTACCGATAATTCCTGGCAGCGCAAGCTTCCCAAGTTCTGTTACTGCACTGCGGTTACGGATATTTTCCCATCTGAACTTCGGAAGTATTTTCTTCCATTTCATCAACCACAGCATCAATGAAAATTCAATCAATCCTGAAATCAGTACCGCATACGCAAGGTTTTCCAGAAGTGAAACTCCTGAACCGCCGAAGTAAGGAATTATTAACATTCCCCCAATCATAAAGATGTTCAAAAACAATGCTCCGAGTGCCGGCAGAAAGAAAATCCGGAAAGTGTTTAAAACCGAACTCAGAATGCCGACCAGGCACATAATCAGGATATAAGGAGAAAGCAGTGGAATCAGCGTACACGCCAGCACCGCATGTTCGCTGGTCACAAAACTTTTCAGAACCATCGCAATCAATGCGGTAAAAATCGAAATCAACGCCAGAAGTGCGCTGAGCCAGAAAAAAATGGCGTTTAACTGGCGACGCGAGGCTTCAACTCCTTCTTTTTCGAGAGTCGACGAAAGCATCGGAATCAACGCCTGCGCCAAAGCGCCCTCGCCCAGTATCCGGCGAAAAATATTGGCAATGGTAAAAGCCAGCACCCAGCCGGCTTTGTAAACACCGCCGCCCAAGACGTTGGCTTCAATAATAATTCTGAAAAACCCCAGAATACGGCTCAACAAATTGGCCGACAAAACCCCCATGGAGCTGCGTAAAATATTGCGGTAACTGGGACTCATAAGCTGTTCAAACCGAAAAACGGACGTGTATTACATCACCGTCCTGCATAATATATTCTTTCCCTTCAATCCTGAGTTTCCCGGCAACTTGTGCCTTCGTCCAGCCACCGGCTTCCACCATATCTTCGTATGAAATGGTTTCCATTCTGATGAAACCCCGCATCAGATCGGTATGGATTTGTCCGGCTGCCTGCGGTGCAGCAGTCCCCGCAGTAACCGTCCAGGCCCGGGATTCCATCTCACCGGCAGTAAAAAAGGTGATGTACTCAAGCAGTTTGTAGCCGGTACGGATAACTTTGCTTAATCCGGTTTCGGTCAGCCCCAGGTCTTCCAGAAACAGCGCAGCTTCTTCCGCGTCAAGTTGTCCGATTTCCTCTTCCATCTTCGCGCACACCGGGACTACCTCCAGATTGTGTGTAGCTGCATATTCGATCAAGGCAACGGAACGTGGTTCTTGACCCCATGCCCGAAGCGCGGCTTCATCGACATTGGCGCAGACAAATGCGGGCATCGTAGAAATCAAGCCCAAACGTTTGACTATTTCGTCAACCCGTGGATCTTTGCGGTCATACTCAGGTAATTTACCCTCGTTCAGATCAGCAATCATACGCGCCGCCAAATCGAATTCAGCTTTTAATTCCGGATCGCCGCTCCTCATCTGTTTTTTCGAACGTTCGATCCTACGCTCCAGCATTTCCAAATCCGCCAACATCAGTTCGGTCATGATAATCTCCAAATCCCTGACCGGATCGACTTCGCCCTGAACATGGACCACATCGCCGTCATCAAACAACCGCACAACATGCACCACCGCGTCGACGCTGCGGATATGCCCGAGAAATTGGTTGCCAAGCCCCTGTCCTTCGCTGGCGCCTTTAACCAGACCGGCAATATCAATAAACTTCAACGAAGCCGGGACAATCCGCTTGGATCGCTCAAGCTTCGCCAACACGTCCAATCTGGAGTCGGGAACAGCCACCACTCCGGTATTCGGTTCAATCGTGCAGAACGGAAAATTGGCGGAAGCGGCACCGCCCTTGCATAGCGCATTGAACAAAGTGGATTTACCGACATTCGGCAGACCGACAAAACCGCAGGAAAAACTCATATTAAAACTCCGGGATTATAAATATTCAAAAAAATAAAAACCATGTGCAAATACATGGTTCAAAGTGTTTTTAAGTTAACGCCGAAGCTCTTCATTTTCAATATAACGGAACGTTGCTCAGACAGATTTTCATGACGCCGAAAAGACCTAAAAACATGCCAATGCGCAATATTTTACCAATCTTGACAATTTCTTCCGGTATAAATGAGGTTCAAAGATGATTTTTCCGTGGTATAATTATTTCTAAAGGGCAAAGCGCCCTATATACAA
>Ga0172377_10002909_pt1 | contig 17553 bp, 15 predicted proteins | sample Pumphouse3metaG_FD_119749 | JGI IMG/M metagenome (GOLD analysis project Ga0172377, IMG submission 119749) | Leachate microbial communities from a municipal landfill in Southern Ontario, Canada - Pumphouse #3 metaG | ecosystem: Engineered > Solid waste > Landfill > Unclassified | place: Canada...
GGTTCCCGTGCTGTTCTGGCGAAAACGGCCGACCGTCGCTGAAGCTATGGCCGGCAGGCCAGCCGTCGCAAATGCAAACGGGCGGCGCGGCGGCCGGGCGCGCGCAGAATCAGCGGCCGCCGCGCTGCAAGTCGGTTCGGATTGCTTCATACAAGGCCCACCAAACTCACACAATATTACTTTCCCTGATCCTTCACCGCCGCCCACACGAGCAGGGCGATCACGGCAATGACAATGAGGCCGATGGGGATTGCGGCGAGCGTCACGGGCATCAGTCTACTCCTCTTCTTCCACCACTTCCTTCGCTCCGCCCACCGATTCCATCCCGTGCCGCTGGATCGTCCGCCAGTCGAATGGGAACTTGAAGGTCTCGAGCGCGCGAACGAGTGCGGCGAAGATGAGCCAAGGAGTCGCTTCGGGTGCAAGGAATGCGTTGCCTGTCTCCTGCACGGGGTTGTAATCCTTCAGGGATTTGCACTCGGGTGCGATGGGCACGACGCCGTAGTGCAGACAGTCCTGCAGCTCCGGCATGTCGGAGGGATCGGTGAGGAAGAGGGCGATATCCGATGCCGCCAGAAGTTTGCGGAGGCTGTCTTCGTCATGGGGAATGATGGCGATGCGGTGGCCACGCTCATCGGCGAGTCCCGTGAAGAGCTTACCGTAGTCGCTGCTTCCTCTTCCCATCACCAGCAACTCAATGGGCAGACTGAGGAGCCCCGGCAGGAATTCCTTCAGCAGGTGACCGCCGAGGGCATCGGACATCCCTGCGGGCAGACAGACGATCGGAGCCTTGGGTTCCATGGGCCAGCCGAGTTCCTTCTGCAGGGCGGTTTTGTTCTCCACTTTGTGCTCGATCGTCCGTGCGCTGTAGCGCCGGGTAATCTTGGGATCGTAGGCGGGGGAGAGGGGATTCAAGGTGAGGGATTGGGGATTGGAATACTGGGATGGGGACGAAAGTTGTATGTTGTGATTGTTGAGAGTCGAATATTGAGGGTGAAGAGAGTTACAAATCGACGATGAGTCGATGAATCTGTTCCTTCGTTTCCTGATTGAGTCCAGGGCGGTTCTTTAAATGCCAGTCGAGAGCTTTTCGTAGTTGCATTCGCTCCTTTTCCGTCAGTCCGACACGCAGGTATCCCAAGAATTCGCTTTGAGCCAGCGGCTTCACCCAATTCTCCACCGAAGGATTCTGCTGCTCTAGGTCATGTATAGGTCGTGCGCTATTGATGATAAGGCTCATGAGAATTTCCGGCGAAAATTCCCCTTTACCTAAAACTTCCGCATTTTGAAATATTTTGCGGCGGATCTGTGCGCGCGCTTCCCGCAGTTGCTGTACCTCTCTCCTCTCCTCATCGTCATCGAAACGATTATCGCGTTCCAAGGATCGACGGCTCGGACGACTGACGAGGGAATCCCAAATCTCTTCGTTCAACGCGTTCATTTCCGTGATGGCTTTATTTCTTTCCACGATGTCTCCATTCTGATAGCGCTTGTACTGTGCATCGAATAATTGCTCGAAAAGCTTGAGCTTCCGTGCATTCTCTGGCGAGGGGTCCTTCCCATATTTTCCTTCGAGAACTTCTTTTGCGTTGTTAATTGCCTCATTGAACTGGAGCGCGAAGCGGTTATCGAAGGACGTTTTCCTGTTCGTCCTGTTCTCCTCATGAGGAGGGGTTTCGGATGTCCGCTCGAGTGGATGTGGAGTTTCAGGAGCCATATCGTGGTTGTTTGTTATCTTGATAGTATAGCGGAAAATCGCACTTCTGGGGAGAGGGGAGGACTTGAGATTTTTGAGGGTTGGGGTGTGTTAGGTAAGGGCAGAGAGGGTAGAGAAGGCAAGGAAGGCAGATACGCACAATCACCTCTCCGCCTTCATTGCCCTCATTGCCTTCTCTGCCACATTTCGTCATTCTCGTTCCCATGAAGCACCTCGTCCTCATTGACGGCCACCCGACTTCGCCCCTCGACGGTGCTCGGGGCTACGCCGGGCAAGCCACTTTTCTCTCCCAATGAAGCACCTCGTCCTCATCGACGGCCACCATCTGATGTACCGGGCCTACTGGGCCATTCCGCGCACCCTCAAAACGAGGGCAGGGGAGCAGACGAATACGGTGTTTGGAGTAGCCTCCATGCTCCTCTCGATTCTGGCCAAGGAGGAGCCCGACGCGTTCCTCTTCTGTTTCGATGAAGGCGATCAGACCTTCCGGCATCAGGAGGCGACCGATTACAAGGCGGGCCGGGCCGAGACACCGGATGATTTCTACGTGCAGATCCCGCGTGTGCACGAACTCATCGATACGTTTGCCATTCCGCACATCTCGGATCCGAAGTACGAGGCCGATGACCTGCTGTGCGCCTACGCGCGGGCGGCGGAGAAGGCCGGGATGCGGGTCACCATCGTTACCGGGGACCGCGACGCCCTGCAGCTCGCGAGCGACCGGATCCGCATCGCCATTCCGCACAAGGGGTACCAGCAGGCGGAGTATCTCGGTCCGAAGGAGATCGAAGCGAAATATGGCGTCCGGCCGGATCAGATTCCCTCCTATAAAGGACTCACTGGGGATCAGTCCGACAACCTGCCGGGCGTGAAGGGGATCGGACCCAAGACCGCGGCGGAGCTCCTGCAGAAGTACGACACGCTCCAGGGTGTCTACGATCACCTGGAAGAAATCCGACCCGCCGTGCGCGAGAAGCTACAGGCCGATCGTGAGCAGGCGTTCTTCTGTGAGCGCATGGCTCTGCTCGTGACAGATCTGCCGCTCCTTCCTCTGGAGCGACTTGCACTGGGGATGTTCCCCGTCGGGCAGATCGTGGCATTCTTCCGCGCCATGGAATTCACGCTGCTCATCAAACGATTCCAGTCCTTCCTTTCGACCCCCTTTGGCAAGGCGCACTGTGCGCCGGAAGACGCAGTGGTTCCCCCCGTGACTGCCGGAGAGCAAACGACGGAGCAGCTGCTTCTGTTCTAAGCGCTCACTGTCATGGTGAGCTTGTCATTCCGAGCGTAGTCGAGGAACGAACCATGACCGTTCCTCGTCACCCTTCGACTACCCGTCTGTACCGGACAACGTCCGTGCGGGCGCTCAGGGTGACAGCTGGACGATGAGAGACTGTTTTTTGAAGATGAGGGAGACGGTGAGGGCAAGTTTCTGTTGACGACAAACTGTGTTCATTCATTATTCGCCACTGTAATTGTGAAGTGGTGATGTGAGTTCATCCCTAGTGCATGAGGAAATATGAGAACAGAAAAATTGTTCCAGCACTCACTCGCTGTATACCAAAGGTACTCATTCTTGTCTTGCGGATCCTTCGTTTACACAATTAGACTCCCGCTGTTTCGCGCATGATCCATTTTGGGGTACGCGGAACATCTTCTGTACTCATCATTTCTGATCCCCCTTTCACCCATGTCCAAAGAACGCATCGTCGCCAGTCTCGATATCGGAAGCGCCAAGATCCGGACGGTCGTTGCCGTGGTGGACGCTGATCAGGAGAAGCTCATTCCCAATGTCATCGGTGTGGGGCTCTCTCCTTCTCACGGGATGCGCAAGGGGCACGTCATCGACGTGGAAGAGTTGATCCACAACATCATCTCTTCCTTAGAAGATGCGGAACGCATGGCGGGGGTGCCCATCAACCATGTGTTCGTGGGTTTGAGCGGATCGCACATCGAATCCTTCGACAGCCGCGGTGTCATTGCGATCTCGGGTTCCGAGATCACAGTGGAGGACGTGGGGCGTGTGCTCGAGGCCGCACAGGCCGTGAGCATTCCGCAGAACCGCCGTATCCTGCACATCGAACCCAAGTCGTACGCGGTGGATGAGCAGCGCGGCATCAAGAACCCTGTGGGGATGACGGGCATCCGTCTCGAGGTGGAGGCGCACATCGTCACGGGACATGTGCAGCACGTGAAGAACATCGAGAAGTGTGTGGACCAGGCGGGCGTGGATATCGATGATCTCGTGCCGGCAACCATTGCCGCACCCGAGGCGGTGCTCACCAAGCGTCAGAAGGAACTGGGCGTCGTGGTCATCGACATCGGCGCGGGTTCCACCAGCGTTTCGGTCTTCGAGGAGGGCACGATCCTGTACTCCGCCAGCCTGCCGCTCGGCGGCGAGAGCGTGACGAATGACATTGCGATCGGACTTCGCACCTCCATTGATACGGCCGAGAAGATCAAGATCGAATTCGGGTCGGTGCTGCCGCAGGAGATCGCCGAGCGTGAGATGATCGATCTCTCCTCCGTGAGCAAGGTGGATACGCAGACGGTCAGCAAGCGCTACATGGCCGAGATCATGCAGGCGCGGTACTTCGAGATGTTCTCGCTCGTGAAGCAGGAGCTCTCGCGCATCGGCCGCAGCGGCATGCTCCCGGCGGGAGCGCTCCTCACCGGGGCGGCGTCCAAGGCGCCGGGCGTGCTCGATCTCGCGCGCGATGTTCTGGGACTGCCCGTGCAGATGGGCTTCCCTGTCGACATCGGCGGTGTCATCGAGAAAGTGGATGATCCGGCGTACGCCACGGGCCTCGGCACCCTCATCTGGGGTGTGCGCGAGGGCGAGAGCACTCCGATGGTCGGCGCGGCGCAGATGAAGCGTGCCGTCCAGCGCGTCGGTTCCTGGTTCAAGAGTCTTCTTCCCTAACCCTACCCCCTAGCCCTACCCCTTTCTCCCATGTCCGATACTCTTCGCTCTCTTTTCTCCGGTTCCCGCGCTTCGAGCAATGGATCCAATCATGACGACAATCCATTGGTCTCGCGTGAGGTGCGTCCCGACGCCACTCCCGGTGCGCGTCTCATTGTCCTCGGGTCCGGGGGCGGCGGTTCGAACGCCGTGAAGCGCATGATCGACTCCAAGGTGCAGGGCGTGGAGTTTGTGGCGCTCAATACCGATATGCAGGCGCTCTACCACAATCCGGCGCCGCGGAAGATCACGATCGGCCGCGGCACGACCCGAGGCCTGGGTGCCGGGGCGAATCCGGAGGTGGGCAAGAAGGCCGCCGAGGAGAGCAGCGCCGAGATCCAGGCCGCGCTGGAAGGAGCGGATATGCTCTTCATCACGGCTGGATTGGGTGGCGGCACGGGGAGCGGGAGCGTGCATGTGATTGCAGAGCTCGCGCGCAGCATGGGGATCCTCACGGTGGCCGTAGTCACGAAGCCGTTCAGCTTCGAAGGTCTCAAGAGGAAGCAGCAGGCCGAGGATGCGATTGCGAACCTCAAGGGCAAGGTGGATACGCTCATTACGATTCCGAATGACAAGATTCTCTCGCTCATCGACAAGACGACGCCCCTCACCGAGGCGTTCCAGGTGGTGGACGAGGTGCTCCAGCATGCCATCGAGGGCATTTCGAACCTGATCACCGAGCATGGACTCATCAACGTCGACTTCGCCGACGTGAAGTCCATCATGCAGGATGCCGGCACGGCGCTCATGGGCATCGGCTACGGTACGGGAGACAGCCGCGCTGCCGAGGCGGCCCGGGCAGCCATCGATAGCCCCTTGCTCGATCTCTCCATCTCGGGGGCCAAGGGTGTGCTCTTCAATATCACGGGCGGCACGGACCTCTCCATGTTCGAGGTGGACGAGGCGGCCCGCATCATCACGGAGGCTGCCGATCCCGAGGCGAACATCATCTTCGGCGCCGTGATCGACGAGAAGTTCACGGGCGAGGTGAAAGTGACCGTCATCGCCACGGGCTTCGAGGAGGCGCGGCTGGAGGGTCTACCCACCCTGGGTGCGGCGCGTGCTCTCAAGCCCGGCGTGCACACGCCGGCGCGTTACGCTTCCCCCGCAGAGGAGCGCGCGGAGCAGCCGTCCCGCGCATCGTTCCTGGAGCCAGCGAAGACTTCGACGCTGGGCATTACGGAAGAGGAACTCGAGGTGCCGGCGTTCATGCGAAAGCCGATTAGCAAATAAGAGTCCGACGAATCCGAAGATACCGACGATACCGAGGAGACTGACAAAATCTGTTCCTCGGGTTCTTCGGTTTCCTCGGTATCTTCGGTCTCCTTACGCATGCGTTCCTGTCGACCCGAATCCGCCCCGCGTCTTCGCTCCGTGTCCGTCCACTTCATTCCACTCCGCGCGGTCTACTTTGACGAACATGCCCTGCGCGATGCGCTCGCCGCGCTCGACGGTCACGGGGGCATCCGAAATGTTCTGTACCTGCACTTTGATCTCATCCTCCGGCCCGTGGTAGTCGCAGTCGATGACACCGATGGAGTGCGGGCACACGAGCGCCTTCTTGCGGGGCAGGGAAGAGCGGGGGAGGATCAGGAGCGCGAAGCCTTCGGGTACCTTCACGATCACGTTGCCGGGGACGAGGACGATCTGTTTCGGCGCGATGACCGTGGTCTCGCGCGTGATCAGGTCAAAGCCGACCGCCCCGGCCGATTCGTAGCGGGGGAGGGGAAGATCTTGGTCTACGCGTTTGATGGAGACCTGCATGTGTGCAGGATGCACGCATTATGCATCAGCATCAAGCTACCCGTCGTTTTCCTGTCCGATGATCGAGCGATAACGCTTCGAGAACGCATCAAAGTCCATTGTGCTCTCGCCGCGCGCATTGGAATCACTATCAAGGAATCTCTTTCCTTCGGCGAATGGTCCCCCTTCGAACGCGGCAAGTATTTCTATCAGTTTGTCCGGCTTATCGACAATTTTCTGCGTGAATGCCCGGATGAACGGCTCCCGCGCCTCGTCGAGCTTCTTGATGATGTTCGATGGAACCGTTGACTTGTCGCGATCCGGATTCGAAAGAAATTCCTTCATTGTGAGATCTTTCACGCCGAGGTCGCTGTCTTGCATCCCGATTGCCTGTGCCAGATCCCAGACGAAATCACGTGTCCGGTTGCGGTAGTCCGCCGTGCGCAGATTGGGGTTGGCGACCGGCCGCTCGATATCCAGTGCTTCGGTGGAGAGCGAGACTTGTCCGGGTTTCAAGTCGGTTGCGCGCATCATCTGGTTATCCATCACGATGTAGGCGCCGATGGACTGTGCCAGGTTTCGAATGTCACTGTCGGTCATGATCGCCTTCTTTTCCTGTGCGAGACGGGCCAGATTTGCGTAGACTTTGAATTTCTCATTGAATCCGACGTACGCATTCTTCCAGCCTTCTTTCGAGACTTTGGAGCGGGCGCCGCTCATCACACCAAGCAGGCTGAGCATCTTCACCCAGTCGATCTCGGTGGCGAGATACGGAATATCTTCGTGGTCGAGACCCTCCGCTCCTTTGTCCAAAGCTTTGGAAATTCGCTCGAGAGCTTTCTGGTCGCGGAGGAGCACGAGGCGCATGAACATCGTTGTTTTGGTCCCGGGCAGGAAGGTTGGTTTTCCGTCGGGTCCGTATTCCGTGAGCCGATTGGAGATATTCCTGATATCGGAGAGCGAGTTGTGACGCTGGTAGAAGTAGTCCAGGAAGGGGAATTTGAGCAGAACACCGCCTTTCTCGCCCGCAAGTGCGCGGAGGCGTTCCAAGGGCATGAAACCGGAGGCAATGCCCTGGATCAGGAAGAAGACTTTCTGTTCCATGCTCATCTTTCCGTTGCGCATGGCGTAGTGAAGGATCTCTTCGTAGTGATGGGGGTTCACATCTTCCGGAAGAGGTTTTTTGGGTGTGGAGGTGGTGCAGTCCACGTATGTTCTGAGCATGACATGCAATTCATGTGCCATCTTCCCGTCGATGTTTGAGAAGTTGTCCGCTTCGTGCGTGTAGGACTGCTTGTGCTTGTCGAAGTTGCTGCTGTTGCCTGTCATCCATTCGTTGAACATGTCCTTGTCGAGCCAGATGTCTGAGATGAGCTTTTGGAGCCATTTGTCGCGCAGTGTCTCGTCGCGGTCACAGGGGCCAATGGGCATCTTATACTTCGATTTTTCATTCAGCGCCTTCCAGACACGCTGATCCCCCCAATTCATCCGGCCTTTCTTCACGAGGAGTTCGATACTGGCACGGAGTTGGTCCCGCGTGGGGGTTTCGCCGATCAGCTTCAGAAGTTCCTCTGCATCCAGGTTCGTGAAGGCATCTTCCCACTTCTTCACGCGTTCGAGTTCCTTGCTGTTTTTCGCACGTTCCGTGTAATGCGGCAGGCGCTCGGTGTACTTGCCGATGATGGGGATCCTGATGTTGGTACCGGGGATGTAGATGGGCAGCTTCTTTGTCCACGCCGCTTTGGCATCAGCCGTCTTCTGGTCCTGAATGGAGTGCCAGATGCCTTCGACGTCCTCCTTGAATTCCTTGTAGATGCGGATGATATCGAGGATGCAGAGCCACTGGATGCCCAGTTTCTCCGAGATCGATTTAATTTTCGCCACGGGTTCGTCATTGATCTCTGCAAATTTTTTATCGAGTGTTTCAACCTGCTTGTGCGTTTTGGCGACGTGCTCCTTGAAGTTCTGCACCGTTTCAATGAAGAGAGTGTTCCGCTCGGGATCCCGAACCACCTGCCCGTTGCGTGATTTTCCGGTTGTCCAGATATGCCTGAGTTCATTGAAGACATCCTGGTAGCCGCCGTCCCCCGAGCCGTTTCCGACAATTTCATCAGCCTCTTTTTTGAAGCGGGGATTATAGTGTCGTCCTCCATTCGGCGTGCCATAGGCATCTCCAAACGTACTGATGCTGTTGATCATGTGTTCAATGGCTTCCAGATCTTCCTTCGCGTCATAGGCGCCGGCACCGACGGGAGCCTTTGCCATGGCTTCTGCGTCCGCTGCGGGGAGTTCATCTTCCGTGGAGTGGAGCGGCGTGTCGCTTTCAAATTGTACCGGCTTATTTTCCTGCAAACTTTTGAGGAGTTGCCGGTCTCCGTGCCCTTCCGGCGCCAATGCACCCCGGACAGTTGCTTCTTCCAGCAGGGCGCGACGATAGCGGGCCTCCACGCGCTTATTCAGCAATTCCTCCGGCAGATTCGGGTTCTCTCTCCGGTACTGCGCGCGGATGTCCTCTTTTCGGATGCCCCATCCATTTGCCTTTGTCTCGAGGAGCGTCCAGTGTTCAGGCGTCGGTTCACCGAATGATCGTTCCAGAAGGTCGGGGAAGAGGTGTGACTGATCGCTGAGAATCGAAATGAGGAAATGTCCTTTCTCATGTTCGATCAGTGCCGGCCGCTCGTTGGATGGAACGTCTCCGCGAATGTAAATAACGCCGCGGAAGTAGCACGCTCTCGAGTTCTCGATGCCAAATTTCTTCACATAATCCTCGCGGGAGAGCACATGCACGCATTCGTTTCCCTCCGCGGGAACATCGGTCGTTGTGCGCTCGAGCTTGCGCAGGAGCGTACGTGCCAGTTGCCAGTGGTGCAGCTGCACGCCGATGCGCTCGCACATCGTTTTTTTTGTCGCATCCGGAATAGCGCCTTCTGCGAAAAGTGTCAGCTGCTGATGGAGGTCTTTGGAGTAAGACTGCACGAGATCAACGATGCCCAGAGCGGTGCACACGGGATGCGTGAGCAGCACGGAAAGTTCATTCTCCAGTCTCTTGGTTTCTCGTTTTTTCTCATCGATCCATGCGAGAGTATTCGTATCAGTTAGTTCGCGCGCGACGGCATGCAGCGTGTCTGTTCCTTCCCGCTTTGCTTCAATGAACGAAGCTTCTCCCTGCTCCAGCAGGATTTTCGAGACGTACTCCTCCCGTGCCATTTCCTCCTCGCTGAATGCGGAGAGGACAGCGGGATCCTGCAGCTGCGCTTGGAATTTTTCGAGATTCTGTTTCGTTTTTGTGCTGAGCATGGGGTCCGTCAGGATCGTCTGCAGCATGGCGAGGCAGCGATCAGCCCATGCGCGTCGCTCCTCACGATCACGCGTTTCCTCTTTGAATCTTTCCGGGCTGCGCCACCGTTTCTGGAGCTGGTCTGCATCTCTCCGGATGGAATCGAGGGTGGCGAGATGCACTTCCGATTCGCGGAGAAAAGCGTCTGAAAGACGGGTAAAATTCGCATTGTCGGGATCCTGCACAAGGCCGTTCTCCGGGTCATCGACTTTAGCAATCAGCTTGAGCGCACGCAGGCCCGGATCCGCCGCACTCCTCCGGATTTCCTCCTGCAGATCTTTTGCCTGTGTCTGTTGCATGGCCGCTTTCGCGCCTTCCTCAAGGTGTTGCACCGTATCCTGTGCGCCGAGTCTGAGCTGGATCGAGAGGAGTCGCGAGAGATCGCGCGCCTGCTCTTTGAGATGGCGTAGGTACGCCAGTTTTCGTTTCTCATCCCGCTCTTCCGGAAGAATTTCGGCAGTGCCCCAGTAGCGGTTGCCGAATTCCCTCACTTTGCGCATCGCTTCGCTCACGTTGTCGAGTGTTTGGTGGAGTTCGCGGACCTGATCCGTCGTGAGTCGCCGCTTCACTCCGATTTCTTTCACAGCAGCTTGGATGTTCGGGATCTCGCCAAGGCTTAAGCGCGATGCAACGGCCATGCCTTCTTCGCCGATTTTGCCGAGCATCTCCTGTGTTCTGAAGCGCTCCCGTGCGGTTTCGATGGCTGCCTGCTGTTCCTCATACTCTTTGATGCGCGTGACCGTCGATCGTGCGAATGCAGCGGTCATGCGGGCGGACGCACGCAGGAGCATTTCGATGAATGTCCGCTTCATTTCGATCGGGAATCCCTTCTTCGTATCGAAATCGATGATGGCGGAGAGTACTTCGCGCGGGGTGCCCTGCGGCAGCACGGATTCCTGCTCTGACATGTAGATCGCGATTCCTGACCGTGTTGCGATGGAGGAGAGATCAATGCCTTCCGCCGATTCTTCCTGGGTGAACAGGCGGTCGAAGGTTTCGCCGTTCTTCAGTTCTTCGCCCAGACGCTCAAAAATTTCCTGACTGTCGAGGGCGCGGATCACTGAAGAGATCTTTGCGCCGGTCTCCTGCGTTTCACGTTCCACGAGGTGGTCTTCATCCCATGTACGTTTCGTCTCCGGTACTTCCTGTGGTCCGCCCGGATCATCCTGTGACGGGTCTTTCTTCCTGGCGCTGAACAGGAGTTCGCGCTGCTCCCGGAGGGGAGAGCGGCTGAGGGCAAAGCGCAGGAAGGCGTTGAAGCTCAGCATCTCAAAGTTTACAGATACGAATAATGTAGTCAAGTATACTTTCGCGACGATCGGTAATCGGTGTGATGAACTGCGCGAGTGCCGCTGCGATTTCGATGGGCGTGCGATCACCCGTTTGCACGAGCAGGTTTGGTGCGCGCTTGCGGTCGATGTGAATTTCCACGTATCCCGGTCCCTGCAGCATCCAGAAGCTCGTCAGTTCACTCCATGGGATCAAGCGCTTATCCCACTGCAGTCCCTGTGGCGTGATGCGCACCGTGTGCTTGAGGGGCGGTTTCTTGTGCAGCAGGGCGTAGACGATGACGAGCAGCACAATGACGACGGCGAACGTCCATGCCTGCGTGAAGAGAGCGTATGCGAGCAGGAGTGTCGCAATGAATCCCGCGATCAGGTACCAACGTTTCCCACGACCGTGCGGAGGGCGCTCGGGAGCGGTCCATTCGAGGAGGATGTTTGTGTCTGTCATGGATATGTGTAAATCCTTCTATTCTAGCGGAAAAACGGCATGTTGCCCATGTGGGGGGATTGCAGGATTTCCGGATTATGTTCCAAATTTTGTTCTTGGTTTTTGGCTTGTTTCAGCGAAGAAATTCCCTTCAGTACCGGGGGTGTAGACTTCGGTCATGCCGAAGGCTCTCGAGCGTCAACTCATTGCCCGCGCGCGCAAGCTTGGATTCACCGGAAAACGGCGTGACGCCTACGTCTATGGCACGCTCCGCAAGACCGGATGGACGCCGAAGCGGAGGAAGCAGAAAACGAAATAGTGAAGGTTGCGTTGGGCCTCGGCTTGTCATGATTTCAACGAGAACTTTGCCACCTTTGTCCGGCGACAAAGGTGGCGCCCCGCCCGTACCGAACGACGGTACGTTCGGGCGGGCAAAACGCCGGCGCACCGACGCCTCCAGCCCGGCCCTGTGCCTCCTCGTCGGATCCTCCAAGGTTTCGGATCCGACTCGTCGGCGAACGATTGTTGCAGGGCCTTCCCCTTCACCCCCCGCGGTGCGCCCCGCCCGATGAGATCATCGACTTGCTTGTGGCCTTTGAGCACCCTTGGTACCCTTCGTTGGCTGTAAACGGGCAGTTAGCTCAGTTGGTTAGAGCGTCGCGTTGACATCGCGGAGGTCACTGGTTCGAATCCAGTACTGCCCACCAGGAATTGCTCTATTTGAACCAATGGAAGGATATGAAATCAGCATTGTAGGCGCTATCACTTCAGCAATAGGATCGTTGTTTATAGCTATCACAAACAAACATAAGCGATTGCTCGCCGGAGTGGTATTTGCAGGCGCGCTCTTATCAATTTTGGGGACCATCCTACTAGGACAAGAAGCTGAAGATTTAATTACCGGTGGTGACAGCTATTGTTACGTTACTGTGCAAGTTGGTGATGGAGGTGACGGCTGGATGACCAATCCTGTTGTTTGGTGCAAAGGTGAGCTTCCGGCATACGATGTCTCGGTAATGCTCTACGATCCTGAATCTTTCAGTCCACAACTGAGCCAAGAGGAATTCTTGGGAGAGAACTTTCAATTTGATGTAGGAACTATTTGGCCTGGTGGATACAAGATGTTAAGCGGAACACGAAATATAAAATTCAATGAAAAAGATAGAAAAATGCTTGAGGCAAGTGTCACAACAAGGAACAGTTTCTTTCAAGAGAAACTCCTGTTCAAGAGAGCCAATGACCACTGGGTCTTAGCGGTAAGACTATATAAAACCAACTTAGGTGGAGACCGTAGTGCATTAGGGGATCTGGTTTATGAATGGGCACAGCCTGAATTCCCCACAAATGATCAAGGCAATATTCTTTGGGATTGGTAAAGTGCGTTACTAGCCTTCTGCAATACTGCCCACCATTGCGGTAGAAAGTGGAGCAAGACGGGGTAGACTCACATTTCCTATGTGGCAGCAGTTCCTCGATCTCTTCTTCCCGCGCCATTCCCTTACGGGAGAGGAAGGGGCGTGGATCACGGAAGAGGAACGCCGCAAACTTGTCCCGCATCCAGTGGTTGAGGAGACCGCCGATCTGCATCGCCGCGGCATCCGGCATTTGGATCGCTTGGTCGCGGCGAGCACGTACGCGGACTGTCCGTTCCTTAAGAAGGCGATCAGTGCGTTCAAGTACGGACGTGTCCGTGGGTTGGACAAGGAGCTTGCTCGACTCATGGTGCAGGCTTTCATTGAGGGAAAGGATTCTTCTCTTCTACAAAAAATGAATCACGGCGAAGCGCTGGGTGGCTTTGACGGGACCCAGCGCTGGAGCCGTCCATTTGAGGGAAGGGTGGGTTCACGGGAGGGAAACCGTAGGTTGCCATCCCGTGAGATCGTGCTCTGTCCGGTGCCGCTCCATTGGGTGCGCCGCTTCTCGCGCGGTTTCAATCAGTCGGAGCGCCTCGCGCGCCTGCTCGCGTGTGCGACCGGGCTTCCTCTGATACTTCTCCTCCGGCGGGTGCGGTGGACCGGATCACAGGTGAAGCGTCATCGAGCGGAGCGTTTGGCCGCTCTGGATGGCGCTTTTCGGTGCACAGTGCCGGATCCGCCGTCCTGCGTTCTCCTCATCGATGATGTGTCGACGACAGGGGCGACACTCGACCAGTGTGCGCAGGCTTTGAAAGAAGCGGGCGTTGAACGCGTGGAAGGGTGGGTGATCGCACACGACTGTTCCGCGGCGAAAAATAAGTCAATCTGACGTTCATACATTCCGTACTGTTGCTCAGCCAGAGCAAGGCGAAGTGGGTGTGGAAAACTTTTTAATTTTCCACCGGGGGGTTAGGATCGCAAACCTGTGACCATGCTGCTCACAGTAGTGGCTTTCATTGTCCTGCTGACGCTGCTCATCCTCATCCATGAGTTCGGGCACTTCATGGCGGCACGGAAGGCGGGGGTGACCGTTGAGGAATTTGGCTTTGGCTTGCCGCCGAAGGCACGCACACTCTTTCGGAGAAACGGCACGGTCTTCACACTCAACTGGGTGCCTTTTGGCGGGTTTGTTCGTCTCAAAGGCGAGACGGCGCTCGCGGAACACGAGCGCAACAAGACCGGGAGTTTCCATGCTGCCTCCCTCACCGCGCGTATCGCCATCCTCTCCGCGGGCGTGTTCATGAATTTTGTCCTCGCCTTCGTGCTGCTCGTCTTCGGATTTTCGGTGGGACGGTGGATCCCCACGTACTTTGCGATGTCCGACATGCAGGCGCACGCTGACCGGGGCATCATTGAGCTGCAGACGGGGGTGGTGATCGAGAAGGTCCTGAGCGGCGAGCCGGCGGCGATCGCGGGCGTGCCGGAGAAGAGCGTTCTCCTCAAAGTGAATGATCAGGCGGTCACGCTCGCGGAACAGGTGGCGGAAGCGCAGCTGAACAGGAGCAGAGTCATCTACACCGTGCTCGTCGGGGAGGGGGAGGATGCGCAAGAGCAGCGGTACATGGTCGCGCTGAAGGACGGCAAGTCCGGTGTCGTCATCCAGACATTCCCGCTCAAGCTTTCGGCTCCCTTGCGCGGCGTGGGCATGTCTTCCCTGCTTGCGCTTCGTGAAGCCAAAATCATGACGGTGCAGACAGTACGCGGCATTGGCGCGCTCATCACGTCGCTCGCCCGGAGCGGGCAGGTGCCCGAAGGCATCACCGGTATCGTCGGTATCGCACAGCTCACGTACTCTTCCGTGCAGGCCGGCTTCATGACGTACCTGCGTCTGGTTGCGCTCATCAGTCTGAGCCTTGCGATCCTCAATTTCCTGCCGTTCCCCGCGCTCGACGGCGGCCGGCTCCTGTTCGTGCTCGTCGAGGCGGTGACGCGCCGTCCCCTGAACCGGAGGTTCGAGGCGTACTCAAACGCTCTCGGGTTCTCGGTCCTGATTCTGCTCATCCTCCTCATCACTTTCTATGACATCATCCGTCTCTTCTAGCGGCGTGAGCGCCACCGCCCCCGTCGCTCCAGTGGCGGAACAAGTGGATCAGGGACTGTGGGTTGCCATCCTGCGCAAGCTGGAGGAGAAACTGCAGCGCAGCGCGTTCATCACCTGGTTTCGGGATACGGCCATTCTCAGCAAGGACGGCGGCACGCTCATCGTGGGGCTGCCGCTCCCCATGTCGCTCTCGTGGCACATGGAGCACTACCGCGTGATGACGCTCGAGATCGCGCAGGCACTCGACCCCACGGTCGAAAAGATCGTCTACACCGTCGATGGTGGTCTCAAGGATAACCGCGAGCGGTCGGTGGACCTGCTTTCGGTCTTTCCGGAACAGAAGAAGCGCAAATTACCCAACAAGCCCGAGGTGAAGATGGCCGAAGGCGTCATCAGCAAGATCCTGAATCCCCGCTACACGCTGGAACATTTCGTGGTGGGGGCCAATAACCGCCTCGCGCATGCGGCGTGCCAGTCGGTGGCTGCGGCTCCCGGCGGCCGCTACAACCCGCTCTTCCTCTATGGCGGCGTGGGGCTGGGCAAGACCCACCTGCTGCAGGCCACGGGCAATGCCATTCTCCGCAATATGCCACGTGCCGTCGTCGTGTACACGACCACCGAGGATTTCACGAATCAGGTGATCGAGGCGATCCGGCAGCAGAAGATGGAACAGTTCCGTCGCCGCTACCGGCAGGTGGACGTGCTCATCATCGACGATGTGCAGTTCCTCGCGAACAAGGAGCGCACGCAGGAGGAGTTCTTCCACACGTTCAATGCCCTCTACGAGGATCGCAAGCAGGTCATCCTCTCGGCAGACCGGCCCCCGCAGGAGATGCAACTCGAAGACCGCCTCATCTCGCGTTTCGCGCGCGGCATGATCGCGGATATTTCCGTGCCGGACTACGAGACGCGTCTGGCGATTCTGGTCGAGAAGGCCCGCGAGTACGAACTCCTGATCGACATGACGGTCCTGCAGTTCATCGCGGAGCACACGACCCGCAATGTCCGCGAACTGGAGGGCATCCTGATGCAGGCGGTGGCGCAGTACGAACTCGAGTCGCGCATGCCGACCGTGAAGAGCATTGCCGAGATCATGCGCAAGTTGAGCCGCGATCCGCACGCAGAGGAGGAGCAGGTGGGGTTCGAATCACCACCCAAGCGCGCCCCCACGTTCCAGGATGTGCTGGAGTGCGTCAGCCGCTACTACTCGGTCTCGGTGCAGGACATGATCGGTCAGTCACGCGTGCGTGAGATCCTGATGCCGCGTCAGATCACGATGTTCCTCGGCAAGAAACACCTGCGCATGAGTTACGTGCGGTTGGGTGAGGTCTTCTCCGGCCGCGATCACACCACGGTGATGAATGCCTGCGGCAAGATCGAGGAGAAGATGCAGAATGATCCGCAATTGCTGCGTGAGGTGCGCGCCATGGAGCAGGAATTGGGGGTGGTGTGAATTCGTGAAGATTCATCCTTGGAGGTGCAGGAGTGGTTGTATCATTTCCCTATGAACGCGCACGAAGCCGATCATGGGAGGCGTGAGGTTCTGAAGCTTTCGGATGCGAAGATCCGTGCATGGCTTCGCGATCTCTCGGATGCGGAACAGAGGACGCTCATTGCGCAGTGGATTCTCCGGCGTCGGCGCGATGCCCAGAACAAACTGGAATCTCTGTTTCATGTGGAGGCTCTGCAGCAATTCTCGACCAAAGTACATGCGTTGGCCCTGCGGCTTGGCGGAGAGTTTGTGCGCGATGAGCAGATTCTCTGGGGCCAGCTCTATGCCTACATGTGCAGTGCGATTCCGGATCATGTCTGCGAGGAGATGCGGAAGAAGGTAGATGCCATCCTTTCGGCGCATGTGCCTGCGCAGGAGTGATCCTCGATTTTTCTTGTGGCAACGAAGACAGGAGCGTACTGTCCGCTTGTCATGACGCAGCGCACGACCACCACCACGACGACCACGACCTCCCGCTGAGGAAGGGGTGTAGCGCTGACCATTCGATCCCACCGCCCTTCCTCCGCGATAGCGAAGGAAGTTTTCTTCTGTTACCCTCCCATTAGTATGGCAAAGAAATCCATCGGAAACGCGGTCCCCGAATCCCTCCACAACATGCGTCACTCGCTGGCGCACGTGCTCGCACAGGCAGTGCAGACGCTCTGGCCCGCAACGCAGATCACCATCGGACCGCCCATCGACACGGGCTGCTACTACGATTTTTTGTTCGCAAAGCCCATTTCGGACGCGGACTTCTCCGCGATTGAGAAGGAGATGCGCCGCATCATCGCCTCGGGGCAGACATTCGAGGTGGATGAACTTTCGATTCCGGAGTCCGTCCAGTACTGGAAGGACAAAGGTCAGACGTTCAAGGTGGAACTGGTCGAGGATCTGGCCAAGGCGGGCGAAACGAAGGTGACCCACTACCGCAACGTCGATGGCAGCGGCAAAGAGATGTTCACGGATCTCTGCCGTGGAGGACACGTCACGTCGCTCAAAGAGATCCCGCCCGACGGTTTCAAGATCACGAGTCTGGCGGGAGCCTACTGGCGCGGCAAGGAAACGAACGCCCAGCTCACACGCATCTACGTCGCCGCGTTCGGGTCCAAGCAGGAATTGCAGGAATACCTCAC
>Ga0172377_10002912_pt1 | contig 17548 bp, 18 predicted proteins | sample Pumphouse3metaG_FD_119749 | JGI IMG/M metagenome (GOLD analysis project Ga0172377, IMG submission 119749) | Leachate microbial communities from a municipal landfill in Southern Ontario, Canada - Pumphouse #3 metaG | ecosystem: Engineered > Solid waste > Landfill > Unclassified | place: Canada...
GAATACATACACTGGTATCTGGAAACCATTTTCATCCGCACCCCGCTGTGGTTTCACGAAGGGATGGCTACGCAATATTCCGGGCAAATGGGTTTCGAACGCTATCTTTACTTCTTGCAGGAAAGCTTTATCGGCCATACCAGTGACCTCTTTCGCATGAGCTATAAGTATCCGGAAAAGCAAAGTGATTGGCAGATATTCTACCTAAGCTCTTCCATGGCTATACGCTTTATGAGCGAGAGGAAAGCCAAAGAGTGGGGGAGATTCTGGGATCTCGTGGCAAACCATAAAAGGGCAGGGGAAAAAGCGGTTTTCAACGATTGCTTTGCTATGGCTTATCGCAGTAATCTCTACGATTTCAATCAACAATATGCCGCTTACGTAAAAAGTTTACGCTTTCAGTATCTGTTTTGGAGTATTAACTCGCTGATTGCCTTGTGCTTGCCGATAATCCTGATTATTACCCATCATAAAAGGCGCAAACGCATGGCATTGTTGCCAGACCTCCCCGAATACGTTGATGATGAAGAAGATACAGAAGACCTGGAAGATTAAGCTTAGCTAACACTCCCGCACGCCAACACTTCAGCACGCCAACACTCTTTGACATATACCTTTAGTAGGATTGGAATCCTACTCTACATTCAAGCACGCCAGCACGCTAGCACTCCAGCACCCTAACACTCCATCACTCCAACACTCCCTTGCTCATCCGCAAGGGGGTTCATCGGGATCCGATCGGGATCTCATCGGGTTGCATCCCGATCAACACCGCTTCAGTAGTGGTTTAGATCGCTATCGGATAAGCAAGGAATTATCAATTACTGCGCGGATGCCCTTTATTGTAGGCTTTTTTAACATCTTCCAGACTTACGTGGGTGTAAATCTCGGTGGAGGAGAGTTGTGCATGCCCCAGTAATTCTTGAATGGCGCGTAAATCGGCACCCCTGGCGAGCATGTGGGTGGCAAAGCTATGGCGCAAAGTGTGCGGAGTATAGCCCTTGGCACGTGCAATCAAGGCAAAATAGCGTTTCAGGATGGTATCAAGCTGGACGGTATCGAAGGCTTTCCCGCTTTTGGTGAGGAACAATCTATCGGGGCTTGCTTCTGTCTTCAAGTTCTCACGTACCGGTAAATACTCGGCAATGGCTGCCAGCGCGTAGGATCCGACCGGGATGATGCGCTCCTTGTTACCTTTGCCTTTCACGCGCAACAAACCGCGCTTCAATTCCAAATCGTTCATGCGGATGCCGGCAAGCTCCATCAGACGTAAGCCGCAGGAATAAAGTGTCTCCAATATCGCCCGGTTACGGATGCCGAAAGGGCTGGAGGTATCAGGAATGGCAAGCAGATTGCGCACTTCCTCTTCCGTGAAACACTTGGGCAGAGGCTTCTCGAATTTGGGGCGCTTGATTTTATCCATGGGGCTATCTGTAATAAGTCCTTTACGCTTACAGAAGCGAAAAAACCCACTTAAAGAAGCACTTTTACGCGCGAGGGAGCGGTTGCAATCTGGCTTTTCATTTAAGTAACGCAAGAAATCTCTGATATTCAGCACCGTAATCTCCTGCACAGGAACCTCATCATCCTCGAAAAAATGCGTCACAAAAGCATGTAACTGGTCTAGATCCAGCCGGTAAGCTTCGATGGTGTGTGGCGATTTTCCTTCCAGGGCAAGATGATCGCAGTAGAGTTTGATGCTATTTTTCATCACATTACCTTAAATATTTATTGATTAGGGTCATTTTTTACTTGCCTGAAACCTTGTCGAGTAAAATGTTGGTCTTATACTAAGTGGAGGTTTCATGAATCAACATATAGACAAAAGTGCAAAGCTTGGAGCGAATGTAAGCATTGGCTACAATGCCGTGATTATGCAAGACGTGGAGATAGGCGACGACTGCCTTATCGGGCATAATGTGGTTATCCACGCCGGCTCTAAAATCGGCAAAGCTGTGCGTATCGATGATGGCGTAATAATAGGGAAAAGACCTCTTTCTTCGCCGCGCAGCATCTTTAAAGTCCCCACCGACCTTAAGCCCGCCGTGATCGGCGATTTCTGCCAGATCGGGGCAAACGTGGTTATTTATTGCCAATGCACAATCGGCGAACGAAACTTGATTGCCGATCTCGCCACCATACGTGAGAACGTGAGTTTGGGCGATTTGAACATCGTGGGACGCAACGTTTGCATAGAGAACTTTGTAAACATCGGCAGCCGCAATAAATTCGAGACAAATAGTTACATCACAGCCTATTCCGAGATCGGGGATTACTGCTTTGTAGCTCCCTGCACCGCCACCAGTAACGATAATTATATGGCAAGAGACAAAGAACGATTTAACCACTTTAAAGGTATAACCATGGAAAACGGCTCTCGCATCGGCGTAAATGCCACCATCTTACCCGGTAAAACCATCCAAAGCGACGGAGTTGTGGCAGCAGGAGCTGTGGTAACCAGAGATGTGCCGGCTAAAACCATCGTAGTCGGGAATCCCGCCAAGCCTTTAAGGGCAGTACCTGAAACACAATTGATGGAAAACAATCTGGATAAGTAAAGATGAAAACACTCGTCATTATCCCCACTTACAACGAAATCGAGAACATCGAACGCATGGTGGAGATTGTCCTCAGTAAAAGCGAAGATATCGAAATACTGGTGATGGACGATAACTCTCCGGATGGCACAGGAAAATGCGTGAAATCCCTGCAAAGCACAGAACCGCGTCTGCATTTGATAGAAAGACCCGGTAAAATGGGGCTTGGTTCGGCTTATGTAACGGGCTTCAAGTATGCTTTGGAGCACGATTATGAGTATATCATGGAAATGGATGCCGATTTCTCGCATAATCCGGATGATGTACCCAGGCTGATTGCCGCAGCGCAGAATAAAGATTTGGTGATTGGCAGTCGCTATTGCAACGGCGTGAACATCATCAACTGGCCGTTTAAGCGCCTGCTAATCAGTTACTTTGCCAGTAAGTATGTACGTGTGATTACCGGTATGCCCATAAAAGACCCCACGGGTGGCTTCAAGTGTTTCAACCGCAGAGTGTTAGAAAGTATCAATCTGGATAATATCCTCTCCGATGGCTATGCCTTCCAGATAGAAATGAACTTCCGTGCTTGGGTGAAACGCTTTCGCATCAAAGAAATCCCCATTGTGTTCACGGAACGCTTGAATGGAGTTTCTAAGATGAATCGTAATATCGTTTGGGAAGCGGCATGGTTGGTGTGGCGTCTGCACTTTCTTAAGCTGTTTAAACTGTTGAAATAACGCCGATGTTAGAACGCATAAACGACCCCATACTGCAAAATGAAGATAGCGATCTGGATCGTGCCCTACGCCCTAAAAGCCTTACCGAGTTTATCGGGCAGAGCCATATCAAGGAACTGCTGGATATCAGCATTCAAGCTGCAAAGCTAAGAGGTGAATCGCTGGATCACGTGCTGCTATACGGACCTCCGGGACTGGGGAAAACTACTTTAGCCAGCATTATTGCGCGGGAAATGGGTGTAAATATCACCGTTTCCAGTGGACCCGTGATTGAAAAGCCCTCCGATCTAGCCGGTATTTTAACTAATCTGGGACGGCACGAAGCCTTGTTCATAGATGAAATCCACCGTCTTTCTCACGTGATAGAAGAATATATCTATCCCGCTATGGAAGATTATGAGATGGAGATTATTCTGGATAGCGGGCCTAGCTCGCGAACCCTTAAAATACCCCTGGAAAACTTCACCCTGATTGGCGCAACCACGCGCGCAGGCTTGCTTACCCCTCCCCTTAGGGATAGGTTTGGCATCGTGCTGCGCCTCAACTATTACGATTTCGAATCCATCGTGATGATTATCCGCCGTAGCTCAAAGCTGCTCAATATTCCCGCCGACGAAGAAGGGATTGCAGAGCTTGCCAGACGCAGCCGCGGAACACCCCGCATCGCCAATCGCTTGTTGAGGCGGGTGCGTGACTATGCCCAGATTAAGGGCAAGGGTATTATTACTTTGGATATTGCCCTATCCGCACTGCAAATGCTACAGGTGGATCATGCCGGACTGGATGAAATGGATAAACGTATCCTCAGTACCATCATCGAAAACTATCGGGGCGGGCCTGTGGGGATAAAGACAATCGCCACTGCCATCGGCGAAGATGCCGGCACCATAGAGGAGATATTCGAGCCTTACCTGGTGCAACAAGGCTTTTTGGAGCGCGGTCCCCAGGGCAGAAAGGTTACCTTCAAAGCCTATCGGCACTTAGGGCTAAACCCCACTCCCGAACAAAGCGATCTCTTTGCCTAAAGCTTCCATGAATATGGACACCATAATCCACGGGGTACGCTGGAATCTGGGGACAACCGTGCTGCGCAGAATATTGAGTCTGCTGCTGCTTTTTGCCCTTGCATCCTGGCTCACTCAGAGCGATTTTGGCATCTTCCGCACCTACAGCCTCATCTTGGCAGTAATCACGATCATTGCCGTATTGGGGCTGGATTCCAATCTTATCACCTCCAAACGCTACGCCAAGCTGAATGTATTCGCCTTCACACAGATTGGCTTGATCACGGGCATCCTTTTAAGCCTGTTGCTCACCCTCTCTTCGTCTTGGTTAGCCAAGCTATACCAAAGCACTGAACTGGGGCTGATAATTCGCTGGATGTCCCTCTTTGTTTTGGTGGAAGTTTTGCGTAAGCTGCTTCACAGCATCGCTCAAGTTCGCTTGATGTTCAAGGAAATAGCCCTGGCAGAGACTTGGAACGTAGTCTTTTACTGCCTGATAAGCTTTTCGGTAATCTATTTCTACAGGCATCTATGGGTTTACGTGCTGGCTTATTTCCTGGGCAACCTAGTGGAGACCATCTACCTGTACGTCTGCTTGAAACCCTTCCCCTCGCTTCATCTCAAACGCTTACTTTCCTTAAAATGGCTTAAGCTTAGCCTCAAGATAATGGGCATGAACCGTGCTTTCCTCACCAATGTAAGCATCATCCGCCTGATCAATACCTATGCCGGCAATGCCCCCATCCTGTTTTTGGGAACGATGGTAAACCCCACTCTGATGGGACAGTATTTCTTTGCTACTCAGTTAATTGGCGTGCCGGTGCTGATGTTTACCACAGCGGTGGGTCAAGTATTTTACCCTGTGTTTGCCCAAAACGATAGATCAAACACCATCCAAAACATCAAGAGCTACACCCGTTTAACCCTAAGCCTAGGTATCCCGCTGCTGCTCATGTATTATTTTGGACTTAGCATCCTGGTACCGATCTTGTTCAAAGGTAAGTGGGATGCAGCTTTGCCCTTGCTGCTATATCTAATCCCCTATTTCTGCAGCGTGATGCTAAACAACCCCATCAGTGGTATTCCCTTTATCTGCCGCAAGCCTTCCTGGGAGCTTGTTTGGAATATTGTCACCCTGGGGGTTTGTTTACTTGCTTTGCTTTGGGGTTTGCGCAACGGCTTTGGCTATGCTGTTTTGCTCTTTAGCTTCAGCTCTGCGTTCATGAATCTGGTATTCTACTTCATGTCGCTAAACCTGCTGGGTGCAAGCTTAATTCCTGCCATACAGAGCCTTATCTCTTGGGGTATTGGTAATGTGCTCTTGATTATGGCTCTCATCTGGGTAAGCAGTTTGCCCTACCCAATCTTGTATGCAAGTCTCTGTTTTATCGTATATCTGCTTTCCCTGTATCTCTTTGCCAAACCAGTGCTCAGGGATGTGCGGCGTGTGTTCCACTGATATCTAGAGAGGCGTGTGGCATGATGAAACAAACCCTCAATCCCCGTATCTGGCACGCAGTAAACGGCTTTCACGTAGCAGGTTATCTGCATGCGCAGGATGGCAACTATTACGAAGGGCAGCAACTTGCCACATATTTTTCCACGGCACACGATGAGCCAAGCTTCCGAACCCTGCTAAATGATGCCAATGGCTGTTTTGGCTGCATCTGTGAGCTGGGTGGAACCCTTTATGCCTCTGTGGATATTGCACGCTCCTTCCCCTTATTTTATGCGCTTATAGGCTCAGAGCTTGCTATCAGCGATAACGTGAACCATATCGAAGCGCTTAGCCCCTCTATCCTGAATTCTTCCCCGCGCGATATAACCGCAGAATTCCTGCTTACTGGCTTTGTTACCGGAAGTGACACCCTACACCCCAAGATCAAGCAAATCCGCTCGGGTAGCTACATAAAATGGAAACAGGGAACAGAGCCAAGCGCAATTCAATATTACCGCTACACCCACAAAGAGAGCGATTATCAAGATGCCGAAGCCTACCTCGCCAAGCTGGATGAAGTCCATCTGGCAATGGCACAACGTTTAGTAACAAGCTTGCAAGGCAGAACCGCCATTCTTCCGCTTTCCGGAGGCTACGATTCCAGGCTTATCGCCTGGCTGCTAAAGCGGGTAAGCTATCCCAAAGTGTTTTGTTTCAGCTATGGAACGCCTCGTAACGAGGAATCTGCCATCTCGCAAGCAGTGGCTAAAAAGCTTGGTTGGGACTGGCGTTTTATCCCATATTCCCGTACCTCTTGGTTCAAAAGCTATCAATCCGAGCAGCGGAAAGCATACTACCACTATGCCGTGAACGCTACTTCCAGCCCTATAATCCAGGATTGGCTCGCCGTAAAATCGCTTCACGATAAACACATCTTCCCCGAAGATGGAGTAATAATCCCCGGGCACTCTGGTGATTTTGTGGAGGGGCTGTATATCCCCAAGTCTTATGCCAGCGGGCAGGACGTAACGGATGCAGACGTTATAGAGCAGATTATGCAGCAATACTACCGCTATTGGGCTTGGGACAGGGATAAGTATTGCAACGCCTTTGCCAAACGAATACGCGCCAGCGTGCCGCTGCAATATGCGATGAGTGCAGCCGATGGGGCTTCTGCCTTTGAAGAATGGGATTGGGCAGAGCATCAGGCAAAGTTTACTGTGAACTCGCTAAAGCTATATGAGTTCTTCGGTTACACATGGCGCATACCCTTGTGGGACAGAGAGCTAATGGATTTCTGGAGTAGTGTGCCCTTGCACTTAAGGATGGGCAGAAAGCTTTGGTTCGCTTACTACAACAGGTATCTGAACCTTTCTATCCCCATTTTTGGCGATCCCAGCAAGTTCAAGCGTGCCCAATACAAGCTGCTGCGTATGGCAGTGGGCAGTATTTACGACCAACGCTATGGACGTTTTTCTAATCCCAAATCATTAGTTCCCTATGCATTAGCGGAGGTGGCAACTGTGCTGAATCCTGAGATAAAATATCCAGAGTTTATTAACCCTAAGCAACGCCTTTTGGCTGCCGATATTAACAGTTTACAAGCCTTGATATCCATATCGGAAAAAGGGCTACCCAAAGGGTTTTAGCTATGTTTAATAAGGATTTATGGCAACGCTGTGCATACAAAATCCCCAACCTCTTCTTTGCGCCGCATAGCCTGATTGAATACGGACAAATCATCAGTGCTGCAAAAGAGCAGGGATACAAGTTCTATACCTTGCAGGACTTTAGAAGTGCCGACATAAGCGACACTGAGGCTTTCATCATCCTGCGCCACGACATAGATACCGATCCTCAGGGAGCGTTGCGTTTTGCCGAAATCGAGCTGAAACATGGGGTAAAGGCAAGCTATTTCTTTCGTCGCAGTACTTGGCATCCCGGTGTCATGAACGTTCTGCACCACGGTGGTCACGAGGTCGGTTATCATTATGAAGAGCTTAGTGATTACGCCAAGAAACATCATATTAAACGCAAAGAAGAGATATTAAAACATCTTGCCTGCATCCGTAAAACCTTTGCTGCAAACCTTTCCGCCTTAAGTAAAACTGTGGATTTCCAGTTAAGCTCAGCGGCTGCACACGGTGATTTCAGCTATAAGACCTTAGATGTTGGAAACAAGTTATTATTGAAGGATGAGCAGCTACGCGCCTCCACGGGTATTGTGTATGAAGCTTATGATGAGCCACTTGTGGATAAATACCGCAATCACATCAGCGATAAACCTGCCCCACAAAGGTTCTATCCTGCTTCCCCGCAAGAGCTTATCCAGGGAAGGGACAGCTTCTTATTCCTCAGCCATCCCCGTTGGTGGATGCCCAATCCACTCGTTAGTGCGATCTCAGATTGCAGGGCTATGGTGCAGAAAATCCTCTGGTAATCAGCAGTGATTGCGCAGTTTAAGTTCCGCGGGATGCAGATTTAGATAGTGCTGTCCCGCAAGATAGGCTTTATCATATTTCTTCACATAGTGGTTAAACATCGTAACTGGAACAATTAAGGGCAGCAAACCGGCTTTATATTGATCTATCAGACCGATTAGTTCCGCCTTTTCTTCCGCAGTAAGCTCCTTCTTGAAATATCCCAGAATATGCAATAAAACATTCTGATGCTTGCTGGGTGTAGCGGACTTTTTGGAGGCAGTCATCAAGAGCTCAAAGTACTCTTCCAACACCTTATCAAAAGGCATCAGAGCTGCTGCAGCCACCAGTTTACCCATAATCTTGTAATGCGCGGGGCTGTGCGCCATCATCATCAGTTTCAGGTGAGTATGAAACTCCACCAAATCTCCGGGTTTAGGCTTGTTGGCCATTAAGTTTCGCCAATGTTGCATAATGAAGATACGTTCGATGAAGTTCTCTCGTAATCCAGGATCGTGGAGGCGTCCTTCTTCCTCGCAGGGGAGCAGAGGATTGGCATCCAAAAAGGCTTTGGCAAAGATTCCTACACCGGTTTTGCTGGCAGCACCGCCCTTTGCGGGATACACTTTCACGCGCTCCATGCCGCTGGAAGGAGATTGGCTTTTAAACACAAAACCGCATAAGTCTTCCGCTTGCAGCTTAGCAACTTGCTTTTTTGCCCACTCTTGCATTCTCTCGGTATGGTCGATCATCGTTTTCTGAGTCAGCAATCTGGGTTGGTCAGATTCGCCCACCAAACGCATCGCTTCCCGCGGTACAGGCAAGCCGCAGCCTACTTCTGGACAAGTGGGAATATATTCTACCCATGCTCCCAAAATCTCCACCAGCCAGCTATCGTATTTGTGCCCGCCATCATAGCGGACGTTGTTCCCTAAAAGGCAGGATGAGATTCCGATCTTGATTTTCTGGTTTTGTATGTCCATTTATCCTCCGTTTTTTCCTTGGTTCTATCTCTCTACCATTGCCCTATCATTGCCCTTATTATGGGCAATGAGTGGGCAATGATAGGGCAGTGCAAGCAAGGAAGCTGTATAAAACATAAAAAAATTAAAACATCGCACTAAGCAGATTTTCCAAATCAACATCGCCAAAGAAGCTGCGGTAATCCATGCGCTGAAGAACCTCAGAAATGGCTTCCCGGCGGTGTGGAACGCAAGTTAGAGCCTTTTCCAGTTCGCTGGTTTCGCGGGAACTAAAATAATCCCCGAAGATTTTAATTTCCTGGATAATGCCTTTATCCACCTGTAAGTATAGCTCGATGATGCCAGCATTACAGCGCAGTTCATGCGATATATTGTAGTTTGGCGACCTGCCAAAGTTCCATTCCCAAGTGTCGTACTTTTCTTTTACTAAAGTATGGATGGCAGCATTGTCGGCTTCACAAAAGCTGTATTCTTCGATATCTGGGTATAAGCTGTGTACTTTGCTGCGCACCAAACCCACAAAATCCTCCAAAGCAAGCGGGGCAAGCAAATGCTCCGAAACATTGGTAACTCGTGCTCGGATTGATTTTACCGCTTTATCGTTGAATTTGAAGGGTTTAACCTTTAATGCCGCGCTAAGGTCGCCGATTTTGCTGCTAAACAGGATCGTGCCATGCTGCAAGGTTTTACCAAAGGCATTGGTTTTGGCATTGCCGGAAAACTTGCGTCCTCCGATGGTAAGATCGTTTCTGCCTTCCAGTATGGCATTCACGCCCAAATCGTTTAATACATCCAGCACCGGACGCGTGTAACGCTCGAAACTACGGGTAGTCTCTTCGGCGTCGTGCATCAGAAAGGAGAAGTTCAAATTGCCGGGATCGTGAAACACAGAGCCACCGCCAGTTAGCCTGCGGACTACGGGAATCTGTTTTAGAATCACCCAGTCCTGATTTATCTCGGCGAGGGTGTTTTGATGCCTGCCCACAATGATGCTGGGGTTGTTTATGTACAGCATGAATACATCTTGCTTGAAACTGCGCAAAATGTATTCTTCGGCAGCGATGTTAAACGGCGCAAAGCGCGAAGTACTGAAGATCGAAAGCATCAGTGTTTTTCTATTTCGGTTAATTCACTTTGTACAAATTCTACCAGCTCTCTGATTCTCGCTTCAGAGAAATCGAATTCGATGCCCGCGGTTTGATATATTTCCCTTACAGGACGGCTGTAACCAAGCTCTAAGAAGGCTTGATACTGGCGCAATGCCTTGGCTTTGTCCTTGCGGTAATTCATGTAAATGGAAAGCGCACCAAGCTGTGCCATGCCGTATTCAATGTAATAGAACGGGACTTCAAAGATGTGAAGCTGCATCATCCAGCCGAGCTTACGCAGGTGTTCCAGATTGCTCCAGTCTATATCGCCAGAAAAACGTTTATGCAAATCCAGATAGGCAGCGAAACGCTCTTCCACGCTATGCTGAGGATGCGTGTAAACCCATTGCTGGAAAGCATCCACAATCATGCACCAGGGCAGGAAGGTAAGCGTACCCTGAAGCTGATCACGTTTGGCTTTCTTGAGATCAGCAGCGGAAGCATAATACTCGTCCCAGTAATCCATGGTAAGCAGCTCCATCGTCATAGATGCCAATTCCGCCACTTCAGAAGGTGTTTCCAGATATTGGGCGATCTTGATATGCGACGTGGCTTTGCTGTGCATGGCGTGTCCGGATTCGTGCAATAAAGTGATCACATCGTTGTGTTGCTTCACGTGGTTCATAAAGATGAAGGAACTTGCCAGGTTGTTGATGCTGGTATTGTAGCCACCGGGAGCCTTACCTTTGCGGTTTTCCAGATCCAATAGCGAGGTATTGTGCATCATTTCTAGCTGGCGGGCATAATCCGGATTTACTTTGTTTAGCACTTTGAGGCTCTTTGCGATGAATTCTTCAGTGGTATCAAAGGGTTTAAGTTTGCGTCCATCCAAATCCACTTGCGTATCCCAAGGACGTAAGGACGGCAAGTTTAAGCTCTGCTTACGCTTGTTGTCCAGCTCTTTAACAAAGGGGATAACCACTTTCTCCACGGCATCGTGGAAGCGGGCGATATCTTCGGGAGTGTAAGAGAAACGACCCATCTCCTTGTGTTTAAAATCACGGTAATTGGTAAAGCCGGCATTGTGCGCAATCTTGCCTCGAACTTCGCGTAATTGGTCGTAAAGTTCATTTAGCTCGTCCTGATGATCGGCAAATAAACCCATTCGTAAACGCCAGGCTTCTTCGCGCTTGCTTCTATCGGTATCTTTCAGATAAACCGCAAGCTGGGCAGGGGTGCGCTCTTCACCATCAAAGAACACACTCATCTTGCTTACGACGCTGGCGTATTTGTTGGCAAGTTCGGATTCCTGAATCTGTAAGGGAATGTTATCCAAACGGAAGAGCTCGATGTCTTTAGCGATAATCTGGTTTAGCAGGGCAAACTTTTTTGTATCCAGCTTATGATGCGCAGGGCTGTTGTAATACAGCTCCTTAATCTTAAATTGATACGCTTCCGTGGGAGCGTAAGCATTGGCAAAATAGTCGTTATAGGCATCAGCCTTAGTTTGGTCGTCTGCCACAAGAGTCATGCGGATATAGCGCCAGGAAAGCTCATCGTTCATGGCGTTTAGTAGGTCGGAATACTTTTCAATAAGCACTTCCAGAGCCTCCGGCGTGGACGTATCAGCAGCGCATAGCTCTTCCAGATAATTCTTTACAGCTTCCCAAGAGCCAATATCAAAGCCCTCTGGAAGATATTTGTGAGCTATGGTATTTAGTTTTGCATCGGTTAAAAACATCTCTATTTTCCTTTACGCTTTTGTTTCATTAGTCGGATGGTGAACACACTTACTATGGCGATAAGCGCGAGGATTTCTTTAATGCCTATTACGGGATGGAACTTTACCACGTCGCCCTTGATGGTGTAAATCCCGATTGGCTCGGTGCGCATGCCACCGCCACCACCTCCGCCCATATTGGCGTCGGCATCCGTAGCTGAATCAGGAGGATTAGGCTTTTCTTGTTGAGATTCGTCCACAGCATCAGACTTTTTAGCTGCGCTTTTCTTGCTTTTATGTGGCGAACTACCACCCCCGGCTCCAAAACCAAAGGCGGTTCTGGCAACTGGGATGATGTGCATATCGTTCACCTTGGTAGGCTGTCCAAAGGACATTTCTACGCCTCCAGCTTTGCTTACAAGGCTGCGAATTTGCGATATAATTTGCGTAAAGTCCATCATTGCCCCCTATTCTTATAATTATTGTCAGAATGAGAGAAGACCTAATTCTTGTCAAGCTTATATATGCATTTCTCACTTGACAAGAATAGCTAAGTGATGCGAAGGTGTATGGCGATACCTGCAAAGGAGACTTATGTGAATTACCAGCAACATTACCATAATGATGCCCTAGAATTTGACTATTGGCGCAAAGAGAAATTTAGCCCCACGGAAATAAGAAGAAACCAAAGCGTTTATGCCCTTTGCAATATTAAGAAAGGTGCGAAAGTGCTGGATGTGGGCAGCGGTAGAGGTTGGTTTAGCCTGTATGCTGCAAAGCAGGGTGCAGATGTGACCGCATTAGACTTAAGCGAAGATAATCTACAGAAGATAAAGGCTGTAGATCCCCGCATCACTACAGTCTATGGAGATGCCTGCGATGTCCCCATAAAAGACACGAAGTATGACCTGATTGTAGCCCTGGAAGTTATGGAGCATCTGGTAAACCCCCAAGCAGCTTTATTAAACTGGGAAAGCTTGCTAAAGCCTGGCGCAACACTGCTGATAACCGTCCCGTATAAAGAGACCATTCTGTACTCTCTGTGCATCCATTGCAACAAAAAGACTCCCTATAACGCCCACCTGCATAGCTTCGATAAAGCTGCGCTGATCAAGCTATTACAAGAAAGTGGCTATCAAATTAAAGAGAGCCACCTCTTCCTGCATAAGCTGCTTACCCTCTTGCGCATAAATGGAATAACAAAGAGGCTGCCCTTCTGCATCTGGAAGCATCTGGATAGATTATGTGCCTTGTTTGGGGATAAATATAGCTTTATTGGCATTAAGGCAAGCTTGAAACCAGATAAAAGCTAAACAAAAAAGGTGAGGATTGCCCTCACCTTCATCTTGTAAAACACACGATTATTTAGTATATCATGCATGCAAGTGCTTACACTTCCATGATTTCCTTTTCTTTGGCTTTGTCGGCTTCGTCTATTTTCTTAGTCCATTCGTCGGTGATATCCTGCAATTCTTTGAGGAGTTTCTTCTCTTCGTCCTCACTGATCTCGCTATCTTTCTTCATCTTTTTGGCGGCTTCATTGGCATCGCGGCGCAAGGTGCGGATATTGATGCGAGCTTCTTCCGAGAGTTTTTTGATGCTCTTCACGATATCTTTGCGCTTATCCTCGGTTAAAGGCTGGAAAGGCAGGCGGATAACATTGCCATCGTTATCGGGAGTAATGCCGATATTGGCAGCAAGAATGGCTTTTTCAATTTCAGCCAGGGTAGTTTTATCCCAAGGCTGCACAATAATTGTACGCGCTTCGGGAATGGAGATATTGCACAACTGTTTCACAGGTGTGGGCTGTCCATAGTAGTTTATCCGCACGTCATCCAGGATAGACGCGCTAGCACGTCCGGTGCGAATTTTGGAATACTGGTGCAACAGAGCATCAAAGCTCTTCTGCATCTTTTCCTTGGTGTTAGTTTTTAGGTTTTCCATGTTTTCCTCGACGGTTGCTTATTAGCTCCGTAGTGAACGGTTTTATTAGGGATGAATATAGGTTCCGGTATCTGGGTTTAACAATGCGTCTTTCAGTATACCAGGCTTGCTGATATTGAATATCTTGATGGGCATATTGTTGTCCGCAGCAAGGGAAAAAGCAGTTAAATCCATCACGCCCAGTCGTTTTTCCAGGCATTCCTGAAAGCTGGCAGAGCTGATAAACTTAGCATTCTTATCCTTCATGGGATCAGCACTGTATAGCCCATCCACCTTGGTAGCTTTCAGCACGACATCTGCCTTCAGTTCTATGGCGCGTAGCACGGCAGCCGTATCAGTGGTAAAATAGGGATTCCCTGTTCCACCGCTGATGAAGCAAATGCTCCCCGCTTCCATCGCCGCTAAAGCAGCTTGAGGGCTGTAGCGGGCGACCACTTTATCCACAGCCAAAGAAGAGAATACCACAGCAGGGTAACCTTTTGCAATAAGCACTTCAGCCATGTATAGGGCATTTTGAACTGTGGCAAGCATACCGATGCTATCCAGCACCACGCGGTTCAGTTCTTGCTTGCGCCAGTTTCCACCGCGGAAGATGTTGCCTCCTCCCAGAACTATGGCCAAGCCATATCCCAGGTTTTTGATGGCAATAAGTTCTTCGGAGAGAGCATCGATGACGGTGTCGTCATAGCCGAAGCCTTTTTCTCCGGCTAATACTTCGCCGGAAAGCTTCAACAGTACACGCCGTACATTTTGGGGCTGAAAGACCTTATTCATAATCTAAGCTACCTAGTTATGGGAGATGCTAAAAGCTCTCCGCAGTCCTTTATTCGCCGCCTAAAGCGAAACGTGCGAAACGGGCAACTTGCACATTCTCACCGGTAGTTGCAATGGCATTGGTTAGCAAATCTTTCACGGTGCGGGTGCTATCACCAATAAGTTCTTGCTCAAGCAATGAATGCTCGCTGCAGAACTTCTTGATATTACCTTCCACGATCTTCTCGATAATTTCAGGCTTCTTTCCGTCGAGCACTGCCTTGTTATGGGCAATCTCTTTTTCGCGTTCAAGAATGGCGGGATCAATCTGATCTGCGCTGATTGCAAGCGGGTTTGTAGCAGCTATCTGGAGAGCAATCTCATCGGCTATTGCGCCAAATTCGGGCGTACGGGCAACGAAATCAGATTCGCAATTAAGCTCTAAAAGCACGCCAATCTTGTTGTTAAAATGTATGTAAGAACGGATAAGTCCTTCTTTAGTTTCGCGGGAAGCTTTGGATTCAGCTTTGCTGATGCCTCTTTCGCGCAGGTATTTTATGGCATCATCTATATTGCCATTTGCTTCCACTAAGGCTTTGCGGCATTCCATCATGCCCACGCCTGTTCGCTCGCGCAGTTCTTTTACCATGGTTGCGGTAACATCTGCCATTTACGTTCTCCTTTGTCTTTCCTGTTTTGTGCAGGATTCTGTGTTTAGGATTTGTTTAATGTGCGGGGCAGCATAAAGCCACCCCGCTGGAGATAATTATTGTTCAGTTCCGCTTAATTCGGGAACTTCGAATTCTACTTTTTCTTCTTCGGGTGCGGAAGCAGCAAGCTCGGCTACGGGCATTTCCGCAACGGGCTCTTCGGTAACGGGCTCTTCGGCTACTTCTTCAGATGTTGGTGCTGATTCGTGGCTCACACCTTCAGAGGCGATCCCACGTCCTTCGATCACAGCGTTAGCCATGATATCGGAGATGAGGTAAATTGCTCTGGTGGCATCATCGTTGGAAGGAATTACAAAATCTACGAGGTCGGGATCGCAGTTTGTATCCACCATGGCAACGATGGGAATATTAAGAATACGTGCTTCGTGAATGGCGATATCTTCGTATTCGGTATCCACTACAAACACACAACCGGGCACGGCATCCATATCACGGATTCCACCCAATGAGAACTCGATTTTGTCGTGCAGGCGTTTCATTTTCTGCTGTTCGAGTTTGGTGTAGTTGGTAATGGTACCATCTGTTTCGATTTCTTCGAAGTATTTCATCTTTTCAATGCTTTGGCGGATGGTGGACATATTGGTAAGCATACCACCGTACCAGCGTTGATTAACATAGAATACACCAGCTTTCTCTGCGGCTTCCTTAACGGCACTCTGGGCTTGTTTTTTGGTTCCCACGAAGAGGATGTATTCGCCTTTGGAGGCTACTTCTTTCACGTATTGATAGGCTTCGTTTATGGCATCGACAGTTTGTTTAAGGTCGATGATATGAATCCCATTGCGTTTGATGAAGATGTATTTCTTCATCTTGGGATTCCACTTGAAGGTCTGATGTCCAAAATGAACGCCAGCTTCGAGTAGTTGTTTCATAGAAACTACGGACATTGATTTCTCCTAAATATACGGTTTAATTTCTTCTGGACGGTCTAAGCAATTCAGAGCAGACATCTGCTCACCGCCTTGCAAGCGTTCCAGAAGCTTATTTTGGCTTAAGCGCCGGGTTATAAAAGAGTGTTCCATACTGTTCACAAAGGGGGGAAGTAACCCCCCAAAACCCAAGATATTAACGCTTGGAGAACTGGAATTTCTTTCTAGCTTTCGGTTGTCCGGATTTCTTACGTTCCACCATACGAGGATCGCGGGTAAGGAATCCGCGGGTTTTGAGCGCGGGTCTCAGCTTTTCGTCGTATTCAACCAAAGCGCGAGTAATACCATGACGGATGGCACCAGCCTGACCGCTTAATCCGCCACCACGAACGTTTACATAAACGTCGAAGCTATCGGATAAACCGGCTGTCTGTAAAGGCTGTTCTACTACCATTTCCAAGGTTTCACGTTGCAGGTATTTCTTCATGTGCACTTTGTTGATGATGCGTTTACCGGTTCCGGGGGTTAGCCGAACGCGGGCTACAGCATTCTTTCTTCTTCCAACGGCATCAAAATTCTGCATGCCTTTTCCTCCTAAAGAGTAAGTTCAACCGGCATCTGAGCTGAGTGTGGATGCTCATTTCCGGCATAAACTTTCAGTTTTTTAAACATTGCGCGCCCCAGAGTGTTTTTCGGCATCATACCTTTAACGGCATGTTCGATAATGCGCTCTGGATGCTCTTCCATTACTTTTGCATACGGGATTTCTTTTAAGCCACTGGGGTATCCACTATAAGTCTTATAAACCTTTTGCAATGCCTTAAGACCGGTTACACGGACTTTATCCGCGTTGATGATGATCACATAATCACCGGTATCAAGGTTCGTCGCAAAATAAGGTTTATGCTTTCCACGCAAAATGGAAGCAACTTTCGTGGACAACCGACCTAGAGGCAAACCCGTTGCGTCTAAGATAAACCAAGCTTGTTGGATATCTGAAGGACTTGGGGTAAGGGTCTTCATCGATTCTCCTTTACGATTTTTTATACAGTATGTCAGCTTTTTCGATAAGGCTATAGTGTCAAGCTGAAATTGCAGATATATGATCACTTATCTTGCGGAGACCGATCAAATATAAATAAGAGATTCAGCCCTGCTTGCATTCCCCGAAAGAGAAATAGTAGCTAAAGTCCATTTATGGTGGGTAATGTGGCTTTGAAACGTGGCTCAATTATGGTTCCTTGCTTCTATATCGCTATCAATGCCCACCCATTGCCCTTATCATGGACAATGATAGGGCAATGATAGGGCAATTCAAGCA
>Ga0172377_10002915_pt1 | contig 17538 bp, 14 predicted proteins | sample Pumphouse3metaG_FD_119749 | JGI IMG/M metagenome (GOLD analysis project Ga0172377, IMG submission 119749) | Leachate microbial communities from a municipal landfill in Southern Ontario, Canada - Pumphouse #3 metaG | ecosystem: Engineered > Solid waste > Landfill > Unclassified | place: Canada...
AAGAAAAGCTCTTATAATGAAAAAGGAGCAGGAAATTATTCACAGGAAGAAAAGTATTTCTTCGCCTGCGCCAGAAAGAATCTATAGAATGTTATCCAAACAAGATAAGATCAACATCTATGGGCTCTTACAGCAGGAATTCACTTCGGAAGAGAAGACACCGTTAGCTAAAGTAGCACTTTACCTAAGCGGAAAAGGTCTTCATTACCAGGAATTCGGTTATTCAAAACTCAAGTCGCTGTTAAGCGACTGCCACGAGTTCCTGACCCTAAGTGAATCCCAGGAGAAAGGGCATGTTGACTATGTCACTCTCCATAGCTGGAAGAGCCATGATGTTTTCGTTGCCGATAAGAAAAAAGAGATGCCGGCAAAGGACAAAAAGCAGTTTCCTTCCCAGAGGAAGGAGATTCCTCTTTCCGATCAGAAGAAGATCTATTCCAGCCTCAAGGAGTCTTTCGAGACAAAAGGGGAGTATCCGATGGCACTCATTGCCCAGAAGGTCAATGACAGCGGATTCAACCACCACGAATACGGATACGGGAAGATGAAGGATTTCCTGACCATGCTGCCTTTCCTTTCCATGCGGGAAGTAACCCAGAAAGGCGTACGGCAGAGCATGGTCTCTATCCATCCTTTCCTCAAGGAAACGGAAAAGAAGACTACCCCGAAAGCGGAAAGCAGAAAGCCTGTAGCCTCTTCGGAAAAGCCGTCGTTAGTTGTTCATGAGAAAAGAACAGCCCTGCCTCCGAAGGATATCCAGGAGTTCGTCACTACCCATGTGACTTCTCCTCTTTCTCTAGAAGAGGAAGAGAATCCGAAAAGCTATCCGGTCCTGAATATCCCATCCAACCTCCTTCTCTCCGCAAAGGAGATTACTGGACTTGGTCTTGACGACAAGACCCTGAAGCATAAGATCCTGGAGGATATCAATGCCTTGATCCTCAAGAAGCCACTTTCCGAAGCGGAAGAAGAAACCTACCTGTTCCCCCTTACCATCGTTAGCAAGAACAAGGAACCGCTTGTTGCCTCCATGAAAAGAGCCGGAAAGCATTGTTCTTATGCTTTCTATATGAACTACCTCGGTCCGGACAAGGAAAAGCCCAGGGACGTATTCCGGGATCAGATCCGGTTCACGGATTTCGACAAGGACATCCAGTCCTTGGCCGAGCTTGCCAAGAGCGAATCCTGGTGCTACAAGAACTCCAAGGATCCTAACGTCATCCTGAAGATCTATCTCCAGTACACCTTCTTCCAGCTTGTCAGCCAGAACAAGGTGCTGGTCGAACCTCTTTCCGGATTCGTCTGCTTCAATACCGGCCTTGTTTCCAAAAGCTATGACCCTATCTATGCCGTATTGCTTGTGAACCACGATCCCTCCCTGAAAGAGAAGTACCTTTTCCAGGGTTTCACTTTGGCAGCAAGCCAGGGGCTCGGGAAGATCATCGTCGAACACTTCTCCCCTCTTCCGGAACGGGCAACCTATATCACCAAGCCGCAGGATCTTTTCTTCGACTATACGAAGCAGCTCCATATCGATTACCAGCATATCATCCTGGATAACCTGGACCGTTTCCCTCTTTCCTTCCTGAAGAACCTTTCCGCTCCCTTCGAAGACGAGAAAAAGCTTCTCTCCCAGATAAGCCGGGAGAAGAGCGACTTCTCCAGGCAGAAGCTTTTCGAGAAGCTGGAAGAAGATGTTAAGAAGAACACTACCCTTTTTGCAATGCTAAGGGCCTGTTTCGACAGTGCCGTAAGCAAAGCCATAAAGGCAGCCGGATGCGACCTAAGATATGCTCTTCCCTCCTTCTTCCCCACCAGGAGCGTAATGAGCATCATGCTTCCTCTCTCCTTCGATGAAGGAGAAGGACCGGAAGCCGCCCTTCTCTGCGAACTGATGCCAAGCGGTTCCTACCAGGGCCAGACGATCCTGACCCTCAAGCAGTGCTACGTGAATGCAAGACTGATCGGACCTCTCTCCTATACGTTCCTTAAGGCCAAGGAAATCGAAGACTAGTGGAACTGCTGAACAGCAAAAAGTGCCGGATAAGGAACCTGGAGCCGAAGGACCAAGAAGTCCTGGAGGCTTTCGGTCCGTCTTTTACTCCGCTTTTCTCCTTCGACAGCTTCCAAAGCCGGAACATCTTCCGCCAGATAAAGGAGTCCTCTTCTGCTTCCCTCCTCTCTCCGGGAGACTCCTTCTTTGCTCTTGCCACCAACAAGAAAGACCATCTCTTCGGGGTCCTCTATATCGGAAGAAGATGCAACAAGGTGGTCTTAAGCCTGGAAGTAAGCACCAAGCCAAGAGAACTGAAGAACAGCAAGGAGATTCTTCTGCCGCTGCTCGTGTTCCTGGACAATAGCCCGCTCAGAGAAGAGATCCTTGCCTTTCTTCCGAAGGGGAATTCTCCCCTTTGGAAGATGTTCGTCTCCTTAGGTTTCCGGAATTCCACCCTCCAGATGGATTCCCTCCCTTACCTCATATACACGCTCTACGGAGACATAAGGTAGCCTTGGCCGAAGAAAACCTGTCTGGTTTCAGCTATAATGAAGGAAGTAAAAAAGAAACATGCCTGATCCTTACCCTGTCCTTATGTCATCCAAGCAGATCGTCTCCCTTGTCGGAGCTGTTTTCTTTCTCCTCCTGTCCGGATTCTTCTCCCTTGCAGAAGGGGCTTTCACCTGCCTGAATCCCTACCGTTTCCAGGTCGACAGCCAGAACGGCAGGAAGACAGCCAAGGCAGTCCTCTGGCTGGAGAACCGTTTCGGCAGTGCCCTCATTACGATCCTGATCGGAAACAATGCGGCCAATGTCGCTCTTTCCCTTCTCTCCACTTCCCTGTTCCTTTCCTTCCTTCCCCAAGTCGACCAGAGCGTTGCCTCTCTCATCGGTTCCATCCTCGTCACCCTTCTCCTCTTCTTCTTCAGCGAGACTCTGCCAAAGCAGTTAGCCAAGAGGATACCGAACAAATGCGCTTCTTTTGCCGTCTATCCTCTTCTTGTATGCTTCCTCCTCTTCTTCCCGGTAACCATCCTCTTCTACGGCATATCCAGACTCAGCGAGCTTGTCTTCAAAGGCAAGGAAGAACCTTCCATCACGGAAGAGGATTTTGCTTCCGTCCTTTCCGAAAACGAGGAGAAAGGAGTCCTGGAAAGCCAGGAGACGGATATCATCCAGAATTCCTTCGACTTCGGGGATACCAGTGTCGAAAAGGTCTTCACGCCGAAGAAGCAGGTATATGCCATCAATCTCAAGGGCATCACCAACGATGCCCTCAAGAAGGAGCTGATGAAGACGACCTACAGCCGGATTCCGGTCTATTCCGATGATCCGGACAGGATCGTCGGAGTCCTGATCGTGAAGAAGTACCTCGCCCTGGTTCTGAAGGATCCGAGTGCGGATTTCCGGAAAGCCATCGAGAAGCCGTTCATTGTCTCTCCTTCCATTCTGATCGACGACCTGGTCGAAGGATTTAGAAAGAACCGGACGGAGATGGCTCTTGTCTTCTACCAGGACCATTTCGTAGGGCTTATTACGATGGAGGATATCCTGGAAGAGCTGGTCGGCCCGATCGCCGAGAAACCGGGGCTGAACTGAAATATGGAAACCCGGGATACAATCTACCTTATCGTTATTTTCTTCCTCCTTGTTCTTTCCGCCTGCTTTTCCATGCTTGACATGGCCTATTCCTCCGTCAAGACAAACCGCCTCTCTGCCGAAGGGGAGAAAGGAGACCGGAAAGCAAAAAGAGCTTTCTCCTTCTCCAAGGAGTATGATTCCACCATCTCCACGATCCTTCTTGCGAACGACTTCGTCAATGTCCTTCTCTCCTCCCTGTCCGCTCTTTTTGCCTTGGATGTCCTTACTCCCTACTGGGGAGAGATGGCTTCCACCTATGTTTCCCTGATCCTACTGGTCCTCCTTCTCATCTTCGGAGAGATCACCCCGAAAGGCATTGCCAAAGGCCATAGCTACTCTGTCTGCATCCACTCGACTTACTTTCTCTCCTTCTTCAGGATCCTCTTCTATCCGGTAGTGAAAGTAGTCACCTTCCTGACCGGGTCGATTATAAACAGGACGGTCAGGAAGACCGGAGAGGAAACCAGTATTGCCAGCGACGAGGAACTGGAGACCATGGTGGACGCCATCAAGAAGGAAGGAATCATCGACAGCGATGCCAGTGCCCTCCTCCACCGTACGATCGACTTCAAGGAGACGCAGTGCTACGAAGTGATGACTCCGAGAGTCCGTCTCTTCGGCTATGACATAACGAGCGACTTTTCCCTCTTCCTCAAGGATCCGGACTGCTTCTCCTATTCCAGGATCCTCGTCTACCGGAAGGATTACGACCATATCCTAGGCTACATCCCGGTCAAGACGCTGCTTCGGGAGCTGATCCAGGGAAAGAAGATCGATATCCCTGCTCTTCTTCTCCCCATCGTCTCCGTCCCCAGGACCATGGTCATCAGCGATGCCATCCTCCTCATGAAGAAAGACCACCGCCATATCGTCCAGGTCAGAGACGAGTGGGGAGGAGTGGAAGGTATCGTCACCATGGAGGATATCCTGGAAGAGCTGGTCGGGGAGATATACGACGAAGACGACATCGAAACGACTCCGATACGGAAGCTGGAAGAGGAGAATGCATACCTGGTAGACGGTTCCATGAACATCGATGACTTCCTGAACCGCTTCTTCTTCGATCCGGACAAGCTGAAAGACCAGTTTACGACCGTCTCCGGATTCCTGACGATGAAGCTAGGCCGTTTCCCGGTCTGCGGGGATGTCGTCTACTACAAGACCCTGGAGCTCCATGTCCTGGAGGAACAGAACGGAATCGTCACTTCCGTCCTCCTCTTCGTCTATCCGGAGGATGAGGAGAAGAGGACCAGGCTGAAGAAGCGGTTTGACAGCCTTCTGGAAAGGCTGCTCCAGGAAAGAAGGGATCAGAAGCTGATCATCTCCTTCCACAAGAAACCGCTCCTCCTGGAATATCCGGATAATAAAAACAAGAAGTAGAAAAGGCAGGAACCTAAGCGGGTCTCTGCCTTTTCTGCTTCTCAGGATTTCCGGTAGTTCCGGAAGAAACGCTTCACGTAGGGATCCAGTTCCTCTCGCCCGTATTTGGAGAGAAGCATCTGATAGCAGTTATCCACCTGGGCACCTGCCCCTTTCGGGATACGGGTCTTGAAATGTTCTTCCATCTTCTCCCATTCCTTGAGGAATGTATATCTAGCAATTACGGATGCACAGGCTACGCTTGGGTAGTAGGTTTCTCCGTGTACACGGAAGTAGAGAGGGTTAGTTATCAGGTCCAGACTTCCGACTAACTTCCGGTAGTTTGCTTCCGGTTCGAACTGATCGATATAGACGATGACATTGGAGCTGATTCCGTATTTCTCGATGACACCCTTCTGAGCCAGGTTATGGCACTTGGCCATTGTCTTGTGCATCTTGAAGCTTCTGCTTTCCAGATCGCTCAGTTTATGGGGAGAGACCAGGATCACATAGTTATGGATTCTTCTCTTTACAACGGCTCCGATCTTCTCGATATAGGAGTCGTCCATCTTCTTGGAGTCGTTGATCCCGAGCTTTTCCAGGAACGGAATATCGGAAGGAGCGATATAGGTAGCAGCAACTAGAAGCGGTCCGAAGAAGTCTCCGACTCCGACTTCGTCGCTTCCGACCTGCTCGGAAAGATCCTCCCAGCCTTCGAAGTAGTCTTCCTTCTCCTTCTTCTTGGTCTCGTCATACGATTTCACGGTAGCGTTTTTGGAGAACTGCTCTGCTTCCCCGATGACTTCCTCCCTGTTTCCGCCGGAGAAGGAAACGGTATAGATCTCCTTCCGGTTCCTGTAGCAGACAAAGGAAACACCATCCTTCGTCGTGCCTTGGAAGGCTTTGTAGGGATTCTTGCTGTCATGGAGGGAGGAGACTTTGTAGAAGTCCCTTATGATCTCCGCTCTGGCCTGGTCGACCTTGATCGTTGCGAATGTAATCATAGAAGTATTATCGCATATCCGGGCCTGGAAGTGTCTTGGTCTATGGCGGTTATGCTAAAATACCTAGGTTATGGAAGAAAATTATATTACCAAAGAAGTCGATGACGTCATCAGCCGCCTGAAGGAGTATTTTTCCACGGACGGAATGAAGAATTCCTTCTCCCGGGAGAACAATACGGCCAAGGACAAGTTCGAAGTCGATACGGATCATGAATACCTGGACGAAATCTCCAGGTTCTATCACGACGGACATGAACTGAATATCCCCTCCCTGAGGGATCTGGATCCCCTATTCCTCTCCCTGGACAAGGGAGCAATCCTGGGAATCCCGGAGCTCTTCGAGATCCTGGATCTTCTTACCGCCTCTTCCGACCTCTACGACAAGCTCTACGACAAGAAGGAATATTTCCATCTGAACGATGATGCCTTGGATCTCAATCCCCTTTCCTCCCTGAAGAGAGATCTGGAAACGGATCTGGAAGACGACATGACGGTCAGCGACAGGGCATCCGCGAAGCTAAGGGATCTCCGTGTCCAGGAAAGGGACCTGAAGCATTCCCTGACCTCCATCATGAACACCTACAAGAGCAAGTACAGCATGTACCTAAGCTCCGACAGCATCGCCTACAAGGACGGGGAAGAGACCCTTCCTATCAAGGTTTGCTACAAGAACGCCATCAAGGGCGCTATCCTTTCCTATTCCTCTTCCGGAGAAACGGCATTCCTAGTTCCTTACGAGGTCCTAAGCCTCAAGAACCGGTTGACCAGCATCGAAACGGAAGAAGGGGAAGAGATCCTGAAGGTTCTTTCCGAACTCTCCCAGAAGGCAGCAAAGCAGCTGATGATCCTGAAGAAGGACAATGCCACTGTCCTAAGGTTCGACCGCTACAACGGAGCCGTCAAATACGGCAACTCCTATCTGGGGTGCATCGCCGAAAGAAGCGAGGATGTTCTGACGCTGAAAGGCGTCTTCCATCCTTTGCTTAAGGGAAACAAGATTATTACCAACTCCCTGTCGCTAGGAAAAGAAGACCCGAAAGCGCTCCTTATCTCCGGACCGAATGCCGGCGGTAAATCCATCCTCATCAAGGCCGTCGCCCTGTCGGTCCTCATGGACAAGCTAGGGCTTCTAGTCCCCTGCAAGGTAGAAGCCAAGATTCCGTTCCTGGATGAAGTCTTCTTCCAGGGTGGAGACAACCAGTCGGTCCTAGACAACCTTTCCACTTTCTCCTCCTCCCTTCTTGGAATCAAGAACATCACCCAAAAAGCGACGAAGGACTCCTTGGTCATCATCGACGAAGTCGGGGAAGGCACTTCCCCGAAAGACGGAGAAGCGCTAGGCGTCGGACTTCTGAAGTTCTTCGAGAAGGTAGGATGCCTTACTATCCTCACCTCCCATTTCGACGGGCTGAAGATCTATGCGGCCGGGGACAGCAAATGCCTTACCGGTGCCATGGAATTCAATACCCAGGGATTGATTCCTACTTACCACCTTCTCTTAAGGACGACCGGAAAGTCCTACGGTATCCTCCTTGCCAAGAACATGGGTCTTGCCAAGGAGATCATCGACGATGCCGAAAGCTTCGAACATTCCCGGGAGAACCAGGATGCCGATATGCTTCTCGAGAAGGTGACCGAACAGGTCAGCGAGAACGAGAAGATCAAGCGGGATCTGGAGATCCGGAAGAAGGAGCTGGAGAAAGCAATCCAGGCCAGGGAGACTGCCATCAAGGCCCTCAACGAAGAAAGAGGCAACATCCATGCCAAGGCCGAGGAGAAGATTGCCCGCATCATCGACAAGAAGGTAGAAGAGATCGACCGTGCATGGCAGAGCAAATCCACCAAGGCCTCCTATTCCGAGGTCTCCAAGGCCAAAGGCGAGCTGAACAAGATGAAGGAAGTGAACGAGCCTACGAAGGTCGGAAAGGGAGAACAGACCCCGGATGACCTGAAGGCCGGAGAATATGTCGAAGACGAAGACGGAAGGCAGGCCGAAGTCCTGGAAGTGAAGAAGAACCGGGTATCCCTGGATATGGACGGGCTCCGTTTCGAACGTCCTCTGAAAGGTCTTCTCCGTGTCCATAAGAAGGAGGATAAGAAGGAAGCGGCTACCGCTCCTATCGATTCCATCGTTCTTACCATCGGAAACAGCGGCGGAATCGAACTGAACATCATCGGAGAACACGTCGATGATGCCATGCGGGAAGTCGTCCAGTTCCTGGACCGGGCAAGGGTGAAGAAGCTTTCCTATGTCCGGATCATCCACGGAATGGGTTCCTTCGCCTTGAAGAATGCAGTCTGGAAATACCTCTCCAACCACAAGGAGTTCGTGAAGGACTATGAACTGGGCGGACAGGGAGACGGAGGAATGGGCGCTACCATCGTCCACCTCAAGTAAGGAGAAGAGGGAAGAAGAATGAGTTATCTCGATTACCCTGTTCTGAAACAGAAGGTATCGCTTCTTCCGGACCGTCCCGGATCCTATCAGATGAAGGATCAGGAAGGCACTATCATTTACGTTGGAAAGGCCAAGAACCTGAAGAAGCGGGTTACCCAGTATTTCACGAGGCCCCAGGTCGGGAAGGTCGCCCGGATGGTCGTCGAGATAAGGGACTTCGACATCATCGAGACCCATACGGAGAAGGAAGCACTGCTTCTGGAGATTTCCCTTATCCATCAGTATTACCCGAAATACAACATCATGCTGATGGATGACAGGAACTACCCCTATATCGCACTCCACAAAAACGGGGATCCGTATCTGAAGATCAGCCGCAATGACAAGGAGAAGGGATTTACCTACTTCGGCCCTTTCCCGAATGCCGGAGAAGCCTATAAGAGCATCAACCTTCTGAACCGCATCTATCCGTTAAGGAAATGCCGTTACCTTCCTTCCAAGCCCTGCCTCTACTACCATATGGGACAGTGCCTTGCCCCCTGCATCCATAAGATCCCCGAGGAGGACTACCAAGACATCGAAGACGACCTGACGAGATTCCTCAACGGCGATACTTCCGAAGTCCTCTCCAGGATCCGGAAGCAGATGAAGGAAGCGGCAGAGAAGCTGGAGTTCGAAAAGGCGGAGGAATACAAGAAAGACCTGCAGGCCGTACTCTCCGTCACCTCCAAGCAGAAGATCATCTTCGAGGACCATGTCGACAGGGATGTCCTCGGCTACTCCCTGAGGGAAGGATATCTCTGCATCGTCTTCCTCCTATATAGGAAAGGTACGCTTCTTGGCAAGAACTCCTTTGTCGTGGAAGCGGAGGACAGCATCGAAGACCAGGTGGAAACCCTGGCCGGAGAATTCTACGAGAAGCACAAGAAACCTAAGGAGCTGATCGTCCCGACGAAAGAGATGGAGGAATCCCTTTCTTCGGTTCTGGATATCGCTGCTCTTTCCCCGTCCAGGGGAAAGAAGAGGGATCTTCTTGGTCTTGCCTTGGAGAATGCCAAGCAGATGCTGGACCAGCATTTCCAGACGGCAAGGCTTGAGGACGACAACCTCTCCCTTCTTACCGAGCTTCAGCAGAAGCTCGGCCTGAAGAAGACGCCTCTGGATATCGAGCTGTACGATAACTCCCATACGGCCGGATTCGACTGCGTAGGTGCCATGGTCCGGTATATCAACGGCGAGAAGGCAAAAGAACTGTACCGGAAGTTCAAGATCGAGCAGCCCAACAAGGAAGACGATCTTGCTTCCATGAGGGAAGTGCTGACAAGACGCTTCACCAGGCTCAAGGAGGAAGGAGGCAAAGCTCCTGACCTTATCATCCTGGATGGCGGAACGACCCAGTGCCAGGTAGGACTGGAAGTAAAGGAAGCGACAAAGACGGATATCCCTCTCTGCGGGCTGCAGAAGAACGACAAGCATGAGACAGATACCTTGATCAATGCCGACACCGGAGAAGAAGTACCTCTGGATAAAGGAACCCCCCTTTTCTTCCTGCTGATGCGGATGCAGGACGAAGTCCACCGTTACGCCATCACCTACCACCGCAGCAAAAGAGAGAAGGAGACCTTCAAGACCATCTATGACCAGATCCCGGGAATCGGTGAGAAACGGAAGGAGAAGCTCCTGGACCTCTATCCGACAATGGACTCCCTCGACGGGGTACCGCTTGTGGAGCTATTGGAAATCATTCCGAAAGAGGCGGCACTTGCGGTCCTGGAGAAGAGAGACCAGTACGGGAAGGAGCAGAAGAAGCTGGAAGAGGAAGCCGTCCATAAAGGAGCTATTCATAAATTATGATCAAAGGATACAGAAAAAGCCTGATCCATCCTCTCCTATTAATACTAAGTGCCTCGATCCTTCTATTCCTCATGCAGTGCGGTCATAACCAGTACCTGCTCCAATCCGAAATCGGCGTCTATGAAGACACTGCCTTGAACCTTCCTCTTTCCTACTGCGCTACGACTGCTCTCTTCGACCTGGTGGCCCTATCCCTAATAATAGGATTAAGCCTCACCTCCTTGCTTTTCCGTAATTTCCTTTATTTCCGCTTTGCCAGTATTCCCCTGGTCGGAATGTTCGGTCTGGAGACAGTAAGCTCCGGAATCTATTTTTTCTTTGGCCTGAAAGGAACGAACCAAAAAGGGGAAAGCCTGATCGAGAACGGAAACATCGTTTTCTTTGCCTGCAACGTCCTCTTCTTCCTCCTTGCTGTTATTAGCTATATCCTTCTTATAGAGAGACCTTACCGGGAGATTACCAAAAAAGCGAAGAAAGACAGGGAGGAAGAAGAGGACAGGAAGATGTTCAATAAGAAGATGGGAGAAGTCTACCAAAAGGAGATGGAAGATCTAGATCTTGACGGAATGAAGGAATTCATCCATGAGAAGAGGGAAGAAGGCGAAATCACAGAGGAACAGGAAGAAGAACTCCTCAAGGAGATAGAAGAGTAGAGAAAGGTTTGTTTCCTTCCTTGAATTAGGAAAAGCACTAGACTATAATTGAAAAGCCTGTCAAAAAAGGCGGTTCGGGACATAGCGCAGCTTGGTAGCGCGCTTCCTTGGGGTGGAAGAGGTCATGGGTTCGAATCCCATTGTTCCGACCATTGAATGAAAAGGCCCTAGAAATAGGGCTTTTTTCTATTTCTTGATAGGATTTGATACAGTAAAAAGAAACAGATCCAGGAATAAGATGACCGAAAAGCTACCCATTATGGACACTTCTCTGCTTCCGTCTTTCTCCACTTCTTCTCTTTTTTCGAAATTATGCTCTTAATTTTCCTTTCACTTAGGCTATAATAGATTTTGTCTTTCTGGGAGGTATATCTATGAAGGTTATCAAGAAATACGGATTCTGCTTCGGTATTATGGCCGGGCTTATTGCCCTCAGCGGTCTTTTCGTCGCATTCGGATCTGGTGTAAGGACCTTTGATGGTTTTTCCAAGACCCAGACCGGTGAAAGATCCATCTACTATGTCACATTCGGAGACAATATGCTTCCGGGTGCCCTGACTTCCTGGATTCTGATGGTCGTCGGACTTGTCACTATTGTTCTTTCCTTGGTCCTTGCTCTTGCCCTTGGCAAGAAGAAGGAATCCGGAATCCTCAGTATTGTTAGTTCTCTCCTCTTCTTAGCTTCCGGCATCCTCTACTTCTTCATCGGAACCCTCGGCGGAAGCAAGTATGCCATCAGCGTAGGTTCTCTGACATTAGGTATCCTCCTCGTCTTTGCCGGATTGTTTGCAATCGTCTATGCCATCGACGGTTTCACCAAAGAAGAAGAGTAGTACTTCCAAGCATGAATGAAAGCGGTCAGGCCCGTCCCTGACCGCTTTTTCTTTCCTTCCTCTCTTTTTTCCTGTCCTTGTTTCAGCTAGAATATACCTATATCGAAAGGAATATCTTCCTATGAAATCCAAGTACTTTTACTACATGGGGGCTTTCTTGATCCTCGTAAGTTTCTTTCTCTGCTTCCTTCCAGCCGTAGCCGGAAACCAGGCTAACATGTTCTACGCCATGTTCTCTCAGGGGTTCAACGGCCTAGCCTTCATCTTTGTTCTGATGTTCTTGTCCTTAGTCCTGTTGCTGATTGTCCTGTTTGCGGAATTCTATGATGAATCTCCCTTCATCTCCGCCGGCATTGCCAGTGCTTCTTCCGTCTTCATTGCCGGGGTCTTGTCCTTCTTCACAGGCCTGATATGCCAAACCAACGGCCAAGGGAATGCTCCAGGGCTTGGCGCCATAATGGTCGGGATTTTCCTTTTGCTAGCTGCTGTCCCGATAACCCTTGGGATTATTTGGAAGAAGAAAGGCAAGGATGAAAAGAAGCCGGATAAAAAGCCAATGGGAAAAGGAAATTTGGAGAAACCAACTTCTTCCTTCTTCTATGATTCGGAAATGGAAGTCCCTGCTTACATCTACGAATTGATCGGGCTGAAGAAACTATTAGACCAAAATGCTATATCCTACGAAGACTATGAGAAAAAGAAATGGCACCTCCTAAATGCGGATGAAGAAGAGCTCAAGGAAAAGAACGAAGAAGAGAAAAAAGCCCAGAATAGCGAGAAAAAGAAGGAAATTGCCGATGATCCTAACCATTCTGACCTAACCAAGGAAGAAGAGGACTGGATGCTTAAAATCAAGACTACTAACCCTTACGAGCTCTATGCAACGGGAATAATTACCTATCAGGAAGCCCAGAAGGTCGAAGAGGACAAAGAAGCAGTGCAATTCCATAATATCGCCCATACAGAATATGAGAAACACCTTCTAACCTTAGTAGAGAGGATCCTTAAGAAGCCATTAGAAAAGAAATAGTCTTTGGAAACTCATGAGCGTTTACAGCAAACGCTCCTTTTTTTGTTTCCTTAATTTTTTCTAACATTTTTCTTTTAAATAAACCAAATTCTTAGTTCTAAATAAACGGAAACTCAGTTTAATATTGGAAACTCAAATCAAGCTCAGAGTGTTTTCTTTGGAGTTTCGCTTCGTTTTCGAAAAAGTGTCTTTGATTAAGAATCTAATTTTCGTTGTTTTTCGAAGCCAGAAAGGAAGAATCTTTAACATTTTGAAATTTTGTCAAGAACAAAAAATAGGTTTTTTTAATTTCAAGTTTCCATTTCCTAGAATGTTATAATTGCCTTATTGGTGGCGCTTTCTTCCTTTTTTTGGAGCAACAAAAGGGTTAATATTTCTTTTGAGTTTTCCATAAGTTCCCTAGTTCTTGGAAACGGGTTTATATTATTGGCAACAAAACTACCGGTTTCCAACAAGGTCGTTTAGGTGCCGAGAATAGGAAAAAGAAAGGTGATCAGGAATTTATGAAATCACATTACTATTATGTAAGCGCCGACTTCCTTATTATTCTAGCTATCGTTATGGGCTTCCTCCCCGTCATTACTCCAGGCAATACTTCTTTGTTTGCAGCCATGTTCTTTCAGGGATTCAACATGTCTACAGGAAGTATCTTCCTCGAGATTCTCGGAGTAATACTGCTTACCATCTCTGCCTTTGGTAGAGCGAATGGTATTCTTAAGAACAAGCCTTTCATTATCTCGGGATCTATTGGTGGACTTTGTGGCATCGGAAGCGGACTTCTTATCATCCTTCATCCTTACTTCTTCTCTGCCGCTATGAAGACCTTAACTGGTTGGACCACGGAATCAACCCTTGGAACCGGAACCATTGTTTCTGCCCTTCTTCTCTTTATGTCTGTTCTTCCGGTTATTCTTGGTATTGCCGATGCTCTCCGTAACCCGGATGAACTGAAGCATATCAAAGGCGCTGTTGCCAATGCTTCCACTATTCCTGGAACCAATGCTGCAGGATTTGGCGAATATTCCTTCTTCTCTGCGCCTATGACCTTCCAGGCTATGGCTCAGGCTACTACTTCCGTTCCGACTCCGGCACCTGCACCTGCACCGGCTCCGGCTCGCTTCGCACCTGCTCCTGCCCCGATGGCTGCTGCTCCTGTTGCTGCACCTGCTCCGATGGCCGCCCAGGCTCCTATGGTTGCTCCGGCTCCTATGGCCGCACCTGCACCTATGGCTGCTCCGATTGCTACACAGGCTCCGGTTGCCGCTCCGGCCCCGATGGCTGCTCCGATTGCTGCTCCTGCCCCGGCTGCCACTGTTCCTGCTGATAACAGAAGAATGGTCGGCCGTGTCGCTTCTCCGCTTGAAGACCTTACCGAAGAAGAGAAGGAATGGATTCACCGTCTCAAGAGCGAGAATCCTTATAAGCTCTATGCAAACGATGTTCTTACCTTCGAAGACATCAAGACCATCCGTTCCGATGAAGATGATGTCCGCTTAGGAAATCTTCCGGAAGAAACCTTCAACAGGCATCTCCTCGTCATTGCTCGTCGTATCATCGACGAACAGTACTTCCATCGTAACTAATCAAAATTGGGAGAAGGCAAATAGTCTTCTCCCTTTTCTTATGCAAAAAAGCAGGCCCTAGGGCCTGCTTATCAGTTGTTGGAGCTACTGATCTTGGCCAGGTCAGCCATCGTCAGGACGCCAAGGAGAGCTTCGTCTTCCTTCCCTTTCTCGGTAACAAGAAGAAGAGCAACATTCTTCTGATGCGGATTCTTCTTTTTCATCAGCTGGTCGAATGCCTTCTTGACGGAAAGGTCCCGGGGAACAAAGAGAAACTCTTCGTTATGATGGTTGCCTATCCTGCAGACATCCAGGAAGTCCCGGATTTCAAAGGAATCATCTACATCAACCTTCTTATGCTCGCTTAGGTAATCAAAGAACACAGAACGGGAAAAAACGCCTTCCACTTTCTTGTTAGGAACTAGGATTGGTAGGTGGGATAATCCTTCGTCTTCCATGATCTTGATTGCACTGAAAACCTTGGTGGTAGGGGTAACAAACCGGATTACTTTAGTGCAGGCTTCATAGCAGGAGATCGGATTCATGACTTCTTCCGCGGTATCCGTGAATTCCTTCAGGAATTCCTCGGTAGGGACAATAGGGTTGTCCTCATGCGCAAGGATATTCCTTACATCGCTTGCGGTCTTCAAGAACTCATACGTATTCGTATTCGCTATCTCTGCACTGAGCTTATGGTAGTAGATATAGTTCAGGGCACGGGAAAAAGAAACAAAATCCTCTTTGAGGTTTGCCATCCCTATAAGGACCTTCTCCAGCTTTTTGAATTCCTGAAGAAAAGCCTCTACCCTTTTCCTTTCCTCCGTATCCATCCTGGTTACTTCTTTTCCGGAACCGGAAGGTGAGCTGCTAAAGCAATTGCTTCCGCAGTCTCCTTCAGGTAGTCGACTTCCAGGTCTTCTACCTTTCCGGAATCCATAGCCTCGGCAATCTTCGAATCGAAAGGCACTTCGTCCATATGAGGAATACCATGTTCCTTCGCAAGAGCAGGGTTAGCCTTTCCATAGATATCGATTCTCTCTCCGCACTTCGGGCACTTGACATATGCCATATTCTCCACTAAAGAGATAAGCGGAACGGAAAGCATGTCTGCCATCTTGGCAGACTTCTCAACGATCATGCTGACGAGATTCTGAGGAGTAGCAACAAGAACGGCGCTGGAAAGCTTTACGTTCTGGAAGACAGTCAAGGAGACATCGGCTGTTCCAGGAGCCATATCGATGATGAGGAAATCAACATCCCAGACCACATTGGTGTAGAACTGCTCGGTAAGGGTTCCGATCATCGGTCCTCTCCAGACAATCGGATCCGTCGGAGAATTCAGAAGAAGGTTGCTGGACATGACTTCGATTCCAGTCTTGGTCTTCACCGGATAGAAAAGCTCCTGGCTTGTAGAATAGACAGGACCTTTTACGGAGAAGGCAAAGGGAATGCTGGGGCCGGTGATATCGGCATCCAGGATACCGACTTTGTAACCCATACGGGAAAGAAGAACCGCTAGATAAGAAGACGTGAAGCTCTTGCCGACGCCTCCCTTTCCGCTCAATACAGCAACAGCGGCACCGATCCGGCTTCCCGGGGCCGGAGCAGTCTTCGGAAGAAACGGCTTGTTCGGATTATCCTGATTAATTTCCATAAAGAAAACCTCGATTCACACGTTATCATTATAAGTCCCCGGACGTATTCTTCCAACTTAAAAGACCTTAGATTCCAAACCCCTGCAGGGCAAGACGGAAATAGACCTGATCGAGATGGGAAGCACCGAACTTCGTTCCTCCGAAATACCGGACGACAAATACTGCCTTATCCCGGATATCCTTCTTGACCAACAGCCCGGCTGTCTTCCGCATGCTGCTGATCGGTTCCTTGTCTTCGGAGGATTCCTCGACATAGACTCCGAAATTGTTCTGGGTACGGCTTGCCCTCAGGACATGATCCGCTTTCGGATTCAGGGATTTCACTTCCGCAAAAGCTTTCTTCCCCTCTTCGCAGGAGGAGACTTCGTAAGTATAGATGAGGAAACGGCTATGCTTTTCCGTATACGTAAGGACCTGTATCTGTTTCATGTTTTGACTTATTCTATCCCTTTGCTTAGAATAGGGAAAGCCTAATATTCCGTCTTTACGGGGAAAGAGGAAAACAGATGCCTAAAATGAAACTTGTCGTCGACTCGAGCTGCGATCTTCCGAGTGCGTTCTATAAGCAGCACAATATCGGCGTTGCTGACCTTCTGATCAACTTCGGAGAAGAGACTTATGTCGACCGCAAGGAAATCACCAGCCAGCAGATCCTGGATAAGGTAGAGAAGACAAAGGTCTTCCCGAAGACGGCTGCCCTCAACATGGCAAACCTCAATGAGATCTTCACGAAGCAGCTTGCCGGATACGATCATATCTTCTTCATGCCGATTTCTTCTTCCATCTCCTCTATCTACAACAATGCCTGCGTCTGTGCCAACGACTTCGACGGAAAGGTCACAGTCCTGGACTCCCATTCCTTAAGCTCCGGAATCGGTCTTCTTAGCCTTGGAATCCTCAAGGATATCGAAGACGGCAGAACCGTTGAGGAAATCGTCCAGAACCATGAGTCCCGTCTGAACAGGATCAATATGTCCTTTACCATCGAAACAATGGACTATCTCTACAAGGGCGGAAGATGCGGAGGGCTGACCTTCCTTCTCGGAAACAAGTTCCATCTCCATCCGATCGTGAGGCTGGAGAACGGGAAGATGGGAGTTCATAAGATCGTCCGCGGCAAGGATATCGGAAAAGGGCTCGAAGTCATGTGCCAGGAATTCCAGGACAATCTTGCCAAAGGAAACATCGACCTCGACTATCCGGTCTTCATTCCGAATGTCGTCTCTCCCCACGGTGTAAGAGAAATCCGCCGTACATTGGAGCGGCTGGTCGGAAACAAGATATTGATGCCTATCGATGCCTCCGGAATCATCTGCTGCCACTGCGGAGCCAATACCTGCGGTCTGGCATATATGATGAAGGAGCCTCTCGGCAAGAAGTAGAAGAGAACAAGAAAAGCCCTTCGGGAAATTGTAGTGAACCCCTAAACTTGGACTTTAGAAACATCATACTGCACTGGCATACCAATTGGATAGCACCTCATGAGGTGCTATCCAATTTAGTTTCCGCTGGATCCTCTTTGTGTTCCACCAGAGGATATACCCGTCTATTGC
>Ga0172377_10002916_pt1 | contig 17530 bp, 11 predicted proteins | sample Pumphouse3metaG_FD_119749 | JGI IMG/M metagenome (GOLD analysis project Ga0172377, IMG submission 119749) | Leachate microbial communities from a municipal landfill in Southern Ontario, Canada - Pumphouse #3 metaG | ecosystem: Engineered > Solid waste > Landfill > Unclassified | place: Canada...
CAAAAAACAATAACCATTACTGCTGCTCCTGAAGTTGAGCACCCTTATATTGGATTAGATAAATCCATCTACGCATTTGGCGCAGAAGAAACAAGATCAATTATGGTTTCTTCAACTCCTAGAACAGATCATCCCAACGACTGGATAGCATTGATGAAAGAATCCGACGATATTACTGATGCTACTCACGGTGGAGGCTCACTATTCTACTTCTATCCCAATTCAGAAACACTCCCTTGTGATATTACAACAATGAATCCTAACTCTGAGAGATTAGAGGATATAAAACTTAACCCTGGTAAATACAAGGTTCATTATTTAGCTGATAACGGCTACGAAGTTTTAGACACAGTTCATTTCACAATAGCTGAAAAATAATTAGACAAATTACAGTGAAAGAGAGTGCTTTTCTAGAAATAGGAAGGAGACTCTCTTTTCTTAAATGGAAGGAAATAATATGAAGAAGAAGATTATTGGAAATAAAATATTATGGAGTGTTCTAAGTACAGTGTTTGCAGCAACTTTCATCGGGTTGATTATTGGTACAACATACGCTTGGAAATACGAAAGAATGGTAAATACTTTCCTAGATATAGAAGAGACTAATAGTCAAGAAAATTCTGATGGCCAGTACTTTAAAAGCGACTTCGACAATCAGGATGATCTAATGGACTACGAAAAATCGTTGTGTGCTGAAATAGAGGGCGAAGGAGCTACTTTGCTTAAGAATGACAACGATGTTTTGCCTTTAGCTGCGAAGTCGAAAGTCAGTTTGTTCTCTCGCTCGAGCACCGATTTAGTATACGGAGGAACAGGCAGTGGATCTGTTTCAAGTTCTTCCGCTGTGAATCTCCGCGATGCGTTTGAGCTTAACAATATTAGAGTCAATAAAGATCTTTGGGACAAATATAAAAATATGAATACGGAAAGACCTACTTTCGGTATTGATTCAGCTGATTTGACCAAAGTTAGTATCGCTGAAGATAACGAAGGTATATTTAACTCCGGTTCGATGATTAGATCGTTCAAGGAATATGGCGATGCCGCAGTAATTGTTCTATCGAGAACAGGCGGTGAAGGATACGATTTGCCTCAGGGTGACTTTGATATTCAAAGCGACAATACTTACAAAGGTAAAGACGGCTATTTCGCACTGCAAGATGACGAAAGAGCAATGATTAAAAATGTCAAAAAATATTTCGATAAAGTCATAGTTTTAGTAAACAGTTCAAACGCTTTAGAATTGAACTGGATGGATGATCCTGAAGTTAGCGTAGACGCTTGCTTATGGATAGGCTCTGTTGGTCAAACAGGTGCCAAAGGCGTAGCAAATATCATTGCTGGTGTAACAAATCCCAGCGGTCATCTCGCTGACACGTACGCTGCCGATTCTCACTCGGCTCCATCGATGATGAATAATTCCGACATGTTGTATGAAGGAACTTCTTTCAGCGGTGAATACGGTTGTAAGACAAACTACATGGTGTATTCCGAGGGAATTTATGTCGGATACAGATATTACGAAACAAGATATGAAGACACAGTATTAAATAGATATAACGCTGCTTCAGATGCAGGTACTTATTATTCTGAAGGTGGTTGGGATTACGATTCAGAAGTTTCTTTCCCTTTCGGATACGGCTTATCCTACTCTTCATTCACTCAAACTTTAGAAGATGTTGATGTGGATTTGAATGAAAACACAGCGACTTTAAAAGTCAAAGTAAAAAATACAGGAGATATGGCTGGAAAAGATGTTGTTCAGACCTATTTCCAATCGGAGTATACCGATTATGACAAGGAGAATAACGTTGAGAAGTCAGCCGTTCAACTTTGTGGATTCGCAAAGACTAATATTCTAGATCCCAATCAAGAACAAACGGTAGAAGTAACTGTTGATTTGGATGAGGTGGCTTCTTACGATTACACTAACAAGAAGACGTATTTCTTAGATAAAGGCACGCATTATTTTGCAATAGGTGACGACTCTCACGATGCGTTAAATAATATCTTAGCTAAAAAAGGCATGACAAAAGCGAATTTAGTAATGACTGAAAACGGAGATGCAAATAAGGCTGAGGCTTTAACTATTCAGGATGATATTCTTTTCAATAAGAGTTCAACCACACAGTACGGAGTCACTAATCAGTTTGACAACGCGGACGCAAACTACTATTACGGAGATACAGTTAAGTATCTTTCTAGACAAGATTGGGATGGAACATATCCTAAAGCTTATACAAATCTCGAATACTTAGACAGCATTCAACAAGCGACTACCGCAAACGTTGAGTACAGCGGAAAAACTGTTGATGAAGAAATAGTTACCGGTGCGGATAACGGACTTAAACTTATAGATCTTAAAGGCAAAGATTACGATGATGAAGATTGGGATAAGTTAATCGACCAAATGTCAGTCGAAGAAATTGGTGATTTGATCGGTGTCGGTGGCTTCGGTACATCAGCAATTGATTCAATCGTTTATCCTGGCACCAAAGATCAAGATGGTCCAGCTGGAGTTTCAGGAGCATTTTACGGCGGTAAATCAGGTATGTCTTACCCTTCCGAAGTTGTTCTCGCATCCACTTGGAATGTCGATTTATTGGAAAATATGGGAAGATGCATCGGTGAAGATGCTTTAAATACAAACACAGTCGGTTGGTATGCACCTGGGTTAAATACTCACAGATCACCTTACGGTGGTAGAAACTACGAATATTTCTCAGAAGACGGTTTCTTAGCTGGTAAACTTGCCGCAAGAGAAATCATTGGTGTTAAGACAAAAGGTGTTGTAGTTTACGCTAAGCATCTTGCTCTTAATGATCAAGAACTTCACAGACACGGAATATGTATATTCAGTAATGAACAAGCTATTAGAGAAGTATATTTGAAGTCGTTCCAATACGCTGTCGAAGATGGTGAAGCGAATGGAATAATGTCATCATTCAATAGAATTGGATGTACTTGGACTGGAGCACATAGAGGCTTGTTAACTGAAGTTCTCAGAAATGAATGGGGATTTAAGGGGAGCGTTGTTACAGATTATGCGACAAGCTCCGATTGGATGCCACTAACTGCAGGACTTGAGGCTGGAAATAACATTTGGTTGTATACAAAATCAGGAATGTACAATGCAAAATTCGTAGAATTAGCAGCAACTGATAACTATTTATTGCAACTTGGCAAAAAATCTTGCCACAGCATACTGTACTCATACGTTAATAGTTCAGCGATGAATGGATATACGACAGAAGTCGAGAATTTGAGTAAATCGCTCCCCTGGTGGAAGCCTACATTGATAACAATTGATGTTGTTACTGGACTTCTTGCTGCTGCTAGTATCACATTGCTAACCTTGAAAATAATTGAGAAAAAAGGAGAGAAGAATGAAGAAAAAGACTAGTAGAACGATCTGTTTACTTTCGTTCTCAATCCTGTTGGTTTGCACGTCTTGTGCGAGCTCGAATACTTCTCTCGGAGTTGTCGAAAGTGCATCTGTTGAGGATAGCATCGAACACGCTGACACTTCTGTATTCAATTTGACATTTGATAAATCCTCCTCAATTGAAAATACTTTCGGTGGCACTATTTCTATTACCAAAGATAGTAAAACAATTAATAGAGATATTAAAAACTACAAGTTTTACTGGGGCAACGACGAAGGCAAACTTGAGGATTACACTCAACTGGGCGGATCACTTTCCGCTGCAGCGACGAGCAACGAAAGAGAATTTGCTGAGAATTTAGCTATACCGCAGGAGGCTACAAAGCTGTATGTGGATGGAACCAATAGAAGTGGTGAAGTTCTTAAGACAAAGACACTCGACTTAGCGGAATATAAAACTGAATCAGATTTGTTATTTGAATTCCCTGTTATCAGTGATCAACACGTATCTAGTAAAGGCGGAAATTTCTACAACAAGACTGTAGCTGCATATAAGGACATAATAAAGACTTCTCCTAACAGAGAATTTATTATGAGCAACGGCGACACTACTGATCAGGGAATAAAACAATACTACGACGCATATGAAGACGCGGTAAAAGAAGCATTTGGAGATGAAGATCCTAACATCTATTACTCCATAGGTAACCACGAGTATATTCCTACTAGTGGAGAAGATTATAAAACATACACTGATTTGGCGTATGAATATACGAATATCGATGAAATGAATAGCGGTAAACCCTACTATAGTTTCCAAAAGAACAATTCGTATTTCGTCGTACTTGGAACGACTTCTATGCCACAAAGTCTAGCTGGAAACGATCAGTGCAGTGAGAATTTAGGCGAAGAGGAACTTGCTTGGTTTGCTGACACTATGAAAGAAGCGGACAAAACAAACAATCCGATTTACGTATTCTCTCACGCTCCTTTGAAGGATACTGTATCAGGCTCGCTCACAGAATATGGGCAAACCTGGTATGGATTCTCTGATGATGAAGATGCGAAAGTTAAAAATATCATCAAGAATTATCCTCAAACTATGATGTTCTCTTCGCACACACACTGGTGCTTTGAAAGTGAAAATCCTTACTATATTGATTCAAATAAAGTTAGCTATTTCAATACAGCGTCTGTTGGATACCTCTGGGCAGGCCACAACAGTGGATACATGTACGATGGCACATATTCCGATACAAAAGGAAGCCAAGGCTTATACGTTAAAGTCTATTCGGACTACGTTGAAGTTAAAGGAAGAAATTTCTCGAATAAGAAGGGTGAGACAAATTGGTATTCCGATTATCAAGTCATCATTCCTAATAAAACTTCAATCGATTAAATATCTATCGAGTTGCTTGAATTATTGGAGAAAAAGGCAACGACTTAGAATAACTTAAAGAGGGGTAATTGCAGTTAACATATCTGCTAATGCCGACAAAAGGTACCTTTCGGTTAAATGAATTAACAGTAATTTATTGCCGAAAGGTTTTTGTTTGACTTAAAAATAACAAAAGAAAAAGCTGCTACTAATCTTTTTGTTAATGAGTAAAATGTAAGCGATTTTACACAATGTAAATTGCACTTGAAGAATACGTAATATTTCATACAATTTACGCAAGGAATATTGTATGTTTTGCTTCCCTTTTATATAGTGAAATTGTAAGAATTATAATGAATTTATAGTACTTAATGAATAGAAATCATCATAAGCAAACAGTTTTAATATATTCAAAAAAATATATTTTGCAATCCATTTATGAATGTAACGGAGAGATAATAATATGAAATATAAAGATATAATTGATGAAATGTCGTTGGAACAAAAAGCCCAATTCATGACTGGAAAAAACTTTTGGGAAACTACCGATATTGCTGAGTTTGAAATCCCATCAATTTTTCTTTCTGACGGGCCACATGGTTTGAGAAAACAAGCTGGTTCTGCAGATCAATTAGGACTAAATGCTTCAATTCCCGCTACTTGTTTTCCCACTGGCGCTACAATGGCTAACTCTTGGAATATTGAACTTGGCGAAGCTCTTGGAAGCCGACTAGGAAAAGAAGCTGCTGATCAAAAAGTCAGCGTTTTACTAGGACCTGGAACCAATATGAAAAGAAATCCCTTATGCGGACGAAATTTTGAATATTTTTCAGAGGATCCTATCCTTGCTGGGAGAATGGCTGCCAGCTATATCAAAGGAATTCAGTCGAACGGTATTTCTGCTTGCGTAAAACATTTTGCGTGTAACGACCAAGAAGAAAGAAGAATAGTTGCTGATTCAGTCGTGGATGAAAGAACGCTTAGAGAAGTTTATCTAACAGCGTTTGAAATCGCAGTTAAAGAGGGAAAGACAAAATCCTTAATGTCTTCGTACAATTTAGTCAATGGCGTGTACGCTAATGAAAACACTCATCTTTTGAATGATATCCTTAGAAAAGAGTGGGGATATAAAGGCGTCGTAATTACTGACTGGGGCGGGGAGAACGACCGAGTTAAAGGTATTAAAGCGGGAAACGAATTGGAAATGCCTGGATGCAACGATACTGCTAAGGACATTGTTAACGCTGTTAAAAATAAACAATTGGATGAAAAGAAACTGGACATTTGCGTTGATAGACTTCTAAATTTGGTATTCACTACTTCTAAGTTCAAGAATAATGGAGACAAACTATTCGATTATACTGAACATCACGATTTAGCGGAAAAATGTGCTGAGGAGTCAATTGTACTTTTGAAGAATAAAGGCAATGTACTTCCACTCAGCAAAAAAACTAAAGTTGCTGTAATCGGTGACTACGCTAAAAACCCTCGCTATCAAGGCGCGGGATCATCTATCGTCAACGCTATAAAGGTTGACATACCTTTAGATGAATTGAACAAGGCTGGTTTAAATATTGTTGGATACGAGCAAGGATTTAAGCGCTACGGAAATAAGAGCAAAAAATTAATTAAAAAAGCTAAAATCTTAGCTGCAAAAAGCGATGTGGTTTTATTGTATCTAGGGTTGGATGAAGTGTCCGAAACCGAGGGCCTTGATAGACCTAATATGAAATTACCTGAGAACCAAATTACACTTCTCAAGCAACTTTACGAAACAAACAAGAAGATAGTTGTCGTGCTTTCCTGTGGATCTGCCGTGAATTTAGATTGGGACAAGTATTGTTCAGGTTTGGTTCATGCTTATCTATCTGGAGAAGCTGGAGCAAAAGCTATTGCAAAGATCATCGATGGCGAAACTGTTCCTTCAGGCAAACTTTCTGAAACATATGCATTGAGATATGAAGATGTTGCCTCATCAGACAATTTCCCTTCTCATAAAAAGACCATCGAATATCGCGAAGGACCGTTCATTGGATATCGCTATTTTCAAAAGGCAAATATCCAAGTTAAATATCCTTTTGGTTTCGGGCTTAGCTACACAACTTTCAAATATTCAAATTTGAAAGTTGATGAAAAAGGTGTCTCCTTTGATATTGAAAACACTGGTAAGTTCGATGCCAAAGAGGTCTCTCAGTTATATGTTGCCAAAGAAGATTCAACTCTTATCAGACCAGCTAGAGAATTGAAAGGTTTTAACAAAAGCTTTATAAAAAGCGGTGAAAAAATCAATGTTAGAATCCCCTTCGACGAATATACATTTAGATATTTTGATACAAAATTAAATAAGTGGTCAGTCGAAGAAGGTGAATACAGCATTCAAATAGGAACATCTAGTTCAAATATTGTTTTAAACAAGAAAATAGTTAAGGATGGAATAGTTCCTTCAACAAACGACGCAAAGGACTTGCCGAATTACTTCAAAGGAGACGTTAGAGATGTGTCCGATGAAGAATTCGAAAAACTTCTAGGTCGAAAGATTCCTAATTCTGAAATCACCTTTTATAAGAAAAATAGGATTGTGGTTGATTATAATACGACGATTGATGAACTTAAATACGCCAGAGGGTGGACAGGTAGATTCTTGTCGCACGTAATTAATAGAGGGATTAAATTCCTTAAATTCATAGGAAAAAGATCGACAGCTAATACGCTTCAAATGGGAATGCTGCATCAGCCGATTCGTGGAATTTCCAGAATGAGCGACAATATGATATGTTGGAAGTCCTTAGAGGGGCTAATCTTGATGTTTAACGGACATTTCCACAAGGGATTACATAAGTTCTTTAAAGAAAGAAGAATAGATAATCGATTAAAAAAAGTACCTCAAAAGGAGGGTAAATAATGACTGCGGAACAAAAGGCTCAAAAGCAAACTGAAAAACAGGCCGAAAAAGAAAAACTTTCTAAGATGACTAAAGATGAGCAGAATGCTTATAAGATTGAAAAGAAAAAAACACTTCACGCTAAACGCGTAAGTCTTGTTAGCGCTAAAGAAAAAGCGATTGCTTCAGATGCTTCTAAACGCGTGGAGAAACTAAGAGGAGTTGACGGGTTCAAAGGAACTTGGCTTAGATTCTGGTTTAGACTTGGTCGAACAGGCTTTTGCCAATGGTGGAGAAAACTTTGGACTAAGTCAAAAATTTATTTCCCCGGGTTATCTCAATTCTTTGTGTTTTTCATGTTGTCTAATGGTGTAACAGTTTTCCAAATGGTATTAACTGTAATATTACAAGATGTATTGGTTGGCACTGATTTGGTAAATCAATCATTGAGAATCTTGGGACCGATTGCAAAAAACTTCAATGGAACAAACTACTACTTATTTGATTTCTATCAAGGCTTGCCCACTCAAACTGTTATGGTTGATGGAATACAAGTTTTAGGAAAAGGTGGAGCCGCCTATTTCTTAGCCTTTCTTATTCCTCTAGCTTTGGCACAAATTATAAACTTCTTCGCTCAAAGAAATATAACTTTCAAATCCAAGTCCAATCCTTGGGTTGCCGCTGGATGGTACTTCATTGCCTGGATACTCATTACTCTTATATCTAATGCTTTACTTGGTTTATATCAAGGACCGTTATATACTCTATTGATTGTTACATGGAACATGGGTTCGTTCGGAAACGTTCTAGGTGGACTTTTGGTATCATTTGTTCAATGTATAATCTCTTTCTGGGTTTTCTTCCCTATATTCAAGGTGATATTTCCCTCGGCTCAAAAAGATCAAAAAGTACAGACAAAATAGAATTTTGTTTCTGTGTAAAGGAGATAAATTATTATGGAAAAACTAATTACATTCTGCATACCTTGTTACAATTCTGAGAACTACATGGAAAACTGCGTCGAGTCTTTGCTGCTAGCTGGAGACCAAGTCGAAATCATCATCGTGGATGATGGCTCGACAGACGGCACAGCGGATATTGCTGATCGTTACGAACAAAAATACCCGGGCGTCATAAAAGCTATACATCAGCCTAATAAGGGCCATGGTGGAGCTGTTAATGCCGGTATTGCTAATGCAACAGGTTTGTATTATAAAGTTGTTGATTCGGATGATTTTTTAGAAAAGAACGCTTTGAGAAAACTCATGGATAAGGTTTCTGAAAATCATAAAAATAATAAGGACGTAGATTTATACATAACAAATTACGTGTACAATCACACGTATGATAATATTTGTAGGTCGGTTTCATACAGTTCAGTAATGCCAGAAGACAAAGAATTCACTTTTGCTGATGTTAAGAAATTCAAATTATCCAAAGTAATGCTTATGCACTCTTTGCTTTATAAGACGGAAGTGCTTAGAGAGTGCGGAATGAAATTACCTGAGCACACATTCTACGTAGACAACATATACGCATACGTACCTCTTCCTTACGTGAAGAGTATGTATTACTTAAACGTCGACTTGTACTTCTACTTCATAGGTCGAGAAGACCAATCTGTTAATATCAAAAATTTCGTCAAACGATACGAACAACAAAACCGCGTTATGAAAGTCATGTACAATAGTTATAGTTACAAAGAAATCATGAAAATGAACAAGAATTTGAGACGCTACATGTTTCATGATTTATCGATTATTTATATCAATACTATGCTTTTCATGATTGGATCTAAAGAGAATAAAAAAGAGCGCAAGATTTGTTGCGCTGAACTTGAAAAAGGATTCAAGAAATCCGATATTAAGTTATTTAGGAAAATAAGATATCGTTCCTACTTCGCTCTAGTGTCCACTCAACCTTGGGAGTTAAAACGCGTTTCGCTTTTAGTGGGATATAAAACTGTTTGTAAACTCGTTAAGGTTGGTTAAAACTAATATTTATCTAATTTGCTCTTTCAAAAGCGTTCGAATTAATTTCAAGCGTGATGAAAGAGTTTTTTAGTGCAGTTCTTTTTTGCAAAGTTCCAACGCAACTTTTATAACGATGTCCATGTTGAAATACTTGTACATTCCGAGTCTTCCACCGAAGATTACTTTGTTCTGTTTGTCAGCTTTATCCTGATACAGTTTATACAGATCGTTATTAACTTTGTTATTGATGGGATAGTAAGGCTCTAAGCCCTTTTTCCAAGTTGCTGGATATTCTCTAGTGATAATTGTTTTAGCTGAGTTTGAAGCCTCAAAATGCTTGTGTTCAATGATTCTGGTATATGGTATCTCGAATTCGTTATAGTTGATAACTGCGTTCCCTTGAAAGTTGACCTTATCAAGAGTTTCTTCTTCGAATCTAAGCGAGCGATACTCCAATTGACCAAAGCAGTAATCGTAGTATTCGTCAATGCATCCGGTAAAGATTATCTTGTCAGCTATGTTCTCATACTTATCTCGTTCCAACATGAAATCTGTATTTAATCTCACTTCTATTCCTTCTAGCATCTTTTCTATTATTCTGGTATATCCACCGACGGGAATACCTTGATAAAGGTCGTTGAAGTAGTTGTTGTCAAAAGTGAATCTCAATGGGAGTCTTTTAATTATGAAAGCCGGGAGTTCTGTGGCTTTAGTTCCCCACTGCTTTTCCGTATATCCTTTAATTAATTTTTCATACACATCTCTACCGACCAAGTTGAGAGCTTGCTCTTCGAGATTTTTAGGCTCTTTGATATTTTCCTTTTTAATTTGTTCGTCTATTATTTCTTTTACTTTTTCAGGATCTCTTTCTCCCCAAAGCTCGTAGAACGTGTTCATGTTAAAGGGAAGAGAGTACAACTTTCCTTTGTAGAAACCTTTAGGGGAATTAGTGAACCTGTTGAATTTTGTGAAGTGATTGATGTATTTCCAAACTTCTTCATTCGAAGTGTGAAAAATATGTGCGCCGTATTTGTGTACGTTGATAGACTCTTCTTCTTTTGTATATATATTACCTGCCACGTTTCCTCTTTTTTCGATGACAAGCACTGTTTTTCCTTGTTTCTTAGCTTCGCGTGCAAAAATAGAACCGTATAAACCTGCTCCGACAATTAAATAATCGTAATGTTCCATACTTATCTCCTTTATCCTATTATGTATTATAACAAATATATAGATTTTAACTAATGTTTGATTGATAAAATCGGCATTAAATTTGGAGATTTATCACTCGGTATTTGCTCAGACACGAACAGTATAGATTGTTGATTATATTAAGGCAATAAGTGTATAGTTAAATTGTTGGAATAGAACGTATATAACAGGGGTTAAAAAAATGAAAATCAATTACAATGAAGAATATAAAAAAGAGGTTAGCAAACTTGAAAGTGCTGAGAAACCAAGCATTTTTTTGCACGCTTGTTGCGGGCCGTGTCTCACATATCCTCTAACCGAATTGATCAAGCATTTTAAAGTTACTGTCGGTTATATAAACCCTAATATATATCCAAGAGAAGAACACGAGAAGAGATACGAAGAACTTAAAAGATTTATCGATGAATTAAACGAGACCTTAAGTGAAAAGGTTCAACTTGTTAAATACGACTACGACTACCAAGTGTATTTAAATGCGGTTAAAGGACATGAGATGGATAAAGAGGGCGGAGAAAGATGCACAATTTGTCATGAGTTAAGACTGAATGAGGCGTATGAGCACGCCAGCAGAAACGATTACGATTATTTTACTTCGGTTATGACTGTATCTTCTAAAAAACCATCAAGCTTATTAAATGAGATAGGTTTTGAACTTCAAAGCAAATATCCGAACACAAAATACCTTCCTGCTGACTTTAAAAAATGCAACGGAACTCTCAAAGGAATCAACATAGGAAAGGAACATCATCTATATAGACAAGACTATTGTGGATGTTCATTTTCCAAGCGGGAAAGAGAAGAATATAGAGATAAAATGGAAAGTGTAAAAAATTCTCAAAAAATATAAGTAAACCCAAAAAGTTCAATTAAAAAGCAAATAGTTAAAAATACGCTGAAAACTTTTGAAATTAATTTACAAAATATTTCAAAATGTTCAATAAAACGTATGTCTTTAACTTAGCATTAAATTTTTTTAATAATTAGTATACAAATATAAATTTTTGATTTATAATTCAGTTGCAACTTGAAAAAAAGTTGCATGGAGGAAATTTAAATTATGAAAAGAAATTTTTTATTTGCTGCCGCTCTTGTCTTATCAGTTGGTGCACTCGCTTCTTGCGGTGACACAACAAGTTCAGCAACATCTGCAGAAGCATCAGATACTACACCCACAAGTGAAGTAGCTAAAGTTAGTGGCACTGCCACCGAATACGGTATTGTAAATACTTACTGTGTTACATCCGTAAATATCGTTGTTGAAGATAATTTGACAACAGACGTTACAATCGACGAAACATTCACTCCCTCAGATTGGGCAGTTATTGACGCCGATGAAGTCGAAGGACAAACAATTGCAACAGTCACAGCTTCAGCTTCTGACTGGAGTGGTAACGTTGTAGATTACACATATGCAGAATTCATCAAAGTTGATGATAAAGTATATACAGCAACAGTTGTTGCAGCCGATGAAGTCGAAAATGGTCAACTCGTTAATTATTCCAATAGTGAATGCGACGATTTATTCGCTTATATAACAGACAATACCGAATGGTATTTCAACGTTGTAAAAGATGAAAAGATTTCAGTAGTTGCCGATGCAGAAGGAACAGCTTTTGATACTCCTTATACATTAGGTACAATTACAGCAAACACAACAAACTTCAAAGCCGATGAAGATAACACATATTGGCCTGCAAGCGATTGGGCTCCCCTTGGTTGGAAAGGCAACATCGCTAAGATCGAAGCCGCTTTAACTGGTTTAGATTTATCTACAGCTCCTGAAGTCACACAAGATGAAACATCAGGCGTCTTTAGTTTCGCTGGCGTTGAAACTGGTGCAACAATGACATTTACACCTGTATATGTAACTCTCGCTACTGCTGCTTATGCAACATTAGTCGCCTAAGTCTATTAAGTTTATTAAAATTCAATGGGACTGATGGATTCACTTACAAAGTGATTCCGTTGGTTCCTTTTTTATTCGTCTAGTTTTCAACAAAGAATCTTTTAGTATTTTAAAATTCATAAAGTTTTCGCAAATTAATATAATGCTGATTTTGGTTCAAATTTAGCTGAAATTATTTCCATTGTATTAATGCGAGATACGATAAAGTAATTAGTCTGTAATAATTTACAAATATAATGACATTATCAACTAAAAAAGACGAAAATAAATAAAAATTGGTAAAAACATTTTCATTGAAATGTAAACGAGCCTGACTTGCGTGAATGTTAACAAAAAGGGTGTAAAGTGTAAAAAAAACGCATATATTTTAAATTATACGGCAAAGTCCAATTATTTTTTTTACAAACTTTATGAAAATGTTTAATAAAATGATAGTAATCACTTCACTTTCATTTTTTTTACAATATAGGTATACAAAAGTGAAATTATACTTTATACTTCACTTACAACTTGATATAAGTTGAATGGAGGAATATACATTTTATGAAAAGAAATTTTTTATTAGCTGCTGCTCTTGTCTTATCAGTTGGTGCACTCGCTTCTTGCGGTGACACAAGCTCAGTAACATCTACTGTAGCATCAGACTCTACACCCACAAGTGAAGTTGCCAAAGTAAATGGTACCGCTACAGCATATGGCGTAGTACATACTACAAATATTACTGCTGTTACAATCGTCGTTGAAGATGATTTAACAACAAGTGTTAAAATTGACGAGACTTACACACCTTCCGATTGGGCATTAGTTGATCCCGCTGAAGTTGATGGTCAAACAATCGAAACAATTACAGTAACAGCTGAAGATCACAGTGGTAATCCTACCGATTTCACTTATGCGAAATACATCGAAGTTGATGGAGAAGTTTACACAGGTGAAGCCGTAGTTGCTGAAGACGTTAAAAATAGTCAAATAGTCAATTACTCAAATGATGATTGCGATGATTTATTCGCTCACATTTCAGAAAACGCCGAATGGTATTTCACAGCGGCTAAAGAAGGAAAACTTTCAATGGTTGCTGATGCTGAAGGAACAGCATTTGCTACTCCCTACACATTAGGTACAGTTACTTCTTACGGCACTAACTTCAAAGCTGATGTTGACAATACATATTGGCCCGTAAGTGATTTTGCACTTCTTGGTTGGAAAGGTAATATCGCTAAGATCGAAGCCGCTTTAACTGGTTTAGATTTATCTACAGCTCCTGAAGTTGTAAAAGGCGAAACCACTGGTACTTATACCTTTGGTGGTGTTGAAACTGGTGCTACAATGGCATTTGCTTCAACTTATGTAACTCTCGCTACTGCTGCTTATGCAACATTAGTCGCCTAAGTCTACTAGAACAATACAATTTAAATATAGTCGCTGTATGGCTGAGGTTATAATAACCTGTGCCTGCAGCGATTTTTTTTTTGCTGAATTTTATCCAATTTAAAAAACTGTGGAAATCAAATCCACAGGTTTCAAGTTATCTAGAATTAATTATTCTTAGCTAATGCGATTATTTGATTGATGTTTGAAAGAATCTTGTAATCGGTATCTGATTTAATGATCAATGTCGGTGCCTTGGAAACATTGTATTCTTTTACTAAATCCTGATGTTCTGTAGCGTCGATTACAGTGAATGCAATACCATTCTCTGTGAGTAATTTCTTAATCATTGAGCAATTGGTGCAAGTGGGAGTTGTGAATAATAGGTATTCATAAGACTTTCCTGAACCTTCAACATTTTGTTCACAATCTGCAGCTTTTGCTTTATTTCTATTTAAAGTTTCTAACGTTGCGGTTATGGATTCAGCTGTATTCATTTTGTTTGCGTATAACTTACGTTCTTTGAATTCCTCAGACTTACCCTTGTTCCAATTTGAAACAGGACGGTAGTAACCGGTGATACGTGAGTATACTTCAGTGTGCTTACCGCATATGGGACATGTGAATTCTTCACCCGCTATATAACCGTGATCTGGACATATAGAGTATGTAGGTGAGATTGTGTAGTAAGGTAGTTTGTAATTGTATGCAATTTTCTTTACTAACAATGCAGCAGCTTTCCATGAGGGGAGTTTTTCTCCGACGAATGTGTGGAAAACTGTCCCCGATGTATAAAGGGTTTGCAATTTATCTTGAATATCCAATGCCGAGAATACATCATCTGTATAATCTACGGGTAGATTGGAAGAGTTGGTGTAATAAGGAGCGTCTTGTGTTCCAGCGCAGACGATATTGGAATAGTGTTCCCTATCGTGCTTCGCTAAGCGATATGAGCTTGATTCAGCAGGTGTTGCTTCTAGATTATACAAGTCACCATACTCTTGCTGATATTGGACTAAACGGTCTCTCATGTGATTTAAAACTGCTACCGCGAAATCTTGAGCCTCGGGATTAGTTAAGTCTTTTTGCAACCAGTTAGCATTAAGCGCTGCTTCGTTCATTCCTACTAAACCGATTGTGGAAAAGTGATTGTTGAATGTTCCAAGATAGTGTTTGGTGTAAGGATACAAACCATCGGACAATAATTTCGATATGATATTACGTTTGATTTTAAGAGATCTAGCGGCGATATCCATAACGTGGTTGAGACGTTTGTAGAAGTCTTCTTCGTCGGTTGAAAGGTATGCGATGTGGGGGAGATTGATTGTTACTACACCGATAGAACCGGTTGATTCTCCCGAACCGAAGAAACCACCTGATTTCTTTCTAAGTTCACGAAGATCGAGACGCAATCTACAGCACATTGATCTGACATCGGAAGGTGCCATATCTGAGTTTATGTAGTTTGAGAAGTATGGTGTGCCATACTTTGCTGTCATAGCGAAGAGCAATTTGTTGTTCTCTGTCTCTGACCAGTCGAAGTCTTTAGTGATTGAGTATGTAGGGATGGGATATTGAAATCCGCGTCCATCAGCGTCACCTTGAAGGAATGTTTCAATAAAGGCTTTATTGATCATATCCATTTCTTTCTTACAATCTTTGTATTTGAAATCCATCAATTTTCCACCGACGATGCAGTACTGTTCAGCTAAGTCAGCAGGACATGTCCAGTCGAGAGTGATATTTGAGAACGGTGCTTGTGTTCCCCAACGTGAAGGGATGTTAACACCGAAAATAAATGATTCAATGGCTTTTTTAGTTTGCTCATAGGATAAGTTATCGGCTTTTACAAATGGAGCTAAATATGTATCGAAGGATGAAAATGCTTGAGCACCAGCCCATTCATTTTGCATGATTCCTAAGAAGTTTACCATTTGGTTACATAAAACGGATAAATGCTTAGCGGGAGCGGAGGTTATCTTGCCTCTAATTCCACCCAAACCTTCTTGAATTAATTGCTTTAGTGACCAACCAGCGCAGTAACCTGAAAGCATCGATAAATCGTGAAGGTGAATAGTTGCATTTCTGTGAGCGTTTGCTATTTCTTCATCGTATATCTCTGACAACCAGTAGTTAGCGGTAATTGCTCCAGAGTTAGAAAGAATTAAACCACCGATTGAATATGTAACGGTTGAGTTTTCCTTAACTCTCCAGTCTAAGTTTTTAACGTAACTATCGACTAATTTTTTGTAGTCTAATTGTGTCTTCTTCATTTCACGAAGATTTTCGTGATTCTTTCTGTAGAGAATGTAGCTCTTTGCGACATCCGCAAATCCAGCTTTGGATAAAACGGATTCAACCGCATCCTGAATAGATTCAACATCTATTAAACCTTTTGTGATTTTCTCTTCGAATTCAGATGTTACTTCCAATGCTAGCAATCTGATTTGTGACTGATTGTAGTCACGATCGACCGACTCAAAAGCCTTTACAATTGCTTTGCAAATTCTGTCGATGTCAAATTCGACAACTTCTCCATCTCTTCTTCTTACTTGGTACATAATTTTCCCTCTCGTTTCTATTTCTTTCGTACTTACTAATTATTGTGTTTTTTAGATTCCTCTTAGTTCACAAGGAATGCCAGCGGCGTCGAATTGGGCTTTAAAAGTCAAAAGTGTTTCTTTATCGAAACCGTGTAAGCCCTCTTTAATAACGGATCCTGAATCAATGAAATTTTGAATGAAATACGCCTTGGCTCCTTTTAGAACTTTAGCGATTTCTTTAAAATCATCAATGTTGTGATACTCTTTGATGGCTGTCGTTCTAAACTCGTAAGCGACGCCACTAGTTTCTATGATTTCGATGGATTTTTTAATCCTATCTATATCTATAGTATTTCTGCCGACTGTTTCTGCATATTTTTGAAAAGTATTCTTGATATCCATTGCTACGCAATCTATAAGATTTGCATCAATCAATTCTTTCAACTTTTCCGGTAGATATCCATTCGTGTCTAGCTTTACCTTATAACCAATACTTTTAACTTTTTTTATAAAGTTTTTTAAGTCGGGTTGAAGCAAGGGCTCGCCACCTGTGATACATACTCCGTCAATCTTTCCATAACGCGATTTTAAAAATTCTAATATGTCATCAGTCGGAATAATATCCGCTGGATTTTTGTCTATCAATACTAATGAAGAATTGTGACAAAATGGACATGTGAAGTTACAACCTCTGGTGAATATTGTACAAGCCAGTTCCCCTGGATAGTCCAATAAAGTCAATTTTTGAAGACCAGAAATTCCCATAACTTATGTTACCTTTCAAAACGTGTAATTAATTTAACGTACACTTAGAATAGCAACAAAAATTTATAAAATCAAACCTTGATTTTTATGTAAAAAGCCCTGAAAGACTACGTTTTATG
>Ga0172377_10002918_pt1 | contig 17522 bp, 17 predicted proteins | sample Pumphouse3metaG_FD_119749 | JGI IMG/M metagenome (GOLD analysis project Ga0172377, IMG submission 119749) | Leachate microbial communities from a municipal landfill in Southern Ontario, Canada - Pumphouse #3 metaG | ecosystem: Engineered > Solid waste > Landfill > Unclassified | place: Canada...
CATCGGCCTTTAATTGGCCTCAATTATTACCCTTCTTTCCTCTTTCCTGAGACACCCCCGGCAATACAGGTCCACCGCCCGGGGCAGAAGAATATGTTCAATCCGCAGTACCCTTTTGGCCAGGCTGTCCACCGTATCCTCCGGAAGCACCTCCACCGCCTGCTGCAATATTATGGGCCCGGTATCGGTGCCCTCGTCCACAAAATGTACCGTGGCACCGGTTACCTTTACCCCGTACTCCAGAACCTCCCTATGTACCCTCTCTCCGTAATATCCACTGCCGCAGAATGAAGGTATCAGCGAAGGGTGAATATTTATTATGGCATCCCTGTAGGCCCTGACAAAGGCCGCCGACAGTATCTTCATGTACCCCGCCAGCACCACAAGGTCTATTCTCCTTTTTCTAAGGGCCTCTAATATTGCGTCGTTGTAGTCCTCCGATCCCTTAAAGGTCCGCGGGTTAATCCACAGTGCCTCTATACCGTTTGCCATAGCCCTTTCCAGCGCATAGGCCCTTTCATTGTCCGAAACCACAAGCTGCAGGACTGCGTTATTAATATTACCGTTCTTTATTCCGTCTATTACCGACTGCAGGTTTGTACCCCTGCCGGACGCCAGCACTGCTATCCTCTTTTCGGCCATAATTCCACTCCTCCGATTCCCCGGGATATCCGCCCTATAACGCTGGCCCCGTCGTCCTTTAACCCTTCCAGCAGCAAGTCCGACTGGTCCGGGGCGACAGCCATTACAAGGCCTATTCCCATGTTAAAGGTCCTGTACATTTCCTCCTCCTCTATGCCGCCCCGCTTCTGGATATATCCAAACACCGGTGGTACCTCCCAGCCGCCCATATATACATCGGCTTTTAGACCTTCGGGTATAATCCTTGGTATGTTTTCGTTAAACCCGCCTCCGGTTATATGCACTATACCCTTAATATAGGCGTTTTCCATAGCCTTTGAAACCTGTTTTACATAAATCCTGGTGGGTTTAATGAGTTCCTCTCCTAAGATGCAGCCCAGTTCCTCCACATAGGTTTCCGCCGTCATGCCCTCCTTTTCGAAGAGGACCTTTCTTGCCAGCGAATAACCGTTGCTGTGCAGCCCCGATGAGGGCAGCCCCACCAAAAGGTCTCCCTCCCGTATCCTGCTCCCGTCTATAATGTCATCCCGGTCGGCAATGCCTACCGCAAAGCCCGCCAGGTCGTATTCGCCGGGGCTGTAAAAGTTAGGCATCTCTGCCGTCTCACCGCCTATAAGGGCACACCCCGCCTGGCAGCAGCCCTCGGATATGCCCTTTACTATATCTGCCACCTTACCGGGCACCAGTTTCCCTATGGCTATATAATCGAGAAAGAATAGTGGCCTTGCCCCCATGCAGGCAATATCGTTGACACACATGGCCACACAGTCTATACCCACCGTGTCGTGCTTGTCCATCATGAAGGCAATCTTCAGCTTGGTGCCCACTCCGTCGGTCCCTGAAACCAGCACCGGGTCCTTGTACCCGGTAAGGTCGGGCCGGAAAACACCGCCAAACCCCCCTATGCCGCCCAGCACTCCGGGGGTATGGGTTTTCCTTATGTGCTCCTTCATTAAATCCACCGCCCGGGCACCGGCGTCTATATCCACACCGGAACCCCTGTAGGTCATCCTATCCATATTAACCCTCCCGTCCTTATACAGATCATAGATCACAGGTCACAGATAACAGTTCGTAGTTGGTACAGCATAACACAAGAGAACCGTCCCTCTGTGTTCCTCTAAATAGGGTAGCTACCGCTAAAGCATGCGTGGCAGTATTCCCTGCCTTCCCCCACCGCTTCTATCAGGCCCTCAAGGCTCAGATACCCTAAGCTATCCGCTTCTATCCTATCCCTTATTTCATCATCGCTTAAATTAGCTCCCACCAGATTCTCCCTGTTGGGGGTATCTATACCGAAATTGCAGGAGTGCTGCACCGGCGGCGAACTCACCCGGAAATGCACCTCCACCGCACCGGCACCTTTTAGCATCCTTACCAGGTTGCGGCTTGTAGTACCCCTTACGATTGAATCGTCTACCATTATCACTCTCTTGCCCTTTACCATATCCTCAAGCACATTAAGCTTTAACGCCACGCCAATCTCTCTCTGCCTTTGTTTAGGCTCAATGAATGTCCTGCCCACATACCGGTTCTTAACAAGGCCCTCCACAAAGGGAATCCCCGAAGCCTCCGAATAGCCGATAGCCGCAGCGGTACCGGAATCCGGCACCGAAATAACTATATCCGCCTCCGCCGGATGCTCCTTAAAAAGATTGGCTCCTGCCCTACGACGGGACATGTATATATTCCTGCCCCCCATAACGCTGTCCGGCCTGCCAAAGTATATGAATTCAAAAACGCACAGCTTATTTGTCTTAGGTCCCTTACAGAAAAAACTGTGCACCCCTTCTTTGTCAATCACCACCATCTCCCCCGGCTCAACATCCCTTATAAGCTTTGCTTCCACCGTATCAAAGGCACAGCTTTCGGAGGACAGCATGTATCGTCCGTCCTTTATGCCAAGGCTTAAGGGTCTTATACCGTTGGGGTCCCTCACCCCTATAAGCCGGTCGGAGGTCATTATTATAAGCGCGTAGGCCCCTCTTATGCAGTTCATTGTATCCTTTACAGCTTCAAGTATGTCACCTTTGTCCTTCCGCGCCACCAGGTTAGCAATAACCTCACTGTCCACCGAGGTCTGGAATATTACACCCTCCTGCTCAAGCTGACGGCGCAGGTCCTCTGCGTTTACAAGGCTGCCGTTATGAGCCAGGGCAAGGCTACCGTTCCTGTATTTTACCACCAGAGGCTGCGCGTTTATCACATTGCTATCCCTCATGGTGGAATACCTTACATGGCCGCAGGCAATACTCCCCTCCAGCTCCTCCAACAGGGCATCGTCAAACACCTCGAACACAAGACCCATCTGCTTGTGGTGCATTATATTGCCTTCTTTTGCCACCGCTATTCCGGCACTTTGCTGTCCACGGTGCTGTAGCGCATACAGCCCGTAATAGGTTGTCCGGGCGAGGCCTTCTCCTTCTTTGCCGTAAACACCGAAAACACCGCACTCTTCCTTTGGCTTATCGCTTGCGACAGTTACTCCATTATACACTCTATCGCCTCCCGCCAGTCGGTTTCCATATCCTTCACCGCCATCTGGATTCCCCTTTGGCCGGCGATATCAATAATAAGTTCCTTACCCCTGACCCTTCCCAATACCGTGACGGGTATGCCAAACCGCGAAGCGGCATCCTTTACCCTCTCAAGGTCGCTTTGGCGGACTGTAATCACTATCCTGGACTGGCCCTCACCAAACAGCAGCAAATCCTCCCGACCGCAGCCCTCGAGCTCAACTTTGGCACCTATTTCTCCGGATATGCAGCTTTCCGCAAGGGCCACCGCGATACCGCCTTCGCTACAGTCGTGAGCGGATTTAACCGTCCCGCCCCTTATAAGTTCAAGGCAGCAGCCCTGCACCCTTTTTTCCCTGTCAAGGTCAAGCTTAGGGGCACTGCCCCGTTCCAGACCGTGTACAACCTTCAAATACTCGCTCCCACCTGCCTCCTGGGTGTTTTCCCCCAGAAGCACTATTACGTCCCCTTCTTCCTTAAAGCCCTGAGTTGTGATATGGCTGATATCTTCAACAACTCCCACCATACCCACCACCGGGGTGGGGAATACCGCATCGGTGTCGGTCTCGTTGTAAAAGCTCACATTACCGCTTATAACCGGAGTATCCAGTGCCCGGCACGCTTCACTCATGCCGGAAACCGCCTGGCGGAACTGCCAAAACACGCCCGGCTTTTCCGGGTTGCCAAAGTTCAAACAATCGGTTGCCGCCAGGGGCTGTGCGCCGCTGCACACTAGGTTTCGTGCCGCCTCCGCCACCGCTATGGCTCCGCCTGTCGCCGGGTCTAAATAGCAGTACCTGCTGTTGCAGTCGGCAGTAAGGGCAATGGCCTTGTTTGTACCCCTAATTCTTACAACCGCCGCGTCGGAACCGGGGGTCACAGCTGTACAGGTCCGCACCATATAGTCAAACTGACGATACGCCCATTCCTTGCTGGCAATGTTGGGACTTTTTAATAAGCTAACAAGCACACCGTTCAGGTCATCGGGGACTTCCAGACCTCTTTCGTCCAAAACCCCCACCTGCTTCAGATAGGACGGCTCCTTATATTCCCTGTAATAGATCGGAGCGTCCTCCGCCAGCGACTTGGCGGGAACACTTCCCACAACTTCGTCCCCGTCCCTTATGGTTAGCATCCCATCATCGGTTACCCGTCCTATTACTGATGAATTGAGACCCCATTTTTTAAATATGCCGGTTACCTCCTCTTCCCGGCCCTTTTCCACTATCACAAGCATCCGCTCCTGGGATTCCGATATCATAACCTCCACCGGCACCATACCGGTTTCCCGCCTGGGAACCAGGCTTACGTCAATGTCCATACCGCTGCCGCCTCGGCTTGCGGTCTCGCTGGACGCGGAGGTAAGCCCCGCAGCACCCAGGTCCTGTACCCCTACCACGCAGCCGGTTTCGAACAGCTCAAGGCATGCCTCCAGTAACAGTTTTTCCAAAAAGGGATCCCCCACCTGCATCGGCGAACGTTTTTCCTGAGATTCTTTGTTTAGTTCCACCGACGCAAAGCTAGCTCCCCCCATACCGTCCCGACCGGTTGAAGCACCCACTATCATTACCGCGTTGCCCGCCCCCGAGGCTGTGCCCCGCTTTATATCACCGTGACGGATTATTCCTACACACATAGCGTTAACCAGGGGATTGCCCCTGTAGCAGTCGTTAAAATACACCTCACCGCCCACGGTGGGAATTCCTATACAGTTGCCGTAGCCGCCAATTCCTGCTACCGCGTTTTCGAACAGGTACTTGGTCCTATCGCTTTCCAGTTCGCCAAACCTCAGCGAATTAAGAAGCGCGACCGGTCTTGCCCCCATTGTGAATATATCCCTAATAATACCCCCAGCACCAGTGGCAGCACCCTGGTAGGGCTCCACCGCCGATGGGTGGTTGTGACTTTCTATCTTCATGACCACCGCCAGACCATCGCCTATATCAACTATGCCGGCGTTTTCGCCCGGACCCTGCAGCACCCTGTCGCCGGAGGTGGGAAACACCCTTAAAACCTGTTTGGAGTTTTTGTAGCTGCAATGTTCCGACCACATTACACCGTACAGGTTTAGTTCCAGCCCATTTGGCTCCCTCCCCAGCATCTTCACTATTCGTTCGTATTCCTCGAAGGTAAGTCCCACTCTTTCATAGGGTTTTTTATCCATTCACAGCACCCCCCTTCAGGTAGTTAATAATGGACTTGAATATTACCGCTCCGTCCCTGCCCTCCAATATTTCTTCCATACACCTTTCCGGATGGGGCATCATACCTAATACGTTTCCCTCCCGGTTGCAAACGCCCGCAATGTTTTGCAAAGAACCATCGGGGTTTGACGCATCCGTCACCTCTCCGTCCCGGGCGCAGTACCTGAAAACTATCTGGTTGTTTTCCTCCATTCTCTTTAAGGTCTCATCGCCCACGTAATAGTTACCGTCGCCGTGAGCTATGGGAATTCTGAGTATCTGCCCTTTGCCGCACAGGTTGGTAAAGGGAGTGCTTATACTTTCGGTCCGTATATATACATTTTCACAGATAAATTTCATATTGTTGTTTCGAAGGAACGCCCCGGGCAAAATGCCGGACTCGACCAGTACCTGAAATCCGTTGCTTATGCCTATCACCGGTTTACCGCTTTCCACAAACTCCACAACCCTGTCCATTACCGGCGAAACCTTTGCAATGGCCCCGCCCCGGAGGTAGCTGCCGTAGGAGAAACCCCCCGGCAGTACTATACAGTCATAGGAACCTAAGTTTTTTGTCCTATGCCAGATGTACTCGGTGTCCTGGTCCAGCACATCTCTCAGGGCATTATAACAGTCTATATCGCAGTTGGAACCCGGAAATACCACTACCCCGAATTTCATGGCTGTACCTCCAGTATGTCATAAGTGTAGTCCTCTATAACAGTATTGGCCAAAAGGGTATCGCACATATCCCTTACCCTTTTTTCAGCCTCTTTTGAGCTTTTGTCCGCAAGCTTAATCTCTATCAGCTTGCCCATACGTACATCCTTTACACCGTCGTATTCCATAGACAAAAGTGCTTCTTTAATTGCGTTGCCCTGGGGGTCGGCTATGCTCTTTTTTAGCGTAATGTAAACCTTTGCGTAAAACATGTTATATCCCTCCTATGATTCTGGCATCCTTTTCCGCTACCTTACTTGCCATCTTATCCCTGTATTCTTTTAGCTTTTCCGCCAGCTCCGGGTATTTTAACGAAAGCATCTGAACCGCCAGCAGTGCGGCGTTCTCACTTCCGTTTATACCAACGGTGGCCACCGGTATCCCGGCCGGCATCTGCACTATTGACAGAAGGGAATCCATCCCGTCCATTAAGGAGGATTTTATCGGTATACCAATAACCGGAACCAGTGTCATGGCTGCCAGCACTCCCGGAAGGTGGGCTGCCTTTCCGGCGGCCGCTATTATTACCTCTACCCCCGACTGCTGCGCTCCCTTTGCGAATTCCGCCGCCACATACGGTGTCCTGTGGGCGGAAATAACCCTTACTTCTCTTTGGACGTCAAACCGCTCAAGAGTTTCAATTGCCTTTTCCACAACCGGAAAGTCGGAATCACTTCCCATTACTATTGCAACCTTTGGCATAGCATTAACTCCCTTCGAATATTTTTGGGCTTTGGGCCCCGCCCCTTTGTTTCACATCCCCTGAAATGGGCCGGGCCGGAAAAAAGATAAACCCCGCCGGAGTATAGGTGAAACCTCCGCAGGGTTTTGTTCACGGGGGGTACGGGAACCGTACGCAAATTTGCAAATGCAAATCCGCTTTCACCCATAGTCAAGCAATTTACGGTCACTTGGTAGAAACTTGCGGGCCAATCCCCGCCATTATATGAGTGAAACAAATTATTTGCTTTTCTTTCTTTTATATTAACAAAGGGGATTAGCAGTGTCAATAGAAATGGCGAATAAATAGGTTAGAATCTGCGTGTTTGTATTGTGTGTTACGTATATTAGTAATATTTTTATATTTAATGTACGGGTTTTCGCAGGAGGGTAAGGCCAATGCCTGGTTTTACAGGTGCAGGAGGAATGTATCACAGTTATGGATGCCGTCACGGCAAATCCAAAAAAGACAGGAGAACCGTCCCCTTGTCTTGGAGAACCGTCCCCTTGTCTTTCTTGTCCCCAACCCCGGAGGTGTTGAAACCATCTCCGGGGCTGGGGGACAAAAATAATCAGGCGCCGTATTTATCAAGGCGCAGCGCGTTTGCCAACAGCACCGTCATAAGATGCCGGCTTTCAAAGAACCCAAGCCCACCTATATTGCACTGATTTTCGGTAAATCGCACCGCATCGTCGGTGCCGCTAAACTGCGAGTTCAAAAGGACCGGCACCGGATGCCAGCTGTGGGAGTACATCGGACAGGGCGACGAATGGTCGCCGGTAATAGCCAGCACGTTGGGTCTTTTTTCGTAAAGAATCGGCAGTGCTCTGTCCACCTTCTCTATCACATCCACCTTGGTGAGGAACTCCCCATCCTCCCCGGCCTGGTCGGTACCCTTTACGTGTATAAAGAAAAAATCGTACTTGTTATGGAACTCTATGTAGGCCTTAAACAGTCCTTCTATTGTATCCGGTGCGGTCAGAAGAGTCATTCCCAGAAGGTCGGCTATGCCCCGGTACATTGGATAGGACGCAATGGCCGCAGCCTCCAGCTTGAACCTCTCCTTTAACCCGGGTATTTTTGGCCTTGAGGAGATACCCCTAAGTAGCATCCCGTTGGCCGGCTGCTGCTCTTGCAAAAGCACCCTTGCCCTTTCCACAAATTTGTTTATAATCCCCGCGGTAAAGACTGCTTCCTCCTTTTGTGGCTTAGCCTGGAGGGGAGCGTGTCCCTCATGCTGCGGGTCGGTATCGTCCACCGCCGGATTCAAGTTATCGCCCCTTAAAACCACCACAAACCGGTGTCCCTTACCCGGCTCCACCGTTACCTTCACGCCATCTATTTCCTTTATTCGGCTTAGGATGCCGCACAGCTCCTTGTTTTTCTCAGTGGATATTCTACCCGCTCTCCTATCGCAAATTATGCCGTCACCGTCCAGGGTAGCAAAGTTGGCTCTGGCCGCAACATCACCGTGCTTTAGTTCAATACCCAGCCCTACCGCTTCCAATACCCCCCTGCCTATTACCACCTCAAGGGGATTGTATCCAAAAATGCCTAAGTGGCCGGGTCCGCTTCCCGGGGTTATGCCCGGCATAACTGGTATATGCCTTCCACACACCGATTCTTTTGCCAGCGCGTCCAAGTTGGGTGTATTTGCATACTCCAGAGGCGTTTTGTTGTCAAACTCCGGGCTGCGTATATCCCCCAGACCGTCCATCACCACCATTACTATCTTAGAATTGTTCTCCTTCAAAAGGCCCTCCAGAATAGTATCGGTATCCATATTAAAACCCTCCCTGTTTTAGTAACCTTATATGCTGTTCTTCCTTCCAAATCCTCTATTGCTCCCTTAAACCCTTTCTCCAATCAACCCTGTTTAAACGGTATAGCTTGTGAAACTTCAACATTAAATCCGTTATCCGTATATTTTAAGGTCATCTAATCTTTCCTGTCATAGCCTTACCGCCAACTCATTATTGTTATTATACGATCCTACATAATAATAATACCATACCTTATAGCCCGCAACCGTATCCACGATACAACAATAGTAACCTATGACCTTTATCACTAAAGCTTTATTAGCTCCAAAAATACTATACTCATATAATACACGATATTTGCCGATACGTAAACGCTGCAATAGTGGAATAAAGCCCTAAGCATTCAAATATCGCCTCCAGGCGGATATCCGGTTAGCCCCTCAATATTTTGTTTCATCCTAAGCTCTGGGCCTATCAAATAAAAGTAATTTCTTAACCTTGAAACTTTCTTTATTAGGAAGTACAATAAAATTGTGCCAAAGAACGCTTCTAAGCTGCCGGCGGCATGCACAAAAAATGTCATACCATATAAGCTACCTGCATTTGTTAGCAAGGAGGCAAAGAAATGGCAGATAATAGAGTTAAACGCGCCGCTTCATATATAAACTTAAGCGAGCGGGAGCTGTCAATAATAGTCCATTCCCTGTTTTCTGCCTGGATGCTGGCCTTCCTCTTTGAGGGGCAAATATTCTATTCCCTTGCCGGCTCTTTTGACCTAGACCTTGCCATAATGGTCTTCTGTGGAATTGCAGCTATATTTACCGGACTGCTGCTATGCGGATTTTTTATCAAAACAAAGAAAGCGGCGCGACGCTTATTCTTGTGTTCTTATCCTATTTTCATAGCTGTTTCCGCTATCTTTTTCTTCCCGCCGTCTGCATTTTGGACCTTTGGAATGATGGTGGGCTCATTTTCGGCCGGAGGCTGTGTGGCGGCCTGGGGCTTTTATTTAAAGAGCAGCACACCGAAAAACGAGCGTATCAAAACGGCTGCCGATATGCTTATCTTTTCCAATGTCCTGATGATTTTGCTCAATATGACAGCCATTCACCTGTCGCCCCGCATGGGACTGGCCTCCTCCATGCTCCTGCTTTTGGGTGCCTTTTTATTTGCATTGCGGCTCCCCGCAGGTCATGAAAACGTTTCCCCCGTTTCATCCCCGCAGAAGAATAACACAATAAGCATCACGGGGCTGCTTGCCTTTCTGTGTCTTTTTATTGTAATTATCACCATCAACTCAGGGCTTATGTACCAGGTGATTAATCCTGCCTTTGCGCATCTGGAATGGCTTACAGGCTGGTACTGGGCGATTCCTTACATTGTTGCCCTTTTCGTCATGAGGAATTTACCCCGGAAAACAAACAGAACCTATATACTCTATGTGGCCATAGCTATGATAGGGCTTTCATTTATAGGTTTCATGACCCTTGACCGCACCGCCGCCGGCTATCTCGTGGTAAACACGCTGATGCTGGGGGCTTGCGGTGTGTACGACCTGTTCTGGTGGAGCATCCTTGGAGAGATGCTTGACTTCCATAATAATCCTGCAAAAATTCTCGGTATTGGCCTTTCCGCCAATGTGCTGGGAGTGCTGCTGGGCGGGATGCTCGGTAACGCCATCACTTCCGCGGATCCGTACAGTTCACACCCCACGCTGCTGGCACTTACCGTGGTTTGCGTAACACTTACCCTCCTACCACCTTTGCATAAGCGTTTATCCTTCCTGCTCAAAGAGCATGCCTATCTAGCGGCATTTTTCGAAATGCCTGTGCTGGAGAAAACCAGCCAGGTGGATCGTACCTTAAGGTCCGGGGGCCTTTCTAAACGGGAAAGCGAGGTCGCTTCTTTGCTGCTTCAGGGGAAAACCTATCGGACCATTGCCGGTGAGCTTTTTATCAGCGAAAACACGGTGAAGTATTACGTAAAAAACATTTATTCCAAATTCAGCATACAAAGCCGCGCGGAGCTTATTGATATCGTACTGAAAAAAGAAAGTGCAGCCCCGTCGAAATAGTATATCCTATAGCCGTGTGATTTGAAGCCCCTACCCGAAAAAGGTAGGGGCTTATTTGAATAAACTACCCGTTTCGGGTAGTTTTAACTTTCTCTTATCATGCTAATATACAATTGACAATAGATTTTGCCAATCCAATTATAATGCGAAAGGAAGTGTTCTCCTTGAAGAAAAAACTCGGCATCATTCTGGCGCTGGTCATGCTGTTTTCTGTCATGACAGCGCTTCCCGCAGCGGCGGCCTTAACTTCCATATCCGGCACGGTGCTCAATGACCAGCTAAGCTTTAAGATCGGCGGCAAAGCCGCTGTGCCGGTGGGGGACGATGGCACGCCTGTGCTGCCCATATCCTATAACGGCACCACCTACTTGCCGGTGCGGGCCATGGGCTATCTGTTGGGGCTTGGCATCGACTGGGACGGCGGTACCAATACCGTGCTTATCACCAGCTCTGCAACAAAAGGGGCGCCCCCGGCCACCGGCGGCGGACCGGGCTGGTATTTCACGCGTTGGGAATATATTAAAGATCCTGGTGATACGGTGGATACAGGGGGGAAGGTAGGCAGGTTTGCAGGCGGGGACACATATACCGACTACCTAGAGGGCAAGGGTGAAAAGAATGATTTCACCATAGTTACGGCACGGAAACTATCAGACGGTACTGTTGCCGCTTCCGGCCATGCAGTCACCACATGGACTGACCCGCCTGAATATTTCGGCGCAAACGACCGGCCTACCGTTACCGTTAATAGGACAGCGGAATCCACATGGGGGATAAACGCCTTCTCTATTTCCTTTGATATGCACGATATTAACCCCGGGGGAGCAACAATGGGCAAAATCAACTTTGCATCGCCTGACGGGCAAACGCACGTACAGGCCTACAAGGGAACCATGCAGATGCAAAAAGCAAAGACGGGTAAAGCCGGTGACAAGATGGCTGTCATTATGCATATGAACTGGTACGGCTTTAAGTATTACTATGAATGGCGGGACTAGGATACAAAGCTTTTAACCCAATATATCCAATGCGAAACGCCATTGCGAAAAGCCCCTACCCGAAAAAGGCGGGGGCTCTTTTTCGCAGGTTACACGATTGGGGCGTTTTTTCCCAAACATAGACTGTCATTCTGTTATTGACGACAAAAATGCTTGACGGTAAAAGGGAGGCTTATGAAAGACTATGCTTTCTTGTTTGTCACTGTGAAGCGAAGTTGAAGAATCTGACTTTGTCATTCTGAACATAGTAAAGAATCTTGTGTTTTCAATAACTTAAAGACATTTAGCTGTCGCTCAGGATGACAAAAAGGGGCTTTTTCAGTGGCTTCGGTAAAAGGAGGAGTTTGTTTGAAGGCAATCAGACGAAGAAAAAATGCCTTCGCGGTTTCTACCGGAGTTGGCATCGTCCTCAGCCTTTTAATTTTCGCATACAGCTTACGGGCACCAAACATTCCAATACGGCTTTTACTGGCTGCCAGCATCCCGGTAAGCGTCTGGCTGTCTTTCTTTTGGATACGGGAACACAGAAGGCTGCAAACGGCACAGCTTATAGTTGAAAACCAGATTTTGCGCATCCCTACCGCTGTAATAAGCAGCGGGCATGGCGGTGCGGTAAAACCGGAAAACGCCGAAATCGTCGAAGTATTTGTTTCTTACTTTGGTATCCTATTGGGCTCAAAAGTTATCAAGTTCAATCAAGACAACATCTTTTTGAAAGCCGTAGAGATTGGGTTGGATTTTATATCCCTATCCTATGGCACAGACAAATGGATGAGGAACATACGACTCCTGCGTACCGTGACAAGCAGTGAGGAACTTGAAAACATTATAAAACAATTCCGGGATGAAACCGGCATTGTACCTGTGGTTATAAACTAGATAAGAAAGGATGAGGTTTTATGCGTGGATTCTCGCCTAGGATCAGTGACCCGGCCTGGCATAATGGGGAATTTCTCCTTAGAAACTCTTTTTTAGTTCTTGAAAGCAGCGAGGTTGTGGACGAATTCTCAGTTAAAGACCATACAAAAAGTGCGCAGCTACTGGAAGCTTTTAAAGCTTTCAAGTGATTAGCGGGATATCTTCCCGCTACCCTGTATCCGACAGTTCAAAGGGGAGGTGAGAGATTGGAACCAGAAGAACCGTCCCTCTGGTTACTCCCACTCAATGGTACCCGGCGGTTTTGTGGTAATGTCGTATACAACCCGGTTTATACCCTGCACGTTGTTTACTATGCCCGATGAAATCCTCTCCAGCACCTCATAGGGAATTTTAGCCCAGTCCGCCGTCATACCGTCGGAACTCGTAACCGCCCTTATGGCTAGCGCATGTTCATAGGTCCTTTCATCCTCCGTTACACCTACGGTTTTTACGTCTAAAAGCACCGCAAAATACTGCCATATTTCCCTGTCAAGGCCGGCATTTGCTATCTCATTCCTTAATATCGCATCCGCTTCTTTTAGTATTTCAAGCTTCTCACGGGTGACTTCCCCCATTATCCTTATAGCAAGGCCTGGCCCCGGGAAAGGCTGACGCCATACATGCTGCTCCGAGATGCCAAGGCTTACGCCCACCTTTCTTACCTCGTCCTTAAAAAGGTCCCTCAAGGGCTCTATTAGGGACAGTTTCATGTCCTCGGGCAGCCCACCTACGTTGTGGTGGCTCTTTATCACCGTCGCCGCTTTGCTGCCGCTTTCTATAACATCGGGATAGATGGTGCCCTGCACAAGGAAGTCCACCTTGCCCAGCTTGCCGGCCTCCTCCTCGAACACCCTTATGAATTCCCCGCCTATTATCTTTCTCTTAACCTCGGGATCGGTTACGCCCTCAAGCCGGCTTAAGAACCTGTCCCTTGCATCAACAGTTATAAGGTTAATATTGAAAATATCTCTGAACACCCTTTCAACCTGTATCTCTTCGTCCTTTCGCAGGAGGCCGTGGTCTACAAATATACAGGTAAGCCGATCACCGATGGCCCTGTGTACCAGCACCGCCGCCACCGAGGAATCCACTCCGCCGCTTAGGGCGCAAAGTACTCTCTTTTCCCCCACCTTATCCCGTATGCTTTTTATCTGGTCTTCTATAAATATTGTAATATTCAGGTCCGGCCTGCAGCCGCACACGTCGAATACAAAATCCGATGGCTGTGACATTTATCTGCTCCCCCTAGCCTATACTGTAGTTAGGTGCTTCCTTTGTTATATGAACATCGTGGGGATGGTTTTCCCTAAGCCCCGCCGGGGATATTGCCAAAAATTTTGTATTGGCCTTAAGCTCACCTATGGTTTTGGTTCCGCAGTACCCCATACTGGCTCTTAAGCCCCCCACAAGCTGGTATACCGTGTCCGCCAGCAACCCCTTGTACGCCACCCTGCCCTCGACGCCTTCGGGTACCAGCTTTTTGTTGCCTTCCTGGAAATACCTGTCCTTGCTGCCCGATGCCATTGCGGCAATGGAGCCCATACCGCGGTATACCTTAAAGGACCTGCCCTGGTATATCTCTATATCTCCGGGGCTCTCCTCAGTACCGGCAAACAGCGAACCAATCATTACGGTATCCGCACCGGCGGCAATGGCCTTTGCAATGTCTCCCGAATACTTGATACCGCCGTCGGCTATTATTGGCACCCCGTATTTGGACGCTGCTTCAGCACTGTCCATTATTGCCGTTATCTGGGGAACCCCTATACCGGCCACCACCCTGGTGGTGCATATGGACCCGGGGCCTATGCCCACCTTAACCGCATCGGCACCGGCCTTTATAAGCTCTTCGGTACCCTCGTAGGTGGCAACATTGCCCGCCACCAACTGGAGCTCCGGATAGGCCGATTTTATTTTGCCCACCGCTTCTATAACGCCGGCGGAATGGCCATGGGCGGTATCAAGCACCACCACGTCCACCTTTGCCTTTATAAGGGACTCCACCCTTTGCATCATATCCGGGGTAACCCCCACCGCCGCACCGGCCAGCAGCCTTCCCGCGGTATCCTTGGCGGAGTTGGGATACTGTATAGCCTTCTCAATATCCTTTATGGTTATTAACCCCATTAGGTTTCCTTCCTCATCCACAATGGGGAGCTTTTCTATCTTATGCTTCATCAGTATACCCTGGGCCTCGTTAAGGTTTGTTCCCTCCGGTGCCGTTATAAGGCCTTCGCTGGTCATTACATCGGAAATCTTTTTAGTCATGTTCGTTTCAAACCTTAAGTCCCTGTTGGTGAGTATGCCCACCAGTTTGCCGCCGACGGTTATAGGTACCCCTGAAATACGGTACCTTTCCATAAGCTGCAGAGCATCCGAAATGGGACGGTCGGGCCCTAAGTGGAAGGGGTCTACTATTACACCGTGTTCCGAACGCTTTACCTTGTCCACCTCCGAGGCCTGGTCCTCAACGGACATGTTCTTGTGTATTATGCCGATGCCCCCCTCCCTTGCTATGGCAATCGCCATCCGAGCTTCTGTAACCGTATCCATACCTGCGCTTACTATTGGGATATTGAGCTTTATCCCCTTTGTCAGGTTAGTGTTAAGCATCGCTTCTTTTGGAAGGATCCGGGACATGGACGGAATAAGCAGTACATCGTCAAAGGTCAAACCCTTCTTTACCACTTTGTCTTGGTACATATATAAGCATCCCCTTTTCTTTTGTATCGAGATCACTGAAAAAGTCCTATTTTTGTCATCCTGAACGATTATTTTTGTCATCCTGAGCGACAGTGAAGGACCTTTAAGCTATAAAAATATTGGATTCTTCAACTTCGTTTCAGAATGACAAGCAAAAAGCGTAGTTTTTCAACAGTCTCGTATCAGGTATTTTTGAGTATTATAATCAAATAAGAATACCTTGTCAATCGTTTTTGGGACTTAGTTGTGTGAAAGTTAGTATTATTATATCAAAAAATTATTACGAAATGTCCCAGTTAAGGAGTATTATATCTTTATGGGCAACAATTTACCCAAATAAAAAACTCCCCGGGGACAATAATATACAAATATAAATAATATTAGGGGAGGCCTTTGTATGGAGGATTTTTATCCTTCGGAAGTCTTTGAAACGCTATCGTCCAAAAATTTGTCAATACTGGAGGAACAGCTTTCCCACGAGGCCTTGATTATATCAAAGCTCAGGCAATACTCCAGGCAGTGCCGGGATTCCGAGCTTAAGAACCTGTGTAGCAACCTGGCGGAAAAGCACAAAAGCCATTATGACACCCTGCTTAACTACGTGATTTCCCGAAGCGGCAGCGATTAAGAGCAGCGGTGTGATGTCAAGTGAAAACTGGAAAATATTTTAGAAGTTCGCTGCTAATAAGGAGGTGTATGCCATAAAGGATGCCGACTATTTCGGAGACAGAGAAATACTAACCGACCTGCTTCTTTCCGAAAAACAGCTGTCAAACTCATACAATAATTCAGTAAACGAAAGTACCGGTGAAGCCTTCGGCCGCATACTGGAAGACATACTAAACAAAACCCACAGCATGCGCCGTGATGTATTGGAAGCTATGATAAAACGGGGATGGATTAAGAGCAAAAATGCCGGAAGCCAGGATATTGAAATGGTAAAGAAAAGGTTCGGGCAGCCGAAGGATTAAAAAAAGAAGCCGATAACGGCTTCTTTTTTAGGTTTCCTTTAAAATTACATCATGTCCATTCCGCCCATTCCGCCCATTCCACCCATTCCGGCGGGGGACATGTCATTCTGTTTCTCGGGAATGTCCGCTACAAGGCTCTCAGTGGTAAGCACCATTGCCGCTACCGATGCGGCGTTCTGCAGTGCCGACCTAACAACCTTTGTGGGGTCCAGTATACCGGCATTAATCATATCAACGTACTCGCCCTTGTAAGCGTCAAAGCCCATTGCGCCCTCGAGATTCATAACCTTTTCCACCACAACCGAGCCTTCCATGCCCGCATTGTTGGCTATCTGTCTTACCGGCTCCTCCAGGGCCCTTCTTACTATCCGGGCACCGGTTCTTACATCTCCATCGGTACTTTCAATTATCTGGTCCACTGCGGCTATAGTTCTTAAGAGGGCTATACCTCCGCCGGGCACTATTCCCTCTTCAACCGCTGCCCTTGTGGCCGAAAGGGCATCCTCAATCCTGTATTTCTTCTCCTTGAGTTCTGTCTCGGAGGCTGCACCCACCTGGATAACGGCTACGCCGCCGGAAAGCTTTGCAAGCCTTTCCTGGAGTTTTTCCTTGTCAAACTCGGAGGTAGTATCTTCTATCTGCACCTTTATTTGCTTGATTCTGTCCTTTATATCCTTCTCACTTCCCGCACCGTCAACTATTATGGTGTTCTCCTTGGATACTTTTATCTGTCTTGCTTTACCCATCTGGCTTAAGGTAGCGTTTTTGAGTTCAAGGCCCAATTCTTCGGATATTACCTGGCCTCCGGTAAGGATAGCTATATCCTCCAGCATTGCCTTTCTCCTGTCGCCAAAGCCCGGTGCCTTGACCGCAACGCAAGCAAAGGTACCCCTGAGTTTATTAAGTACCAGCGTTGCAAGGGCTTCGCCTTCTATGTCCTCGGCTATTATGAGCAGCTTTTTGCCCTGCTGTACCACCTGTTCAAGCACCGGTAGCAGGTCCTGTATGTTGGTAATCTTCTTATCGGTTATAAGTATATGGGCATCGTCCAAAACCGCTTCCATCTTGTCGGTGTCGGTTACCATGTAGGCGGAAATATACCCTCTATCAAACTGCATACCTTCCACAACCTCAAGGGTTGTGCCCATCGTTTTGGACTCTTCCACCGTTATAACGCCGTCCTTGCCCACCTTTTCCATGGCATCGGCAATGAGGCTTCCTATTTCATCGTCGGTGGCCGAAACTGTGGCAACCTGGGCTATGGATTCTTTCTTATCTATGGTTTTACTCTGGCTCTTAAGGGATTCCACCGC
>Ga0172377_10002920_pt1 | contig 17518 bp, 12 predicted proteins | sample Pumphouse3metaG_FD_119749 | JGI IMG/M metagenome (GOLD analysis project Ga0172377, IMG submission 119749) | Leachate microbial communities from a municipal landfill in Southern Ontario, Canada - Pumphouse #3 metaG | ecosystem: Engineered > Solid waste > Landfill > Unclassified | place: Canada...
AAAGCTTTTTTTTTGATATTTTTTGATGTCGGTTCTTAGAGGCTGTCCAGAAATAACCTTTCCATTTGCCTGATTCTCGTGAATGCTTTTTGTACCGCCAACCTCGCCACATACTTGAGGGTATGCTCCTCGTCGTCGGCCCCAAAATTAAATCACGATTTTTTCGGCAAATTGTCAAGTTCATTTTTTTATGACCCCTTCACGAAGAAAAAACGGTGGAAATATATTTCCTTTTAATTGTTTTGGCTTGAAAAATAAAAAAGAAACTCTATAGTAAGCGTCATGTTTGAGAACATGCCGGGTTAGCTCAGTTGGTAGAGCAGTGGAATCATAATCCACGTGTCATTGGTTCAAGCCCGATACCCGGTACCATTTTCAACCGATAAAATATTAGAATTTCAAATTGCCCTATAATAATTTGATGTTTTTTTGTTTTTGCCGGGTTAGCTCAGTTGGTAGAGCAGTGGAATCATAATCCACGTGTCATTGGTTCAAGCCCGATACCCGGTACCATTTTTGTTATATAGCCCTGTAATTGTTATAAGTTGCAGGGCTTTTTTGTATGCGCGGCATGGGTATGAAGCCGGACGCCAAAAGTCGGCCCCGACGAACAGAAATCATGTCAGGCAAATAGACGACCGATAAGGCTGTAAAACAAGTCCAAACGAGGCACGATTGTTTTGGTCTGTGTGATGAGATTTTTATGGTTTTACCTTTATTAAAACCTAAATTATTTGCGGTGTTGGAAAATCCAGTATTATAGTATAATAAAGCATGCCTGGTGGAACGATTTTTTTTGTAATAATTTCGTGATATCGTCCGAAAATTTTCCCAAAAAGGTGATTTTTCTTTTTTGGGTGGGAATCGATGCTTTTGGTAAAATAGGGGTTCTTTTGGCTGTTGGTGTGAAATTGTAGTGAATTTAATATTGGAAAGGAAAAAGCAATATGTTTAAATGCTTCTCCCAACTGTTTTCGAAGGGAAATGAAAAAATAAGTTCGCAAGTGATTGCATCTGAAATTTCTTCTCGAATCACGCTACTTCGTTTTCCGCTGATCCTTCTGGTCATAGGCGTTCATGCGCGTTATTCGGATCATCTAGTTGTGGAAAATGCGGGATCGTTTTTAAACTTTCCTTTTTTTGTTTATTTTCCAAATGTTGCAGTCTCTGTCTTTTTTTGTATTTCAGGCTATCTATTAGCTTGGCAGCACGCTGCGGATACGAAGATTAATTATGGAGAATTGCTTCAAAAAAAGATTGAACGCCTGGTTATTCCTTATATTTTTTGGAATCTTTTCTATTTTTTGTTGTTTTATTTGGCCATCAAGGTGTTGAGTGGCTCGTCGTTTGCACCAAATGACCGATATGCGGGAATAGGTGGACTGAGTACCTTCTTTTATGTATTTGGTTTAGATCTGACAAGTTTTCCGATGGACGTTCCTTTGTGGTTTGTGCGAGAACTCATTATTTATTTTGCTTTTGCGCCATTGTTATTAAAGTTTGTTTTTAAGATAAAATGGCCGGTTTTGTTATTGTGTGGTGTTTTTGCTTCAGTTATCATCCCGATATTTTCGGGGCTTGGATATTTTCTGATTGGTATGACATGGGGAAGATACAAGTATCCTGGAACGGAATATTTTAAACGCAATGCCTGGTTTTTTGTTGGCGCTTGGGGATTGCTTGCGGTGCTTTCTGGCGTTTGGTTTAATTGGAATATTTTTATACTTTCGGCCTTTCCCATCTTTTTTATGATGGGGGACTGGCTGGAAAAATGCCCAGAGAAAATAAAAAAGATCCTGTCGCGATTGGGAAATGATTCTTTCTGGATTTACTGCATGCATTCTCCCATATCCACAAATCTGGGACGCGTATTCCGTAAATTAGACTATTTTCACATTCCGCAGGAGCTCTGCTATTTGATTAATATTGTCTTAACTACGATTATTTGCCTGATTGCTCTGTGGGGGTTAAGAAAAATCTGCATGCCATTGGGAGAGATCCTTTCCGGGGTAAAAGAAGAAAAGAAGAAGATCTTACAACCCATAAATTTGAAATAATCTACCTTGCGTACGGTATACAAAAAGACTGCTTTATAATGAATATAAAGCAGTCTTTGATGTGTCTATATTGTTCGCGATAAAAATTAATACATCGTGATATATTCATCTCTGGCGGGGCCAACCGAAACATATTTGATTTTGCAACCAACAGCAGCCTCGATATACTTGATATAATTCATGGCTTCTTTCGGCAAATCTTCAAGTTTTCGGCACTTCGTGATATCACAGTGAAAACCTTTGCGATACTCAACGATGGGCTTCGCCTTTTCTAAAGCATCACCGGTCGGAAATTCCGTGACTTTTTTGCCATCCACATCATAAGCAACGCAAACAGGAATTTCTTCTAAATAAGAAAGAACATCCAGTTTTGTTAATGCAATCTCCGTGGCTCCCTGAACCATAATGCCATATTTGGATGCCACAATATCAAAACTGCCCACACGACGCGGCCGCCCAGTTGCCGCACCATATTCGCCGCCGGCGTCACGCATGTCTTTGGCTTCTTGCCCGAACATCTCGCAGGTGAATGGCCCTTCGCCGACACAACTGCTATATGCTTTCATAATACCGATGACGCGGTTGAGCTGTTTTCCGGGAATTCCTGCACCAATTGGCGCATATGCTGCTATGGTGGATGAACTTGAGGTATAGGGATAAATACCGAAATCAATATCACGGAGCGCGCCAAGCTGGGCTTCAAACATGATATTCTTCCCGTCTTTATCGGCCTTCGTGAGATAGGGGGTAATATCGATGATATAGGGCTTTAAATGATCGCCGTACTGATGCAGCCATTTCATCATGCTTTCTGTGGTAATGGAATGATTCTTATATCCGCAGTCGACCGTTAAATTTTTCCATTCAACGATGGCGGCTACTTTTTTCTCTAGGGTGTCTGGATTCAGCAAATCACCCATTCGAATGCCCTTTTTCATATATTTGTCAGAATAGACAGGGGCAATACCTCTTCTTGTTGAACCAAATTTTGCGTCGCCAAGACGGTCTTCTTCCAGACAGTCAAGAAGCTTGTGGTAGGGCATGCATATGATTGCCTTGTCACTGATTTTTAAATTAGCCGGGGATATTTTGATCCCTTTGTCTGTCAGTTTCTTTTTTTCTCCCGTGAGATGTTCAATATCAATGACCATGCCGTTGCCCATAATATTGACGGTTTTTTCTCGAAACATTCCAGATGGCAGCAGATTCAGGATGAATTTTCCTTTTTCGTTGACAACGGTATGGCCGGCATTGTTGCCGCCTTGGTATCTCGAAACGATGTCATATTTTGAAGAAAGCAGATCGACCATACGACCTTTTCCTTCATCTCCCCAGTTAATTCCAACGATAGCAGTTAACATTTTTTACTTTCTTATACAGTTATTTCAATATTTATGCCAAGTTCTTTAGCATTTTTATCCGTTATCTTTTTTACGATTTCTAAATATTCTTCTGTTTGTTCTTTGGCTCTTCCTGTAAATTTATGGAAGGAAAGCAGGCTGTCAATTTCTTCTTTCGTGATTTTGAACTTTTTATCATTAAGAATTCGCTGAATTAAGTCATTTTTCTTGCCGTACACTTTAATTTGCTCGGCCGCAGCCACGGAGTGGACACGAATCGCTTCATGTAATTCCTGCCGATCACCGCCATTTTTGACGCAGTGCATCAAAATGTTCTCGGTTGCCATAAAAGGAAGCTCTTCCATCAGATGCCGTTCGATGATCTTAGGATAAACCCGAGCACCGCTTATAACATTGATGTACAATGATAAAATGGCATCAACGCCTAAAAAGGCATCCGGAATAGAAAGCCGCCGGTTGGCAGAATCATCAAGCGTTCTCTCAAACCACTGCGCACTGGCCGTAATACTCGGATTCAGTAAATCTACGATAACGTACCTCGAAAGAGATGCAATCCGCTCGCTGCGCATTGGATTCCTCTTATAAGCCATGGCGGAAGAACCAATCTGCTTGGACTCAAAGGGCTCATCAAATTCCTTTAAATGGGATAAAAGCCGGATATCATTGGAAAATTTATGCGCGCTCTGGGCAATGCCACTCAACACAGAAAGAACTTGAAAATCAACTTTTCGCGTGTAAGTCTGTCCACAGACATCGTAGACTTTGTCAAAGCCCATTTTTTTCGCAATAAGCTGCTCCAGTTTTTTTACTTTTTCATGGTCTCCCTCAAAAAGTTCCAGAAAACTCGCTCCGGTCCCCGTGGTTCCCTTGGTGCCCCGAAGCTTGAGATTTGCCATGACAAAATTCAGCTGCTCTAAATCCATGACCAGATCCTGAAGCCATAACGTGGCTCTTTTGCCAACCGTGGTGGGCTGCGCTGGCTGAAAATGAGTATAGGCAAGCGTCGGCTGATCCTTGTATTTTGCTGCAAATTCGCTGACCGCTTTGATGGTATTCATCAGCATTGAGTGGACTTGTTTGAGTCCTATGCTCATTTGAATAATATCGGTGTTGTCACCCACATAGCAAGAGGTGGCGCCTAAATGCATGATCGGTTTTGCGTCAGGGCATTGCACACCAAAAGCAAAAACATGGGACATGACATCGTGCCGGCATTCTTTTTCTCGCGCAAGAGCTACATCATAATTAATATCATAGATGTGGCTTTTCATTTGCGCGATCTGTTTGTCGGTAATATCAATGCCCAGCTCTTTTTCACTTTCCGCTAGGGCAATCCATAATTTTCGCCAAGTGGAAAATTTAAAATCATTGGAGAAGATATGCTGCATTGTTTTGCTGGCATATCTTCCGCACAGGGGGCTTTCGTAAATACTGTTATCCATTCGTTTGCAGTCTCCGTGCGACTTCCTGGTATGCTTCAATAACATCACCCATATCTCTTCTGAAACGATCTTTGTCCAGTTTTTTATTCGTGGTTGCGTCCCACAGCCGGCAGGAATCCGGTGAAATTTCATCCGCCAACAAAATTTGGCCTTTGTATTTGCCAAATTCAATTTTGAAATCAACCAAGTTTAAATTGGCTTTCAGAAAGAAGCTTTTCATCAGGTCGTTGATTTTGAATGCCAAGTCCGCGATAATATCGAGTTCTTCTTTGGTGGCAAGACCGATGGCGATAATTTGATAATCATTAATCAGCGGGTCATCGAGGGCGTCATTTTTGAAGCTGTATTCCAGGGTCGGCGCTTTTAGAAGTGTGCCTTCTTTGACGCCGTATCTGGATGAAAAGTGTCCAGCGGCGGTATTGCGGACAATGACCTCTAAAGGAACAATCTCAACCTTTTTTACTAAAATCCGAAGCGGGCTCAGCGTTTTGATGAAATGGGTCGGGATGCCATTCTTGATAAGCATATCAAAAACGATATTGTTTATGGTAGAATTAAGAAGCCCTTTGCCTTTGATGTCTTCTTTTTTTAGACCATTCAAAGCTGTAGCAGTATCTTTGTATTCAATAATGCAGTTGTCTGTATCATCACAGGCAAATACCTTTTTGGCTTTTCCTTCATACAATAACTTCTCCATTATAAATCTCCTTCTATTGTATCCGATTCTGTGGAAAAAAGCGTTGAAAACGCCTTTGATTAATGGGATATCCATTGCGAGGCATCAGAAGTGTTGCGCAGTCCTAATACCTATCGTAAATAAACCAACAAAATAAACCATCCTAAATATATATCCGGAAAGAGAAAAGTCACTTCAAAGGTTGGATTTTTCCTTTATTTAAAATAAAATTGAAAGGAAAAGAAAAGAAAGCCACGAGCAGCTTTCTGAAAAGAAAAAGCCTTCTCTTTTTTGCAAAATAGAGGAAGAGAGTGATTTTTATGTGAAATAGATTGATATGCCGTAAAAAAAAACGAATAACGCTTGAAAATTAGTATTCCGGAAGTACAGTTTAAATAAGTATTCTGCAGAAAAAAAACGGAGTGGCATGGAATTATCCATTATTATATTTCTCTTGGGGTTCGGAATTTTCCTGATATTGTTGGAAACACTGATACCCGGTGGCATTGCGGGCACATTCGGAGGATTGTCATTGCTGGCCGGGCTGGTTGGTATTTTTATGGAAAAGGGCTTCTATGTGGGCTCCGCCGCTGTTCTTTTGACCGCTGTTTGTGGCGTTCTTCTTGTGGGGCTCTGGTTCCGCTATATCCCGAAAACAAAAATGGGAAAGGGGCTGCAGATTCAAGAAGATTCTAAAGACTGTATTTCTTATGATCTAAAAAATCAGGCACTGGTTGGAAAAATGGGCCATTCTATAACAATTTTGCGTCCCGTTGGACGCGCCGTTATCGACGGTGAAAAGTATGATGTTATTACAATGGGGGATCGTATCTTGTCTAACGAGTCTATCCGGGTTCTTAAGGTGGAGGGAAATCGTATCGTTGTTGAAAAGGTCGAAGAAGTTTCTTCCATTCAATGAAAGTTTATAATGAGCCGTTGTGGTGCGGCTTGGATGTTTTTTAGTAAAAGTGGTTTTTATGTTTGTTGACGATATGTATTTATAAAATTAGTTAAAAAGGAGTTATTATGCAGCCTGGTCTCGCTTTCGTTATTATGATTGCCATTATTATCGGTTTGTTGGTATTGGCATTTGTTGTTTTCCATTTTTTTGGTATTTGGATTCAGGCGTGGGCCAGTGGCGCGCATATCACATTTACAACGCTGGTGGGAATGTCTCTGCGAAAAATCTCTCCCGCATTAATTGTCCGTGCTTATATTCAATTGCGCAAAGCCGGAATTGATGTGATTAGTACGAATGATTTGGAGGGACATTTTATGGCTGGGGGTAATGTACCGAAAGTTGTAAATGCTTTAATTGCTGCTGATAAAGCGGGTATCTCTTTGAATTTTAAACGCGCAGCCGCCATTGATTTGGCGGGCCGTGATGTTTTTGGTGCTGTTTGCACCAGCGTAAATCCCCGTGTCATTGATTGCCCCGATCCGACAAAGGGCCGCACAACGGTGGATGCGGTTGCAAAGGATGGTATTCAGGTAAAAGCGCGTGCGCGTGTTACTGTTCGTACGAATTTGGAACGCCTGGTTGGTGGTGCAACCGAAGAAACGATTATCGCGCGTGTGGGTGAGGGAATTGTTACCACGATTGGTTCGTCCGCTTCTTACAGTGTTGTTTTGGAAAATCCGGATCAGATTTCTCAGCGCGTGCTGGATAAAGGTTTGGATAGCGGTACCGCTTTTGAAATTCTGTCCATTGATATTGCGGATGTAGATATCGGGGATAATATTGGTGCTCGTTTGCAGGCGGATCAGGCAGAAGCCGATACCCGCGTTGCGCAGGCGCGTGCTGAAGTTCGCCGTGCTGCCGCTGTTGCCGCGGAGCAGGAAATGCGTGCAAAAGTACAGGAAATGCAAGCTAAAGTGGTTGCTGCTCAGGCTGAAATACCTTTAGCGATGGCGCAGGCTTTGCGTGAGGGTAAACTCGGCGTTCTAGATTATTATCGCCTCGAAAATATTAAAGCAGATACTGAGATGCGTCAGAATATTGTCGGCGAGGATGAGAAAAAAGAAGAAAAGTAGAAGTGCCGATTTTCGGTAGAGAGAATATATCATGGGAAATGTAGTAGTCATCCTTCTTTTTATTGGTGTTGTTATTGCCCAGGGGCTTGCGAAGAAAGCAAAGGCCGATAAAAATCGCCCGAAACGAAAACCGCAATGGCCGGGCGAATCGCCGGCGGAGCCTCGCCCGACTGTTTTTAATGATTCGGAAAAACCGCGGGAAAAACAGGTGACGGAAATTCCGGATATCGGTGATCTTTTCCGGGAATTAATGGGAGGCGGGCCGCAGAGGCCAGTGGAGCCGGAAGCCGATGAACACGAAAAGGATTTTCAGAATACTGCGGAGCATGATTTTTCGGATTATAATACGCCGGAGCCTGCTCCAGTAAAGTCTTATCAGCAGCCGGCATATCAGCATTATAAGCCGACGCCGGTACCGCCAGTGACGTATAAAAAACCGGAGCCGGTATCTGTACCGGAGCCGGCAGCCTATACTTCTGAAACAGTTCAAGAAACAAAAAAAGTCGCGGCAAAAAGTTTTGATGCGGCATTGCCGAAAGCCCTTCATGCGGCAAATAAAATGGTAAGGACGCAACGTCACCCTGTTTATATTTCAACGAAAAATTTAAGACAGGCTGTTGTTATGAGTGAAGTATTGGCTCGTCCGCGAGCATTCGATTTATAAAAACAGGCCTTCCGAATGGGAAAAATGGAATTTGGGGTCATTGGTGCTGATTCCGATTTGCGGATCTCTTTTGTTTTTAAAAATTATTTGTGATATAAAGCTGTTTTAACGGGTCGCGGGATATGTCAAAAACCGGATGTTATATATAATAGAAAAGCATTGTAAGGTTCTCATGGTGGAGCTGAAAATGATATTATTTAGGACTTTTGGGATATGCTTTTGTTCCATAAAAACGATATGTTCCGCCAATTGTTGCTAGAAATGCCGTTGCTGCTGGTGTTCGTAAGGATCTAAATGCATACCGAATGGCTCCATTCCGGGAAAAATTCTCGGATGTTTTGCCATCTCTTGTTGAATCTTTTTTTCAAGGATTTGTAATAAGAGTGTAAAATAAATTGTGAAAATTTCAGGGCGTAAAAGAAATTGTCTATTTGCGTTGCTTCCTGTGAGGGCGAGAACTATTTTTATGTATTTAGGGGCTGCTCAGAAATAACCTTTCCATTTGTCTGATTCTCGTGAATGCTTTTTGTGCCGCCAACCTCGTCACATGCCTGAGGGTATGCTCCTCGTTGTCGGCCCCAAAATCAAATCACGATTTTTTCGGCAAATTTCAAGTTCATTTTTTTACAGCCCCTTAGCAACAAAGATTTGGATGATTTACAAGACTGAAGAAACCGATTTATAAGAAAAGGAATGCTTTCTATGGGTAGTATATTTGTTATTTCATCGTTAGTTCTTTGTTTGCTTATTGTTCTTTTCGTTATACCATCTGTTTTTTTGTTCTTTTGTGTGCGAAAAATGCAGGATCTGATTAATTGTATCAACAAATTAATTGGTTCTTTAGAGTTGAAAAAGGATACTGTTGCCGCGCAATCGTTCCAACAGGAGAAAGAAAAATCCAAAAAAGAGTCTTCTTCTTTTGCGCCTGCGTCAGCGGTAACGGAATCCGAACCGGAAGTTAAAAAAAGTACACCGGTAACGGAAAAAGCCCCCGCAAAACAGGATGTTATTCTTCCAAAATCGGCCACTGTTTTGAATTCCGTGGAAACAGCCGCATGCGCACCGGAAAAAAAGACTGCTTTGAAAGCGGAAACATTCTTGGCAGTGACTTCGGTTTCTGCGAATAGAAACTCCGATATGCTGATAAATTCCCAGAAGAGAAGAGCCTATGAACAAAAACTATTGACTCTGTCTAATTCTGCATGGAAGAATGTTTTTATCCGTTTTTGGGGGTGGATGACTCATGTTCCAGTTGTCTCTGCAAAAAGAAAGCCTGTTGAAAAGGCCGAGATTGCGACTCCATTAATAAAGCCAAAAGCTAAAAATCATGCAATAGGAACCGTGCTCAGACGCCTTCGAGTGGTAAAATACTGGCTTTGCTATGGACAGCTGGAAAAACCGGAAAATAAGGACGAAATCGAAAAACTTGTAGCAACGACTTGGCTGATGCGTGCCGGAGTTCTCATTTGTGTTCTGACGGCGGGCTTTTTGTTAAAATTGTCCATTGATTATAGCGTTTTATCTCCCGCAGGCCGCGTTGCTTTCGTTCTTATTATAGGCTCTGGTGGCATTTTTTGGGGATTGAAATTATATCGCGGAATGTATAACCGATTAGGGCAAACGTTTATTGGGCTTGGTTTTGTTTTGTTGTATTTTGGCTTTTTTGCAATGAATTCAATGTATCATCTTAGCCCGCCATTGGTATGTGGCATTTTAATGCTTTTGGTGACCGTTGCGGCGGGCCTGATCGCGGATCGGCTGAGTTCCATGGCGATTGCTTTAATTGCTGTTTTAGGCGGCTATGGTACGCCTATTATGCTGGCGACCGGAACACAAAATTTTGTGGGCTTATATGCTTATATGTTTTTGTTAGGGACGGCTGTTATCGGTCTTGCATTTAAGAATAATTGGCTCCCGTTGCATTGGTTGGGAATGGCTTTCGCTTATCTTTTATTTTATTTGTCATTGGGAAGGACGGTCTCGTCGAATTATATCATTATACAAGTCGCTCTTATTTTGTTTTTTTTGCAGTATTCCGTTGTCTTTGTTCTTTATCAGTTAAAGCATGGCATTGCATTAACGGTTTTGGAAACGTGGGCAATGCTGGTTCAGTCTTTTGTTTTTTTCGGATTAAATTGGTTTGTGCTGACGAAATTAAATATTGACAGGGTGCAGTTTGCGCCCTTGCCGATAGGGTTGTCCTTATTTTATATGATCCAAGTTTATTTTTTAATCTTTCGGAAGCATAAGGATCGGTTGTTGTTGATTTCCTGTATTGCGCTGGCTGGATTTTATTTAGCGTTAACGTTTCCGGTTGTGTTATCGAGCCAGTGGCTGGGGGCTTGTTGGGCATTGCAGGCGTTGTTGATGGTTTGGCTGGGGTATTCGTTGAACAGCCGTTTGATGCGCGGATTTGGCTGGAGTTTATTTCTTTTGTGTTTGTATCGTTTTGCTTTTGTGGATTTAATTCATGCCAATGTAACGCGCCATTTGGTGTCTCGGTTTGGGAATGACAGCGCGTTGTTTTGGAAGTCCTTTTTGGAGCGTATTGTTTGTTTTTTAGTTCCGATTATTTCATTAGGATTTGCGGCTTTTATTTCGCATCACCCGCCGAAACCAATTCAGGATGATTCCGAGGATGTAAAATTGAATTTTGCCTGTCTGGAAAAATGGTCGGTTTGGCCAACTCGGATTCTTATGGTTGGTGGCATTTTATTATTTATTTATCTTAATATTGAGGCTAAGAACTTATTTCAGTATATATGGGCGCCATTTTCAGGGAATGCGGTGTTGTTGGTTTGGATCGGCGCGGCTATTTTTGTGGCACAGTGGTCTTTCTGTGATAAAGCGCGGCATGGGCTCTCCTTGGTGGCTTTGTGGATTCTTATTCTTGGTGTTTTGGCGCCTGTTCTTGGGGACTATACGAGTCATAATTTCTTTTTGTGGCACCACGGCAGTTTCAGTTGGGAAGCCAGTCTTTGTCGAATTCTTAAATTATTATCGATTGCCGGTTTTTTTCTCTATTTTAGTTTGATATTCAACAAGAAGGAAAACAGTATTCAGAAAACGGCCACGTTTTTGTGGCCTGTTTTGTTGTTCCTTTATTCGACCTATGAAGTAACGGTGATTACTTATTTTCGGCTTCCTGGATTTTCAGGGGGTGGCGTGTCTGTTCTTTGGGCCGTTTTTGCTTTTGTGTTTGTTGCCCGCGGGCTACAGAAAGACAATCGTTTTTTTCGATATATCGGGTTAACGCTTTTTGCAATTATAACTGCGAAGGTTTTATTCTGGGATTTAAATTTTCTGAATCCTATTTATCGTGTTGTTGCTTTTTTTGCTTTTGGGCTTTGTTTAATGATGGGGTCTTGGCTGTATATAAAATTATGGAAAAACATAAAAACGGAACCAAAATAAAGGGAAATAGATGTTTTATAAATATTTTTTAGCGATTTTTTTTTGTTGTTTTATGGGAGTTGCGAAAGAAGGTAGTTATAGCTATGAGATAAGCAGTCCAGAATCAGCGAAAGAACTCAGCGCGTATCAGTTTACACTTCCTGCGGAGGCGCTTTATAACCTTGGCGGTTATTCGGAAAAAATTCGTCTTTATAATAAAGATGGCGAGGTTGTGCCGTATATGATTCGCCAAAAAACGTTTCACAAGAAAAGACTTATTTTTAGAAAACTGGGTGCCTCTGCGTCAACCGTTAAAAAATGCGCGGACGGCAGTCTTGAGATGATTTTTAATTTGCATGACGGCAGTGTCCAGCCATCCAAAATTCAGATTAACACAAGTATGAAAAATTTTGAGCAGCAAGTTCAAATTTATGGCTATAACAAAGCGAAGGGTAATTGGATTCTTTTATTGGGAGATGGTTTCCTTTTTGACAGTAGTCAGAATTTGCAGGCGAAAAAATTATCGATTCCATTTGACAGTCAGAATTTTCGCAGTTTTAAGCTGGTTTTTTCGCAGGCGTCTTTGGAGCGCCGGCAGGCGCTGCGCAAAATTCGGAATGTGTGGAAAGAGAATACGCCAGATTTAAAGGAGCAGGCCGACGTTGTGGTTACCCAAAATTTTAAAATAGATGAAGTGCAATTCTGGGGATGGAAGATGGCTGTGACGGAGCAAAAGTTGTCTTATCTCAGTTTTAAAGCGGTGACCAATTCAATAAAAATAGAGAAGCCTTTCAATCAGGTGGTCGAACTGCTGCACAATTCGAATGCGGTGTTTCCTATTTGCGGAATTCGTGTCCAATGCGAAAATAAAAATTTCAGCCGAAAAATAGAAATCTTAATGAAAAATAATACTCTTTTGGGGGAAATATTTTCGGTTGAACTTCCCGGATTTAGAAATCGAGATACTGATTTCCTATTCAAAACACCCGTTCAATCACCGCAGCCTATCACTTTTAAAATTCTCAATGGTGAAAATCCGCCATTGAAACTGGGCGACTTCGAATGGATTGTGCCGGAATTCGAATTTAGCTTCCTATGCGAAAAAAAATTGTTCCCCATAAAAGTAACCGCAGACCCCGAGGGTGTAAATCCAAAGTATAAACAAGATGAAATTATTCAAGAAGTGCTACGCCGATTAACACCTTATCCGGTATCGTTAAAAAATGGCTCTGGAAATCGTATTGAAGTTAAAAGCGTTTCTGCACATACAGAAACGCCAGGCTGGCAACGCTGGATTATGTGGATCGGTGTTGTTACGGCCGTTGTTATCATGGGCTTCGGCATTTTCGCCGCGGGGAAAAAAATCGATGAAATCGATGAAAAATAATCACGGCGTTATTTTCCTCTCGTTTTTTGCCTAAAATATAGTTTTTTACGAAAAGAAAAAGGGTAAAGAAGGGCCTCTTTTTTAGGAAAATAGTTGTTATATACAATAAAATTTCTTTTTTCCTTTGAAGCTAAAATAGAAAAAAGACGCGAACTCTCAATGGATGTAATAGCATAATTTTAGGACTTTATCTTGCTGATTTGCTGAAAAGCATTTGACTTTATTTCATTGAATGATTATATTTTGTTTTTACTTTTAAGTTAAATTATACAATATTTTCTGGCCTGCGGCGAATGATAATTTATAACTTTTAAGTTGGATGCCGGAATCCTGTTTGAAATAAAATGATGAAACAAATGGAAGACAGCTATGATGCACCACAGCAAGACTGAGACGAAACATATTTTTATTACAGGAGGAGTCGTTTCTTCTCTGGGAAAGGGAATCACGGCTGCTTCTTTGGCACTGCTGCTTAAACGCCGCGGTTACCAAGTTCGAATGCAAAAGCTGGATCCCTATCTGAATGTGGATCCTGGAACAATGTCACCCTATCAGCATGGCGAAGTTTATGTGACGGACGATGGTGCGGAAACGGATTTGGATTTGGGACATTATGAGCGTTTTGCCGGTGTGAGCTGTTCTCAGAGCAGTAACTATACAAGCGGGCGTATCTACAGCAATGTTATTGCACGTGAACGCCGCGGTGAATACTTGGGAAAAACCGTACAGGTAATTCCTCACATTACGGATGAAATAAAGTCGGCTATCCATACGCTGGATGGGCCGGATGTGGATATCGCCATTACTGAAATTGGCGGAACCGCTGGTGATATTGAATCCCTGCCTTTTTTGGAAGCAATTCGACAATATGGGCATGAAGTCGGGCGTAAAAGAGCTATTTTTGTGCATTTGACGCTGGTGCCTTTTTTACATGCAGCCGGCGAAATGAAGACAAAGCCGTCTCAGCAGTCCGTTGGTATTTTGCGTGGTATTGGTATTATTCCGGATATTCTGATTTGCCGCTGTGAAAAACATATGGAACAGGAGCATTTTGAAAAATTGGCACTCTTTTCTAATATCGATCGCGAGATGGTTTTTGAAGAAAAAGATGTCGATAATTCAATCTATGAGGTCCCCATTGAATTAGCAAAACAAGATCTTGATAAATATGTTCTAGAGTTATTGGGTTTCCATGTCCATGATGTTGATTTGGCGGACTGGAAAAGAATGGTCGCACGGGTGATCGCTCCCAAAAAGAAAAAAATTAATATCGCTGTTGTCGGCAAATATATCAGTTTGAAGGATGCTTATAAGAGTATTTATGAATCGTTGAGTCATGGTGGTTTGGCAAATGATGTTGATTTGAATGTCCATCCGATTGAGGCAGAAGTTCTGGAAAAAGAGCCGGTTGAAAAAGTATTGGCGGGTTTTCAGGGAATTCTTGTTCCTGGCGGTTTTGGAGATCGGGGCATTGAAGGAAAAATCAGGGCGGTGCAGTATGCCCGTGAAAATAAAATACCTTTTTTTGGAATTTGTCTCGGCATGCAATGCGCTGTTATTGAATTTGCGCGGCATGTCGCTGGTATGAAAGATGCAAATAGCTGCGAATTTTCATTGGATACGCCGTATCCCGTTATTGATTTGATGGAATCGCAAAAGAATGTAACCGAAAAGGGCGGTACGATGCGCCTGGGGGCTTTCCCTTGTTGCATCGATAAAAAATCGCTGGCTTTTGCCGCTTATGGCAAGGAAACTATTTCTGAACGGCATCGCCATCGCTATGAGTTCAATAACAAATATAGCGATGCGCTCGTAAAGGCCGGCTTGTATTTGTCGGGCATTTGCCCCGAAAATGATTTGGTTGAAATCGTGGAATTGCCGAAGCATCCATGGTTTGTGGCATGTCAGTTCCATCCGGAATTTAAATCCAGACCCATGGAACCGCACCCGCTGTTCCGAGATTTTATCGCGGCAGCCTGCTTGGTGGTAGAAAAAAAAGACCCTGAAAAAAAGCAAAAAACGGAATAAAGAACTTGCAAAAAAAAACTTCTGTAATGAAACGACTTTCTCAAAAATTTTGCGGCGGTTTATTTATAAATGTTGCGTTACAGCAATTTGTAATATCTGTAGATAATAATTAGTAAGCACTGATATATTTTTAGGAGTAAACGACACAATGGGAAACATCAATAAACCGCACGAATATTGCGGACTTTGCGGTATTATAGGCGGCGATAAAGTGATGGAACAGGTGTATCTCGGTTTGCATTCCCTTCAGCATCGCGGACAGGAAGCAGCGGGAGTGATGATCGGTGTTGGTGATAAGTGCCGTTTGCACAAAGCCACGGGGCTGGTAGACAAGGTCTTTGGTGAAATCCCGAAAGAATGGAGCGAAGTTGATGTTGAACGAGCTATTTCGCACGTGCGCTATTCAACCGCCGGTGGTTCAAATGCGGTGAATGCCCAGCCTCTGATGGTGAAAATAGATGGTGAACAAGTCGGAATTGCTCATAATGGCACGATTTGCAATGCGCCCAGTCTGCGCAAGGAATTGCAGGCGCAAGGCGCAATCTTCCAGACGAGCACGGATACCGAGTTGATTTTGCATTTGACCTCACGCTTGCTGTTGCATCCATGTCATGGCGATTTTTTAACGGCGTTGGAAGCGGCGCTGAAGCGTTTGGAAGGTGCTTTCTGCTTACTTTTAATGACCAAGGATTATACAATTGCAGTGCGGGATCCGCATGGATTCCGCCCGCTTTGTATTGGGAATTATACCGACGGCGGGATGATTGTTGCTAGTGAGAGCATCGCACTTACCGTGACGGGCGCGGATTACTTACGCGAGGTAAAGCCCGGTGAAATGATTGTCTGGGATCGTTATAATCGTATGGTATCGCGGCAATTTGCGCATGTGGATAAGAAGGCTTTTTGTATTTTTGAGCATGTTTATTTTGCGCGTCCGGGCAGTTATGTATTTGGCGATAGCGTGTATCGTGTCCGCAAGGAAATGGGGCGTCAGCTGGCGCGGGAGTCTCTTGCAGATGTGGATGTTATTGTGCCTGTTCCAGACAGCGGTGTTTATGCAGCTTTAGGCTATGCGGAAGAATCGAAGATCCCTTTTGATATGTGCTTAAGCCGTAATCATTATGTGGAGCGCACTTTTATTGATCCAGGACTGATCTCTCGCGGAAGTCTTGTGCGTCGTAAATTACAGCCGATTGCGGAAGCTTTGCGCGGAAAACGTATCTGTTTGGTGGAAGATAGTATTGTGCGCGGCAGTACGAGTCTTGCTCTTATTAAAGCCCTGCGCGATGTGGGCGTGAAAGAGGTGCATATGCGGGTGAGTTGCCCGCCGCATCGTTTCGGCTGCTTTTTCGGGATTGATTTTCCGGAACGGGAATCGCTGTTAGCCAACAAGGTGCCCGCTGCAGATTTGGCGTCAACGTTGCATTTGGACAGTTTGGAATATCTGAGTGAAGAAGGGATGCTGAATTGTGTCAAAGCCTATTCGCCTGAAAATTATTGCTGCGCGTGTTTTGACGGAAATTATCCAATTAAGCCGGAAAATTTGAAGTAATTTTTGAGTTGGCAGGCGATTGAAAAGAAAGAAAATATGAAATTTACAAAGATGCATGGTTTAGGCAATGACTTTGTGGTTATTGATGCCGTAAATCAGACTTTGCCCGATGATTTAGAAGGCATGAGCCGACGGCTGGCAGATCGCCATTTCGGGGTTGGCTGTGATCAGGTTCTGCTTGTTTGCCCTAGTAAAATCGCGGACTTTAAAATGCTGATTTTTAATAATGATGGCGGCGAAGTCGAAATGTGCGGTAATGGCATCCGTTGCCTAGCACGCTTCGTCTACGATCATAAAATGACCCTTAAGACGCATCTTGAAGTAGAGACGATGGCGGGAATCATAAAACCGGAAATAGTTGGAAATCAGGTTCGCGTTGATATGGGCAAGCCGCATTTTGATACGGATGACTGGCTTTGGGGTAAAACGGTCGCGCGTGATTTTACGTTGGAAGATCATACGTTTCCGATTACGCTGGTCTCTATGGGAAATCCGCATTGCATTATTTTTACGAAGCATTTGACCGATGAGCTGGTGCAGAACGACGGGCCGAAAATGGAAAGCCATCCGAGTTTTCCGCATCGTATCAATGTTGAATTTATTCAGGTGCTGAATCGTCATGAATTAAAAATGCGGGTCTGGGAGCGCGGCACTGGCGAAACTCTTGCCTGTGGTACGGGCGCTTCGGCTTCTTCGGTGGCCGCAGTCCTAAACGGGCTCACGGATCGAAAAATGACGATCCATCTTACCGGTGGAGATTTACAATTAGAATGGTCCGAAAATGAGCATGTCTATATGACTGGGCCGACTGAAACAGTATTTACAGGAGAATTTAAATAATGGTGAAACGCAATCCAAATTTTGCAAAATTACAGGCGGGGTACCTTTTTCCCGAAATTAATAGCCGGCGGAAGGCTGTATGTG